>VFSW01001320.1_pt1 | contig 37727 bp, 43 predicted proteins | sample 5358111 | NCBI WGS metagenome assembly VFSW01 (sample SAMN11554181, study PRJNA540505) | mine drainage metagenome | isolation source: sediment from site ElyBrook_90M | place: USA: Ely Copper Mine, Vershire, VT | collected 2017 | reverse complement strand
ACTTGCCGCGGTCGCCTAGCCTGGTAGGTGTGCCATTTAAGTGCGCCCTACTCTACAAATCTAAGACTTCTAGAAAGTAGAACCTAGCAAACGATGAGCACGAAAAGACAGCATAACGCACCGCCCAAAGGGTGCGAAATGGGTTCGAAGCCATGGACATTGCCATAAACGCGCTCGGTTAATGCTCCGGCCGAGCATGCTCATCCCGGATACAGTTCCCTTCCTCCGGTTCAGTTCCTAGGAAGGGATTTGAATTCATGGATGCTCTAATTGTGGAGCTTCGATATAAATGTTGGAATACTGGATCTTGGACTGAGAGAAAGCTTGGGTTTGTGGGGCTACTCCTCTTCGTCGTATCGATTGAGGATTTGCTTATCTTACCGTGCTGGATGGTTTAAAATCGTTTCTTCCGTTTGAGGATAAAGAAAGTAAGGAGAGAGCCGGCAGCTAATACTCCGACCAAAGTTGCTATGAACAACGGATCATAAGGCAGTGGCGAAGCTGATGGGGAAGATGACTTTACGAAGAGAGGTACCACCACCGATTCTATGATCAAGCCATTGGAGGCTCCGACTAGTAGGCTGTAGTTTCCTTGCTGCAGGTTAGGTAGATAGTCGAGGGAAATATTGGCAACATCAAGCTTGCTTGCAGAAGCATACTGCGCTGGAGTGAATGTGTATGTCATATTTTCCAATCCAAATGTGGTCATTCCGCTCAACGTGAAGTTGAGAGAACCCATGCTTGAAGAATTTGTAGAGAACGAAACTGAGACTTTCCTCGAAGAGATTCTTCCTTGTTGAAGAAAGAGAGTGTCATTAGATATTGAGAGGCTGAACGGAATTGTTTTGCTCGCGTTAACGACGCCTATTTTGCCGGTATCATGCTCGGTAAACCAGGCATTCCCATTTTGGTCAAGTGCAAGCCACAAAGTCTCGGTGAGAGGTCTCGTAGGGACCTGATATTCTATCAGCGTGCCATTTGAAGGGTCGAATCTTGCTATCATGTTCCCCTGATGCTCGGCTATCCATACTTCACCGTTTTTGCCTACTAGTATCTGAGCCGGTAGGGATTGCACTAGCGGCACGCCACCAAAACTTACCCCGATGGGAGGAGTTACCCAGAACTGCCTCCAAGTATTGTTTTGAGGAATGAATTCGCCAAAGCTATTCGCCCCATGGTCTGTAAACCAAACATCGCCTGCAGAAAATACGATGCCTAGTGGTGAGAAGACTTGGAAGGGTGGGGCATATTCCTGTATTCCATTTGAGGTGCCGGGTTGTACATTATTTGGGTCTAACACGCCAATTTTCTTTGCATAAGTTTCAGCAAACCAGATCCTGCCCTGCGAATCAAATGTCATCATGCTTGGCCCTGAAAAGGACGTTGGAGTGTCAAATTCCTCAATGTTCCCCGAAACAGGATCGAGCCGCCCTATCTTGTTGCCAAGTATTTCGCTGAACCATATCGTATCATTTGGACTGATAAGGATGCCGAACGGTCCTGCAGCTTCTGTTGGGACTTGAAAGAATTTTACCTGCCCTGTTTTTGGATCAAACTGTCCGATGGAGTTCGACGCGGCCCAGGTAAACCACACATTGTCCGTAAGGGGGTCATATGCTATTTGACTTATGGCGAGTGAAGCAATGTTCGACAAGTTTGCAGATTGTGTTTGTGGTTGCCCGGATTGGCTAGGAGCAGTAAATGGATACTCTTTGAAAGATTCGTTGCTCGGGGAAAATACTCCTACTTTGGCCGCGTTATCTTCCATGAACCATACGTTTCCAAGAGGATCGACGGTGATTCCGGCTGGACCTGAAGAGGGCGTTGGCACATCAAACTCCCTGACAAAAGGGGTGGAAACTGTCGTTCTATTGAGGTTCAGCAGAGGTGACGAAGAAGGGTCAGTAGTTGTGCCAGTAGCGGAAGAAGCTAGCGGAAAAATAATTGACAAGTTAGGGGCGATCGTCAGCACTAAAAGAAGCAAAATTGAAAGGCTGAGGAATGGTCTAATCCTTAAGAGATTGGTACTCTGGATCATTGTCTGGGTCTCGCTCCAACGCGATCGTCGTTGCTGGAATTATGATCTGCTTCTTCAGATCTCTCCTCTGTTCCCCTTTTTACTTCAGGGATGACTGCGGGAAGTACCATTCTTTCTCTCACTTTTCCTCCTCCCTTGACCCAAGATACCAATCTGTGCGCTATACACATTAGCGGGCACATTGCAACAAAGAAAAGCAATGGGAGGACGGAAATGAAAGCTGGACTTACAAGGACGGAAGAAACAGATGCTGCAATAATGACTGCTACCAGCCCCACAAGCAGAAAAAGGCGACGCAGGTTGATACTACCAGTTCTTACATTAGTTTCGCAGTTCATGAATAAATTATAGCACTCCGACATGAGCAATGTCCGCCTGAACACATTCCGCAGCCACCGAAATCATTGCACCTCTACTGGATTCGTCCGAAATTTTTTCGAAGATAACTTCTAGCTTATTGCGAGACAGCGCTATTCAGCTCAAGCGTGTAGGAATTTAGCCATGTCGGTTTACATTCGTAACGACTTTAATTCCATGGGCCGTGGAAAAAAGAAGCTCAAGGATAACGATTACGACTAACAATTTCACCGTTCTCTTCATACTCATACTGAGATCCTTTTATGCCGTGAAAATATCATGTATTACGAGAAGCCCCTCTGAAAGTTCCCGGAGTGAGACTAAGGAATGCTAAGAATCTGCGACGTATGCAAGTTGACTCTCAACGATTTCGGCGTGAAGGAAGTAAAGTATTGCAAAGTGTGTTCCGCATATATCTGCAAAGAATGCGAATTCAGTTCGAGGAGGATTGTTGCTTTCGCAAAATCTAAAGGAATGAGCTTGGAACAATTCAGGCAATTACAAAGAGGACAACCACACTAATGGTAATGCAGTAGTGTCTACGCTCGATCTGAAATCAATCCTTTTTACAAAAATGTGCGACTCCAAAATCTGTGATAGATCATAAGATGATTTGGACCTCTGAGGTCAAATAGTCTTACCTAAGAGGAAACTATCAGTTGGCCGTTTTGCATCAGGGGATGAATAGCGCAAAAAATACTACAGTATATCCTGAACGTCCCAGTTTCCTTTGCCTGAAAAGTAACCGTGTATGAGTGGTTCTGCCCTAATCCTACACCACCGTTAAAATAGTGATCGATCGCGAAACCGTGTGGTTCTGTCCCATTGTTGACCACGTTTATCACCACAGTCTGACCAACTTTCACGTTCAACACGGGCCACGGCGTTGCTGCCGACTTGTAGTAGCTTCCGTTCATGCCTGCATCAGGATTCGACGGGTCGCTTATCATGATTGTAAAATGGACAGTTTGGTTATTGCCAGATGTAGACACACCCGTTAATGCAGAAGGAGACAATACCAAGAAGATGACTATTCCCGATACAACGAGTACGCCAAGAACTATCGAGACTCTAGTTAATCTGGAAAACACGCCTATTATTCTCCTCTTTCACATGTTCCTTCATGCCAACGACGAAGATAAAGTCATTCTTCTCATTTCTGCCATCAATGGAGAAGCGCAGCCGTGTAGAGCAAAAAGAAGCCTATTGCTAAAGCAGCAAAAGCACCAGGCCCGAGATAAGTCGGCGAGTAGTCGCCATCAGGATGCAATTGCTGCAAGATCATTGGCTCAACGAGCCTAATCGTAGCGTAAAGTGCGGAAGTCACGCCAAAGGCGAAGAAGTAGGTCGTGTCAAATGAGACGTAGTATCCGAGTAAAGCACCGATTGCGGATGGCAAGCCTATCAAGAGCCCGAGGACGGGAATATGCCATGTTGCTTTGATCGCTTGCTTGCTAGAAGTGACCCACGCGAAGTAAACTGTCCCGACTATCATGGACTCTAGGAACTTGTGAAAAGGGTAGGAAGCAACAGCACTCAGGCCCCCGAACGCATCAATTAGGGAAGAAGTCGAGGTACCGGATGCAACGGAGGCGAAGTCCCAGCCTTCTGCCAGGCCATGAATGCCTGTCACTGCAGCCACACCCGCAGGTATCAGAAATACTAGAGCAGGGCGATAGGCAGCTTTCCCTCCCTTGATGACCCGCTGATTGACAGCCGCCAACTTTTGGGAAATCGGTACTGCAAAGTAGTCGAAAATCGCGAGCGTGGCAATGCCCGCTAGGAAAGCCGCGACGACTGCGATTTGAGGGAGGCCGCCGGAGAAGCTTGAGTTGACGTCCAGCTGGCTCGCGTCGCCCATCGTGTCGAAGAAGTACCAGAAGGAAACGCCCACGCCGGCGGCAGCCATGTACTTCAACGGAACACCTCTCAAGTTAGTCACTATGTACAGGGCGATGTAGGCTGGAATCAGGGTCGCAGCCAGGATACCTAGTACGCTCAGGGCAAAGCTGATCAAGATATCATCATTCACCTGACTAACGTCGTTTAACCCGAGTGTCGCAAATCGCGAACCCGAAGTTCAGATTCCGAGCATAGGTTTTGTGGCAATGATATTGGAAAAAAAGGGACCGGGCAATCTCTCTAGTAAGCCAATCGAAGTCACAGGTTCCAAAGCGTCGGAAGCTGAGTGCAACATATGAGTGGTCCCACTCGTATGCCAAGGTGTGCAAATTTTCCCTCTCCTACCAGAATGGCATACTAGGAAATTTCCTGTGTAGAATCTTGTCGAGCCCCTTCTGTCTTCCTGCTTGAATTACTATTAACCCGGCAAATATCGCAGCATACAAGGGCCCCGTGCCAATGTCTGTTGCTCTAGGCTGAAGGATACCTCCGAATCCCTCTGCAGTGCTCCAGATTAGCAGGTTGAAGATTATACCCAGTGTCGAGACCACGGGCGTTAGCAAGCCCAAGAAAAGGAATGAAGCAATCAGAGTTTCAAATATTGCGATTAGAAGCGTAAAGCTTGGCGTGCTTGAAGCAATGTTAGCCCAGAAATTCATCCAATATTGGGCGAAGCCCGGCTGATTCTGTGCCGCCGTTCTAATCATGTCCGCCAAATTACCTCCGTAGGAGACAAAGAACCACTTGAAGTAAGCATCAATGCTCCAAACGAATGCGAAGAAAATCCTCAGAAGAACACGCCAATTGCGCCTTACGAATGCAGCGTCCTTGGAGGGAAAATACTCTTCATTCTCTACGCTCTTGGTACCGAGCGTGCCCTGCTTGTCGCGTTGTCCCTCAGAGCGAGGCGGGTGGAGTGTTTTGCTCATCACTTCGAACCTGGTTGTTCGTTCAAACTATTTGTCGGTTGCTCTTTACACTTGTAAAGAGGAGAAAATAAAAAGCTCGAAACTTTTTGTCATTCTCAGGAAACCGATGCAGCGAGTAAGAGTAACACCATCAACCGCATATCTTTTCATGATGGTGACATTGCTCTTCGGTCTTCCTCTCCTTACGGTATACTATGGCGTTAATTCAGCATTTTATTTTCTCGCGATTATTCCATACTTTATAGTAACTGCGGCAGTGACGGTTGTGCTTTTGTTGCTCTCACGCGGCAACTACACGGTAGGCAGTTCTGTTCCGCCTAACGCCAACAGGGCTACCGCCGCAGTTTTCATTGCGAGATTCAATTCTATTCCTTCATACTTTATACTAGGTCTTGCGTCCGTCACTGTTATTTCATTTGCAGCCGAGAGAGTTTTGATCGCGTCTGCTTATCCGTATCCTCCCCCTTCACTCGCAGGTAATATTGGTGGAACCTATATCGTACTATTGACAATAACATCGATAATTGGCTTCTCCAGAGTTGTTTACCACTTCTTTCCAGTTCTCAAACGCATCCTTGAAGCGAGAAAATATGCTCTGATGTCGATAATTCTATCAGTGTCATTTGCTCTCGTTTATCTGCTTGAAGTCAATCAAATCGTAATAACCGGATATGGCGCCTCTGGTTACATACCGTCTCCGGGCACCACCTATCCTTTCGCCTACGTTTTCACAGTCGGAGTTCAGCAACCCTTTATCAATCTAGTTTACTTGCCCTACGTTCTGATTCAGCTCAATCCCTTAATCAATTTGCTCGTCATACCTTATGAAATGGTCTTTGCAACAGTGCTGTCGCTTCTTGTCGCATCTAATGTTGTAATGGCGCACTATCTGATTTCAAACAGTGGACTCAAATGTTCCACCAAAGGGACGACCCTGTCCACCGCCGGCTCACTCGTTGGTATGTGTGCAACCTGCCCCACATGTTTGGTTCCTGCTTTCGTCACAGTGCTATTTGGTGGCATAGCCGCAGCCGAAGCTGTGTTTTCAAACATCTACGGAGTTATTCTTCCGCCTGTAATCAGCGTTGCCGCTTTGCTCATCAGTTTGGTCTACATGTCAAGAACGATAAGGAGGAGGACAGCTATTGATGCCCATTAGCGTGTGCGAACGAAACCGTAACGTCTTGCGGTAGCCTTGTTGTACACAGTCCAAGAAAAAGGACTTCATATTTCTCAAAGAACAAGGAGAGTATCCATGAAATGTTTCGACACAAGTACACGACCACTGGTGCAATAACAACCACCAGGGTCCTTTTTGTTGTAGTACTTCTTGTGGTGGTTTCCGGCGTAGTCATGTACACTTTCTTCTTGGCCCCTTTGAGGTCGAATAACCCGCCAGTAAGTGGTTCGAATTGCAAGAACGGATGTTTCGTAAGCGAGCCTGTCGTGGATGTGATAATACCCTCGCTTGCAACGACTCATGGGCTTGGCGGTGCGACAAACCATATGTTGAATGTGACAAGAGGTCAAACTGTTCCTATGAATGTAGAAGTGTACACCACAAACGTTGCCATAAATGCCACAATGCAGCTCTTCATCGTTCCTACCTCCCAAGGCTCGAATTCTTCGAACGGAACAACTTCAAGCAACACGACAACATCTTCGCTGATTAGCAAAACGGGCGGAGCTGGAATCACTGTGAGGTTCAATCCGGCGAACTTGTCGATCCGTGCTTCTAGCAACGAAAGTTCAGTAATGACTCTCTCAATTTCCAGCACCGCGGCCGAAGGCTACTATGACGCAACGGTCTCCGCTATGGACCCAGATAATTCATCCTATGTCTGGGGTACGTTTTTCGAAATTAATGTTCAAGCCTAGATAGCAGACATTGGACGGTAAACGCATGTTGTCGCTTTTTTTCGTCACAGTCGAGGCTTGAATCTTCTAAGCGTCAGGGAATTTGTTACGACAGTAACAGAAGACATTGCCATGGCAACGCCTGCAAGAATGGGGTTGAGCAGAACACCAATCAGGATGTACAATAATCCCGCCGCAACAGGGATCAATCCAACGTTGTAAATGAAAGCCCAGAACAGATTCTGTTTTATCTTGTTCATTGTGCTTCGGGACAGTTGGATCCCTGCGACCACATCTCTCAAATCATCCCTCATTAGAATCAGCCCGCTAGTTTCAACAGCAATGTCAGAGCCAGAGCCTATCGCGATGCCTACGTCAGCTTGAGCAATGGCTGGCGCGTCGTTGATTCCGTCACCCACCATTGCAACTTTTCTGTGTTCTTCGTCCTGCAATTTCTTGATGACCACAGACTTTTCTGTTGGAAGAACTTCAGCAAAGTATCTTTCGATTCCAAGCTGGTTTGCAATTGCTTCCGCTGTTTGCTTGTTATCCCCTGTTAGCATGATGACCTCAAGCTTCATTTTCTGAAGCGCTCTTATCGCTTCAAGTGCATGATCTTTTATCGTGTCAGCGACTGCAATAATGCCCGAAACTTTCTTGTCAACTATCACAATCATCGCAGTCTTGCCTTCCCTTCGAAGGTCGTCTAACTTCGCTTCTGCCTCCTCGTTCAATTTCAGATCGAATTCATCAAGTATCCTAGTATTGCCGAAGAGAATGTCCTTTCCGGAATACGCGGCATGAATCCCTCTTCCCGTCAGTGATTCGAAGGAATCTGGGTCGGGAACCGGTTTATCAGGAGATTCCTGTTTTGCGCGCTTCAGAATCGCTGTAGCAAGTGGGTGCTCTGAATGCTTCTCTGCTATGGCCGCGAGCCATATCAAATCTGCATCGGAAACTTCCTTTGAGGAACTGGAAAGGTTGACAATATCTGTAACGGAAGGCTCCCCCTTGGTAAGAGTTCCTGTTTTATCAAATACTATCGTGTTGATCTTCTGCGTCCTCTCAAGATATTCGCCTCCCTTGATGAGTATGCCATTTTCTGCCCCCTTGCCTGCTCCGACCACTATGGCAGCAGGAGTAGCCAGTCCAAGCGCACAGGGGCAGGCAATAATGAGTACCGCGACAGCGGCGGTGAACGCAAAGCTTACGGGCTTGTGTGCAAGTAAAGTCCATCCTCCAAAAGCTCCCAGGGCTACCAGGATGACGATGGGTACAAAGTACGCAGCTATCGTGTTTGCTAGTCTCTCTACCGGCCCCTTCGTGTTCTGGGCTTCCTGAACCACCTGCACTATCTTGGAGAGCGTGGTGTCTGCTCCAACTCGCGTTGCTTTAATCTTTAGAACCCCTGTGCCATTGATCGTTGCGCCAATTACCTGGCTATCTTTTGTCTTTTCGACCGGGATGCTCTCACCGGTAACCATTTTCTCGTCCACAGGAGAGTGTCCTTCAACAACAACTCCATCTGTCGGTATCCGCTCGCCGGGCTTTACAAGAAGGACATCATTCACTTCAACTTTCTCGATCGGAACCTCTTCTTCCCTCCCATCCTGCCTTATGACTCTCGCAGTTGTAGGCTGAAGCTGAGCCAGTTTCCTGATTGCGTCGCTTGCTTTTCCCCTTACTGTGTGTTCTAGTAGCTTTCCAGCTAGTATTAGGACGATGATGATGGCCGAGGTGTCAAAATACAGTCCCCCAAATGGAAACTGCTTTGGCAAAAGAACATAAATCAAACTGTAAAAATAAGCGGCCGAAGTCCCCACTGCGATGAGAACATCCATATTGGACGAATGCATTTTGATCGCATTCCATGTACCCTGATAGAACTTCCAGCCGGAGACGAATTGGACTGGCGTTGCAAGGGAAAGCAAAATCCATCCAATAGGTAGCGCTGAAGACGAAACAGGAGCATACGACAAAATCAGAATCGGGATTCCCAAGATTGTACCAAGGATCACCGCACGTCTTATGGATCGAAGCTCTGCCTCTGGTTCGGTGAAAATTCGAAGGCAAGACTCGCTGCAGAAATAGTAAGTTGTCCCTCTCACATTAGCATGCAGAGTTTCCGATGATTCCTCTACAAACATTCCGCAAACAGGGTCAGTCGGCATATATTCCCTTCATTGTCACAAGATCAGATTGGGGTGTTGATAAATGATCGCCCTTACAAATGTAAGTATCTTCAAGCTTTCCTCAAGCTTGCATTTATTGAATTGATTCTTTCGCCGTGCTTATCAAGATATGATCTTCTGCACAGCTTGCAACAAAAATAATACCGCGCCGAAGCTACTTTGATGCTGTAGGGCCTGTTGCTCGTTATGTCTCCCTTGCAGAAGTCGCAGCGTAATTTCATTTTGAACCCCTGCGCGAAAGCGATTGGCTGCTCATCCTTTAGAATCCCAGTAATCACTTGACTCGCAGCGACCTCGGCCCCCAAGACTCTCAACGCTTTTCCCTCAAGAAATTGTCGCAAAGCCTGCGTGTCGGTGAAATTGACTTTTAGGGTGATATTGTTCTCTCCGGTCGTTGCGTAAAGGCCGCAGACCTCCTTTATTTGCACGAGTTTTTTCGCAGTAGCAGCGACTCTGGACGAGGCAACTCTGAGAGTCACGAGAGCAAAAACACCCTGGTTCGGTGCCATGGCCTCAGGATTGAAAATCGGGGCAAATTTCTTGATCAGTCCTGCTCGCATTATTCTCTCAAAGCGAGATGATACTGTCGGGGTCGAAAGAGAGGTCTTCTCTGCCACGTGCCTTAGGGATGCCCTTCCATCCTCCATCAACTCTTGCAGGATGAGAATATCGATTGGATCCAGCTGCAAGATTGTCACAAAGGTGTGTCTTTGGTCGGCATAAAAATCTTTACAGTTGTAAAGAATAAGTTTGAAATATATCTCTACCTCTGTTTGTTACGATTTTTCATGGCAAGAGATCCTATCTGCGGGATGACGGTTGACGAGAAAACAGCAAAGCTAACCTCGGAACACGAAGGTCAGACCTTCTATTTTTGTTCCACCGGATGCAAAGGAAAGTTTGACAACGACCCTCACAAATACGCTCACCATTAGATGCGTAATTCTTTCTCGACAAGCTCTAGAGATCTCCCATCTCACCGGACTCCTTTTCGCTAGATTCTAGTTGAGCAATAATAGGCTCATGCCAATGAAAAGCTCAAATTCTACAATTACGAGGGCGAATGAATTGGTCCGGTTCCTGCCGAAGCGATGCGCGATCGTCCTCGTCTTGCTATTCATTCTAGTGAGTGCTCCAGGTTTCTCTTAACTTTCTGATCCGATCCAGCAAAGGGCCGTCTCAGAATAAATCCTGCGTCAAACTAGCAAACAGATTCCTTAATATTTACTTTCTACGAAAACTGTCATAAGCTCGCAGCTTAAATTGAAGTCTATGGGTTTATCGCGTAGACAGTCGCGTTTCCGGCAAAAAGCACAAGCCCGTCCCCCACGGATGGCGTGCTGAAATGCGCGATCAGGTACCGCGGGTACGGCAGGGTGAAAAGAGAGATCTGATACAATAGAGAGCCAGTCGCCGGATTCAGGGCGAAAAGTGTCCCGCTGTATACGTCCAGATTCCAGACAGCTCCCGGCGTGATGATGGCAGGACCAGCAAAGTTTTCAGAGTAATTCCAAAGCGTCGAAAAGCCAGGACTTGCACCGGTGTGAAGCGCTAGTGCAAGCAGGCCACCAGTGCCGCATGGGACGTAGATAACGCCTTGAGGATACTGCGAGGACTGGGCGAACGAAGTGCTTCCCCAAGCTCCAGTAGCATTGAGTCCAGCAGGGCCGCATACTGTGGCGTTGAACAGCTGACCACCGACCTTGCCCAAGTTTGAAGAGTTCAACAGGTAGCCGACTCCGTCTTTTCCTATTGCAAAGACGAAATTGCCTGGTATCAGTGTGGCGCCTGTGCTTCCGAGGTCGAGGTCGTTTGCGTCAAGATAAGCCCAGTTAGCTGGAGCAAAGTAATCCGTGAAGTCGAGCTGCGGAGTCAGCTTGATGACGGCGGTATCAAACGCATTCGGATTGGAACCCGTGCTGTCTCCCGTCACTACGTATACAAACCCGGAGCTATCCACTGAAACTCCCTCGGCAGACCATATATCACCCTCAGTCTGGGATGGAACTTCGTAGCTGTACTGCGTCCCATTGTGGTCGAGGGAAAACGCCATCAGCCATCCGTTTGGCGGTAGCAGGCCGCAGACGAATGAGAAACCGCCAAAGGGCACGTAGACCATGCCGTTTGCTATCGCCAGTGCTCCGCGCTCTTCTTCCCAGGTGGTGTTGAAGCCGCTAGGCGCTATCGTGACGTTCCACCTCGCCTGGCCTGTGCTTGCGTCTATCGCAAACAAGTGATAACCAGAGCCATTGATGAAGGGGACGACGTATATCGTGTTGGTAGTGGGGTCGATGGCAGGCGTGCCCGTGATTCCCACGGTGGGGAGGATGTCCGGCGTGTTACCATTACACAGATACGGAGGCACGGTAACATTGACAGCCGGTCCAAGGTGGCTTGACCATTCCACTGTTCCGCTGGCCGCCGAGATGGCGTAAACTGTGTTGTTCTCAGTCGCGACGTAGACTGCACCGTTGAAAAACAAAGGCTCGGCGAACACCGCCGCGTCTACTTTCAATTTCCAACTAACAGATGGGGGATTTATAGTCGAAATGGAATCATCGTATCCGGTCCGCGCGTTGTTCTTGTGATAGGTAAGCCAGTCGCCGGCAAACGAGACGGAATTCGTTCCGGTACTCGTCGACAGTGTAGTCGAACTGCTCTCCGACGAGCTACTCGATCCTGTGAAGCTCGTGCTTCCGCCAGAGTTTGAGGAAGTAGTTGTCTGACTTGAACGGGCAGCGGGATTGAAGACGCCTGCCGCGAAAGCTGCCAATAACACGATCGCGATCACTACGACTGCGGCGGTGACGTAGGTCGCCCTCGTCCGAGGCGCTGCTCCCGTGGGTGCCATCTTTACCCCCGTATTCAGCATGGCGATTATAAGTCTAATTCAGATCGGTTCTCTTTTCCTGAAATGATTTTTAGAACGTGAGGCTTGCTATCGTTTGCCGCATTAGTCCCGCAAATATGGCAAAACAATACCCGGTTCCCACATCAGTTGCCGCCGGGCTGATAGACCCCCCGAATCCTTTTACGGCGCTCCAAATCAATAGATTGAAGATTATCCCCCAATGTTGAAATTACCGGCTTGAAAAGGCCGCAAGAAGAGACAAATTTCTCTGATTGTCTCAAAGACGGCGATCAGAACTGCGAAATTTGGGCTCTTCCATTTCTCTTATTGGTTGCAGGCAACGAAAAGCCATACGCGGCTGCAAATCCTAAGCTTATCTGTCCAAGACATAGATGCCCGAAAAGGCACTTGCTACGTTCTGATCAAAAGGCAAGAATGCCGCCATTCTTCTCAATGAGCGTAATATTAACGCGGCTGTTTCAAGTATCCACATCCTAAATGTTTTCTTTGTTCGTGGTTGCTATGGTTGGAGAGTTTTAGATAGATCGAGCAATGAGCGCGGTTACCCTAAGAAAGACCAATTTCCACAAGACATGATAGTCTACAAGCATCTTTCCCATCCTTGTCAGCTGCTTCTCTCGTGAGCCAGCGTTGTGGTCTTCTTTTCTCCTGCTACTCTCTTGTCGGCCGATCCACCTCCGCTAGCATTCACAAGCGCTAGAATACCAGCGACCAGAATGAAGAGAAATCCTATTCCAAATCCGCCCATGAAGACTGGAAGTGAAAGAATAGCACCAATTATCAGCAGGATTCCGGCAACTAGCCTACTCGATATCACCGAACCCATGATGCCTAGCGCTCCTGCGATGATTCCAAGTATCGTAAACCCAACTAGGAAGAAGAAAGGAAAGACAGATGAATTGCCAGCTCCACCCGACCCACCCATCATAGCGCCGTAGAATCCGCCCATCATATTCCCCATCGCACCTGCAAAGAACATCGGCGCCATCAAAGGAAAGGCGAAAGAAAGTATCAAAACTAGTATTCCGCCAATGATTCCGAGCGTTCTGTAAGTTTCCATTTTAAGTCCCACGCTCTTGCTGTCATTTCTTCCTATTGGCTTGCGGCAATTACTGTTATTTCACCGTACATTCCCATCTGCGCATGGCCAGGATACAGACAGAGGTACCAGAAAGTTCCTGTGCTGTTGAATGTTGCAGGCAACGTTATGTCACTGTATACAGTGCTTGAAGGATTTGCAACTCCTGAAAGCATAGGTCCGATCGCAAGCCAATCACTGCTAGCGGTAGCTCCTTGATTCACGCCAGTACTGCTCCCTCCTCCCATCATGCTCGACATCATGTTCTGCATGCCACTATCTTGCATCATTGGCATGTATTGGTAGGGTGGAGCAATGGTCGTAACAGCTGGCACGTGTGTCTGATTGTCCATGTTGATGAAAAGGAAATGAATAGTTTCTCCCTGAGTGACAACGATTCTTGGGTTAACGAGGCCGTAGACGAGCCAAAAGTCTCTAAATTGCGGATACCAAATCGGAGCTGCCTCAATTGGCAGTGTGACCCCGCTAGTGTCAATTGATATCGTGTTCGTCTTTCTGTTTACTGTAACACCTGTCGGGGGAGTGCCGTAGGTTGAGCTGAACGTTTGGTTATTGATTGTGGATGTCGGCGCCGTCACCTGATTCATCATTGTCTGGATACCGCTGCCATTACTGTTCATCATACCTTGCATCATGTTGTTCATGCCGCCACCATTTCCCATCATTGTGGAACTCATCATCCCACCGAAGTTGTTACTGTTCTGTCCCATCATGTCTTGTCTTATCTGGACTCCGAGGGCTCGATAGGGATTCCAACCTGTTGCATTAGATACTAGAAGAGTTGAAAGCCCAATAATCAAAGCAATAGCTAGCACAAGCGCGATAATCTTCATAGTCTTCATTTTCAACCAGCTTCCATCAGTAAATAGAAAACCTCAGCATTATCAGGGTTTGCTGAAACAAGCAGATGAAACTGTTTCATCTATCACTCAGAAAGGATCAAACCTAAATGGTGTTTCAATCACTTGTATCACTTGTCTTTGACGACTGCTCCTTCTGCTTTAGCCAATCTTTAATCTCGACTTCATTCGTATTACCACTTTTTATGACATTGACAATCCCCCTCTCTGCAAATCGTGAAACTATTCTGTGGGTCTTTAGCCTGCTAAGCCTCGATTCTTTTACAATTGTCTTCTGTAGGCTCTTGCCGCCGTGTGATTCCAACACTTCCAAAACCTTCCTTTCATCTGGCTTTGAAGCGCGCAACAGTGTTGAGAGCCTATCTTCTGCCGTAGTAGCTATTTTCGTGTTGTTGCTTTCAGCTACTGCCATTGGTTGAGGAATCACACCGTCACTCGTTGACTGCCGAGAAATGGAGATCTCTGGAAAAAGAGCATAGTAAACGAAGCCAAAGCTCGCCACGATGACCAAAGCTATTATGATTAGAAGAGAAGCCCAAATGTATGGGGAGATGGTCGATGAGCTTATTCCACCGAGGTTCTGACCGCCCATCATTTGACCCATCATGTTGCTCATCGATTCGTTTTCAACTGCAGCATACCATGTGGCGATCAGAAGAAACGCGGCCAAGGTTGCGATGAGAAGTAGAAGAAACCAAGCAAAGCGTTTCATGCGCCCGCGCAACCTCCAAAATTAGGAAAGAAGAGATCGCAATTAAATCCTTTCATAAAGAGATGATACACTTCTCCTTTACGTCAATAGCAAAAGCTTTTCTAAGATATTTTCGAGAAATACAAATGTCGTAATAGGCGATAACGACGAAAGGATTTCTCCTTCGGCAAAATCAAGCTGGAGGTCTTTGTTAGCTGGTGATTTGTAATGTCCATTCGAGATGGTAAGACGACAAATGTTGCGGAAGACAAAGAAGCCTACGTGGATAATAACGCTCAGATGGAGTTGTGCGAGAAAGGAGAAGAGAAATTCGGATTCTTTCTATCCAGGATCTACGCTCTTACTTCCCGGGCGCGCAGAAAGTTCTACGATTTTATCGTAAGGGACATCTCGTCCATCAATCCAGCTTGTATTCTTGACATTGGATGTGGAGCAGGGGATGCACTGATCCAGTTTGCACAATTGAAACCAGAAGTCGAGTGCTTCGGCATCGATCCCTCTCCGGACATACTTAAGCTGGCTCAGAAGAAACTAAGATCGCTTTCAGAGGGCGCTCTTCGGAACCTGCATTTTAGTCTGGGCAGTTGCAGATTTATCCCATTTGACAAAAAGTTCGATTTAATTTTCTCCTCACTATCGTTTCATCACTGGAATAACAGAGAACAATGCATACCGCTCATCCTAGAGAAATTAAGTGAGCATGGAACATTCGCCATATACGAGTACAACAAGGATGCACTCCCTCTTTTCTTGAGAATTTTCTTCAAGAAACACACTCTTTTCGCTCGCGAGATCAAGGAGTTTAACTTCGACGGATACGAGAAGAAAATTGAACTTGAAGATCGGTTCTTGTGTGTGAAATTCAAGAAAACCTAATGATAACTTAATGCTGCAACAACAGTGACAAAATAGCTAGGAAGAAATTCATGCCAGCAGCAGAAATTACTCCTGTCACGAACGCGACTACATCAGCTACAAGTCGTTGATTAGGTTACTCCTGAGAAATAGTGCCTAATCACATCTCATGACAGAGTTTCCACGGCCCAAACCAATGCATAAATGAAGAACCCATTATCAACTGACAACATCGACCGGTATTGTAACGTAACCAGTGGCACCGTTAGGAAAGGGTTGCGTCACCTGAGAAGTCTGCGTCACACCAGTACCGTCTGCTGCTCGAGCATAGACATTGTAATTCCCGGGAGCGGTAGGTTGCCAGTCGTAAGCCCACAATGTCCAAGTGAGCTCCGATATGCGTGGTTTGAGCATGGCCGCCTGCCAATTCTTCCCGCCGTCCACGCTCACCTCAACCTTTGAGATTCCGCGATCTCCTGCAAACGCAACGCCCCCGAGCAGAACCGATCCGTTATTTTTTGAAATGCTCACCGAATCCGAAGAGGATGGAACGCTGATGAAAGTAAGCGTCTCAATAGTCGCAACATTCGTCCAACCTCTCGTCTGCCAGTATCCAGAGTAGACAGAATCCACGACTTCGATCTTGCGTATCCACTTTGGACTCATCATCCCGTAAATGCCAGGGAAAACAGCCCTCAGAGGAAACCCGTGGCCTGTGGGGAGCGTGGCGTCATTCATCATGTACGCCAATATTGAGTCGGACATCACCGCATTCGCGATCGGAATCCCGGCACTGTATCCATCTACGGAGTAGACAATGACATATTGCGCAGAGGGCAAGACGCCTCCAACATCGTTGAAAAGATCAGAAAGCTTGAACCCGGTCCATTTGGCGTTGCTGATGAGATTGCCGTTGATTTCATTGCTAACACATTCAAAGGTTGAGTACTGCTCCACCTGAGGAAGATTGTTTTCGAGATCGCTCAACGAGTACGATTTCGGGTTTGCAACGAGTCCGGCGACCTGAAGAGACCAAGTACTTGAATCGACGTTAGGATCGATCAGGTTGATTGTCACTTTGTAAAAAGAACCGTTCGAAGTCACTTCAGAGTTAACGAGACTCTGGAGCCGCGGATCATCAAATATTTGCGGTGCATTCTGCAAATCATAAGACGACCCCGGCAGAATTGTCTGAGTAGTTTGATTAGCCAGGAGTGAAATCGCCCCGTCCAGACCTAGAGCGAGTACACCAAGCGAGACTGCAGTTATCAGTCCTTTCTCAATGAAAGTCCTCCTCGAGTATAGTCTGTCTGAAGACTTTGCGACACGCATTCGGGGACCGGATTGTTTGATCGCATTTTTCGCATTTGGGATTCCTAGGAACGCTGAGGTTCCCTTGTATTGCCAAGATAGCGCGACGCCGAATATCAGCTGACCGAGAAGCAACGTGAACGGATAAATCAGGATGGCGTTCGTGGGAGCGTTGAACGAGAATATGCCAAATGGCCCCTCACCAGTGATTGATAAAACCACAATTGCAAAGAACACGTATGGGATGAGGGAATACAGCAAAAAATTTTTCAAATGATGAGAGAACTCGGATTCGAGTGAGACGAGGTCGGAAGATCTTTTCAAACACAATTCCAAATAATCCATACACGATGACTGATATGACTACTGCAACCAGCAATCCGAGGTCTTTTGCAAAGCCCCCAAAATTCTGGACTGCGGGCTCTTGGATCGAAGCGGGAACTATGGAAATGAAACTTTCGATTGCAGACGCAGGTGGAAAGGGCGCGAAACCACTGAGCATCATCATAAAGCCAAACATTAGCGATATTACTCCCGCGACGGCGCCATTTCTGAACGAGAGCAGCAGTTTGCTGGACAAAGTGTTTCTTTCCCCCTTTAGAGCGCCGAGAGTGACGGTTCGCCGTTCTTTTTAGGTCTTTTTCGAAATCAGTTCAAGCTATTTTGGATAGGCCTTCTCTCATATCTTGCTAAACGATAATGATTTAGCATGCGCAGCGTTCCCTCTTCGGACAATTGACCTTAGCTGGACCATTTTCGCTTGTGACCTAGATGTTATTATTTCTGTTCCTTTACGTATGCAAAGGGCTACTGCTAAATCCTATGGATGCTTACTTGTGACCGTGCGAAAGGGCGCAGCAAGTATCCTCTAACTGAATCGTAACATGTTGCGCTGAAAGTCCTTAACAGATGTAAACCGAGACGGATAAATCCACCAGACAGAGAGGAAATCAAGAATAACTTTTGAGCGAAGAAATGCCTAGTTGGGGCATCCATGGGTTGGACGAGCGAAACATTACCATCTCTCCCAAGGAGTACAGGAGATACGGAAGGCATCTCATCATTCCGGAGGTAGGAATGCTTGGGCAAAAGAGATTAAAGGCCGCAAAGGTCTTGATCATTGGCACCGGAGGGCTAGGCTCTCCGTGCTCTCTTTATCTGACAGCAGCTGGCGTGGGTACCTTGGGCCTTGTGGACTTTGATACCGTGGACGAAACGAATCTTCATCGACAGATACTCTACGGCGAAAAGGACATTGGTCGATCAAATGTTGCGACTGCGAAAGAGAGACTGCTTCAAACCAACTCAAACACGATAATCAAGACCTATGAAGAGACGCTGACTTCTCAGAACGCGCTCGACATTTTCAAGGAATATGATATCATCGTCGACGGCACTGACAATTTCCCCGCAAGATATCTCACAAACGACGCCTGCGTTATTCTCGGCAAGCCAAACGTCTACGCGAGTATATTTCGGTTCAAAGGACAAGCATCTGTCTTTGACGCAAAGCACGGGCCCTGCTATCGGTGCCTCTACCCAAAGTCTCCCCCGCCGGGTCTTGTCCCCACGTGCGCAGAGGGTGGAGTACTCGGCGTTCTTCCAGGCTTGATCGGACTAATCCAAGCAACGGAGACAGTGAAGTTAATTCTTGGAAAAGGAGAACCACTAATCGGAAGACTGTTCATCTACGATGCACTTTTAATGAAGTTTGAAGAGCTGAAGGTAAGGAAGAATCCAAAATGCCCGGTCTGCTCTCCGAATCCTGAAATTACGAAACTAATTGACTACGAGGCCTTCTGTGGTATAGAGAAAACGCCGCAAGGAGCCGCCGTGATGCCGAAGGATCTCGTCGAGGAAATGCGCTCAGGAAAGAAAGTCCTGCTCTTGGATGTCAGAACGGCGCATGAATACGATCTCGTACATATCGAAGGCTCTAGGCTCATTCCTCTTGGTGAGCTTCCTGAGAGAGTGAATGAACTAGACTCTGCTGATGAAATAGTAGTTTACTGCCACACCGGCGGAAGAAGCGCGGAGGCGACCTTCTTTCTTAGGTCATTAGGCTACAAGAAAGTCAGAAATCTTGAAGGCGGAGTAGATGCGTGGTCTCTTGAAGTCGATACTTCTCTTCCCAGGTACTGAAGCACATTAGGAAGAATCTGGGTGTTTCTCTTAGGGCAGAGTCCGGCAAGATTCTTTCTTTCGCCGCATAAATTCCATGAATTACAATAATTGATACCACTCCAGATGTATCGGGAAGCGATTGCAAATTGAACTTGGCAAAGGAAAGATCTTCCAAGTGACAATCTGGTGGTACAGAAGAGCTGATCTCAAGAGGGCCCTTTTGCTCGCGAGCATCGTAGGCTCTTGGCTTGTGTTCTTCAATCAGGGGAGTGCTATACTCCTTGGTGTGTTCACACCAATACTTTATCTCAGAATATTACTCGATTATGCCACACCATTCACAGTGTCAAGTTTGACGGGCATCCTGAGGAACAGGAACGACAGGCTGCGGGGTGCGATTCCTTGAGTCGAAGGAGCCATACAGTTAGCGGCTGTATGCGTGATAGCGGCTTGAAAGAGATTTAATTCCTTTGACTGTTTCAAGAAATTGCAGCCCGCCGAAACGTCTTACATAATTCTGCAGGATGCATTGATTATTTTCCATCCGGTACATCTGGCACAGGCAGTCTTTCTTTGTACTGCTTTCTACTCTTCCTGAGAAATACCGCAGCAAGAACAGCTACGAGTAAAACAATGAGGACCAATGACAGGCTTACGACCACTTCCGGTGTTGATAGCGCACTGGATATTGCGCGTTCGAGAGTAGCCTCGTAAATATTGAAAATCTCGGAACCAGGAACAGAGAGCATTGTGTTTGCGAAACCAAGAACGATTGTAACAACCCCCATGACAACAAACATGATCCCAGCAATCAGGTTTGAAGAATGAATATCAAATTCCTTTCCTAGCAACTTTGCATGTACCATTCTACCCTGAAGGAAACTTGTACCACCATTCGATTTAGGCGATGCCTTTCTATCCCAGACCATTGCTGTCATCAAGAGTGGAAAGACCATGCCGAGAACGTAAGCCAGTCCAGTGAAGATTGCTTCAAAAGATGATGCTGATAATGCGCTGAGGACTATTATGCCAGCCAGAACGGGTGCGCAGCAGGAACTAGCGACCCCTGAGAATACACCGAGAGTGAAGACCGATGGGGTGTCACTCCGTTTCAAATTCACTGGGAGGTGTATCTGCGGAAGCATGGAGTGTCCCCAAAAGGACCATAGTCCAAGGAAAATCATGAGGAACCCTCCTGCTACGAAGATGATGCTATGGCCCGAGCTCATGTATTGAACCAGCGTAGACGCCCCGAGTGCAATTGGTAGCATTATGACTGCGATGCCTGCCGCAAAGACCAGTGTCATCCGGAGTATTGCAATTTTTCGTTTGAAACTCGATGCAAAGTAAGATGGGAGAAGTACGCTGAAGCAGCAAGGCATTGCAAGTGCAATTATCCCTCCAATGAATGCGACGATAAGAGAAGCTACGAACAAAACCATGGGTTGAAAATCAGCTTCTTCAGTTTGATTCGGCACTTTATCCTAGAGCAGTGCAAAACGCGATCCGGTTCAGAGCTCAACCGCAACACCCGCCATTTTTTCAAGACTGCTTGGGAACATTGACATTCGCTTTGTTGAAGTGGGCTCTCTTGAAGCTAGCTTTGCAGCCTGCGCCGCAGAAATAGTATACCTTTCCGCCGAACTCTGTGTGGTATGCCTTCGCAGGGTTGACCTCCATTCCGCAGACTGGATCTTTGACGATTTCAATCGCTTCATTCTTTTCACGATACTGGCTTAATAGATTGAACTGCATGTTAATCTGGCATCCTTTCGAAACCCTCTCGTAAGAATCCGCCTGCTGTCGAATGTAAAGAACCGACTTTTGACAACGAGAGGTTTATAGCTTCTCTCAGCTCATCCTCACGAATCTTTCCCTTGCCGAATAGTTGCCCGTCGATGAAGACGGCAGGCGGGTACAGTATCTGATGTTCGACTGCGAGCTTCATTCCGAGTTCAGACGCGAAGCCCATCTCCTCAACTTCAATGGAGGTGGCAGAACCTGAATTCAACTTCACACCTTTTTCGATTTCGCTCAATATCCTTTTCACGCGCTTGCACGGGGAGCAGCCCTCTTGTGTTAACAGGAGAATCTTAACTGCCATCTGTTCTCTCAACCAGTGCTGCTAGAAGAAGAGGAGGATATAGAAGCAGTAGTAAGAGCTTGTTTCACATTTGTTAGGATTTGGCTGTCCTGCACAAACATCGTTCCAGGCCCGTAATCGGCTCTCCACTTTATTACTCCGGACGGGTTTACCAAAATGAATGTATGCCCATCTCGACCTGACATCATGCTGACATTTGATCCGAGGGCGTTGTATAGATTGCTAACCGTCAACCCCGAATCTGAAAGTATAGCTATGTTGTTGACTTTATTGCTTTGGGCCCACTGGTAAAGGCTTGACGCCGTATCTGTCGTGATGCACACGAGGACGACGTTCAAAGCCTTGAAACTCGCATAATCGTTACTCAAGTCCTGCATTTGTTGAAGACATGGCGAGCAGTCCAGTCCTTCATTGAAAAATAAGAGCACATTCGATTTCGACGCGTAATTGCTCAGAGTGAATGTACCACTTCCATTCACCTCAGGTAGTGAAAAACTTGGAGCCTGCCTTCCGACCCATGGAGACAAGGCACCGGACCCTCCATGAGATGAGGAAGAAGCTAACGATGAAGAAATAGCGAGATAGCCTATGACGCTCGCTGCAATTACGATGATTATAATTAAAGTTAGAAATTTCCTGTAATCAGTATTAGTCGAAGGAGCAACAAATCTGACAGATCTGTGGACAGCCTTGTGATGTTCGCTCAAGGCAGAGAGCGAGCTAAACCTCTTTTTGCATATCTTGCATTTTGGCATTGTGGGATCCATCTTCTTGTCTTTTGAGCAATGATCCTATGTCTTAACAACCATTGCGCCTATCATCCAAGCAGGGTGATACTTGCAATAGTAGTGATAGGTTCCGGAACAACCAATGTAGTCGTGTAAGTGTTCCCACCATTCAGAGAGCCCGAATCAAATACATTTGCTCCATCGGGAACTGACGTAGATGTGACTGCATGCTACCCGGAACCGTTAGCCGCCACCATATTCTTCTTATTCGAGTTCGTTACCAAATCGGCTAGAGAGGATCTCAGGGTCAGCCACCGCATCCGCGGCTCTCATTCGGGTCGCTCTGCTTTGTGATTGCAGCCTGCCTAGAACTCTGCATTTCCTGTACGTATTGTTGGGCATGCTCCTCGGAGCAGAAGTGCTTTCCGAATCGCTGGAAATCCTTTTCTTTATCCACTCTCATGCCACATACACTGCAATAGTTTTTGCCGAACATAATCTACTCCTCAGTCAAAAGTAACTCGGTTGGCGCTTATTTTAATCTACGTGCTTACAAATGTAAGGCATTCCTGAGTATTTCCGATTCGGTGCTTGAAAAGAAAGACTCGCGATCCTCAGTTGTTTCTGACGAAGGTCAACGTTTGTTATCAGCCGAACTGACAAGCCGCTGAAATCACTTTCGCCCTTGCATCAGGGTGTGTCATTTTTGTAAGATGGTCTTACATTCGTAAAAGAGAAACGATATGAACTATGAAGCAAGAAGACAACTGGTGGATCTCGAGGCGGTACGCTTGACTCGAAAGACACGTCCCCAGTCTGTCACCTAGCTTGGTTCGTTTGAAGGTGTAATTATGATTGCATAATCGCTCAGGAAAGAAGAAAAGAATCATCATCTTGATAATGGTCATTTCCATCACTCTCGCAGGATCGCTCGTATACTATTATTATCTTCAAACGCTAGCCTATGTTCCAGCAACCGTTTTTAATTCCCAGGCCCAAACCCACGAGTACGTTACTGAATATCCAATACAATTGAGCTCTTATCCTAACGCCATTACCGCGGACTCTCAGGGAAATGTGTGGTTTGCCCTGGAAAACGCCACTTCACTCGCAGAGCTCACTCCTTCAAATGGAACAGTCCATTTGTTTCATCTTCCAGAGCCAAAAAGTACTGGTCTAACGACGTGGGGGATTCTAGTCGACAATTCAAAACATCTTGTGTGGTTCACGGACTCCAACACTAATTCTATCTGGAGTTTTAACGCAACATCAGGTAATTTTACTCAATATCGCATTCAAACGCTAGATGCCTTTCCGTATCAAATTGTTCAAGACGGCAACGGAAACATGTGGTTCACCGAGCTTTTCGGAAACAAGATTGGGGAGATTACAACGAACGGTACGCTAGAAGATTATCCCGTCCCGAAATTTGGGAATGTAAGCTATGTTGAACCTTCTGGAATAACAATAGATCAGGAGAGCAATGCTATTTGGTTTACCGAGACAGCAGTTAACGCAATCGATTCGTACTTCGAAGGACACTTCGACTCTTATAACTTGACCGGACTTGTGCAAAGCCCCGTCGGGATTGCGTTAGACTCTAATGGGAATCTCTGGATGACTCAGCACGGCCCGAGCTTCATATCGGAATTTAATCCCACTACGCGCTACTTTCGAACGATTTCTACTTCTGTTCCGCCTTGGGTGCCAGACAATACTTCTCTCCCGTATTTTATCCAGGTTGACTCTCACGGCAATGTCTGGTTCAACGAGCACTACGGCAATGCAATAGCTAGGTTTCATCCATCAAGCAACAGTTTGACAGAATTTGAGGTGCCTTAGAAAGTGGCTCAGGCAGGGAACAATGCTGGAGTGCTCACCATTGGATTGTCTCCGAATGGCGAACCTTGGTTCACGGAGCTCTTCACAGGGAAGATAGGAACAATTAATATCTCACAACTCTTGAACGTTGCAATTAGCGTCACGAATGGTACTGCTCCGCTAACGGACAATCCGGTGATCACAGCTAGCAATGGGAAAACATCGTTGCGTGTTACGATTAATAACGAAAGCAATCAAACACTGACGCTGAAATCCTTTCTCGGAAACTATACTGGGAGTTTACAGGCATCTTTCTCGCCCGATGTAGATAACAAAAACGGCGCCTTCAATTCAACTCTCATGATTGAGAATAATGGCTCAAAAGCCGGCGTTTACTACCTCACGATAAGTGCGATAGACACCGATCTTGTGGTGTCCCAAGTGATTGAGATTGAAGTAACGACCTGACAGATTTGCGTTTTTGGTAGATTTGCCTACTCTCCAAGTTGAGAAGCACGGAACCGATAGAGTCCCTATACAGGCGAAAGGAGTGGACTCGTGCTCAAGAGAGCAAACATGATTCTTTTAAATTACTATCTTCTAGGCCGTAATCGCCGTGAAGAGTCTCAAGTTTATTATTGCTTTGGCCATTGTCATTAGCCTTGTTGGTCTTTCTGTTGCGTTAGTCTACTCAAATGGCAAAAGTTCTGGTTCTGTAAGAAGTGATACTAGTAGTCAGGTTGTCACATTAAACCTTCAGGCAAAGTTTGGCATACTGAGTCAAGCTACGTCTGACGTGTGCACTTCTGGTTATGCTCAGAGTTCTGCATTTTTGAATTCGCAATCTAACAACGCATATTTGCAGGGATCCTGCTGCTATCCCATGGTTTACAGTCACTACGTTCAGCAGATAAATGGTCTTAAAGCCTATTCTAACATCTCATTGATCCCACCAGATCCCTACAACGTTTCTGTCTCGTCAGTTAAACAAATGTTTGTTCACTCGGGTATACCATTGAATGCCGCACAGAATGCCACATTCACTCAAACTTTGCAGCTCTCAAAGGAGGGTCTCTGCTGCTGTCAGTGCTGGGCATGGTACTTTCACGAGGGGCTCGTCAAGTATCTGATCATCTCCAATTACAACTTGAGTCCATCGTCGCTTTCTAACCTCTTGAATCTCGAAGACTGTTGCGGCGGTGGCAGTTGACTCTCGACACTAAGACAAATCGAGGTCATGCGAAGATGAAGAAAAATGCGAAAATCATCAAAGATGCCTTCGTAACAGTGTTTAGAAATCCAAAGTACCCCCTAATGTCAGCTATTCTGTCATTCGTATTCTTTTTCGTCTTCATTATTGCGAATAATGTTCCGTTCTTCAAGTCTTCGGTCTCTGATTGGGGACCTAATCCCTTGCTCCTGCTGAGTTTCATTCAATATTTGGCGAAGATGATAATAGCAAATTCTGGCATCGGCATGTTCGTTTCAATAATAGCTGTTTCTCTCTTATCAGCTATCAACATCTCAATGATTGTCTACAAGCTGAAAACAGTAAGGAGGCTATCGTCAGGAACAACAAAGAAGGAAAAGGGGTTTCCTTTCGCGCTTGCAGGAACCTTCGGGGGCGCATTATCATCCGGCTGCCCTGCTTGCTCCGCAACTTTGATATCGCTAATGGGGGTCTCGGGCGGACTAGCCATTTTTCCGTTCAAGGGGCTTGAACTCAGCATCGCAAGTATTGCGGCAATTCTGACATCCATCTATTTCATTTCAAGAGGCTTGGTGGACTGCGGCGCATGCAATAACCGGGTGTCTCCTAATTCATCTTCTTCTGTGAAGAAGGAATCGAATACAACTACAATCTAGCAGAGGCTCAGTGGATAGGAGTGAGGAACCGCCAGCATGGCCTCGTGTCCTACCCTTTAGAATGCGATCTATTCCTTATCGCTCTCGATAAGTAGAGAACACTTACTAGCAAAGCCACGACGCTCAAAATTGGGGGTAGAACTACCCCGTAGACATTAGAATAGAGCAACTCCGCAGTTGTCACCCCGCCGAAAATAACCGAGACAAACGCTGGAACTAGACACGTCGGACAAGTTGCTGTAAGGCCCAGGATAGAACCACCTGTTGAGAGCATCGTTCCCTTGGTTGAACATTTCAACCCGCTGTTCGAAATTAGATAGTGGGCCATCACGATGTTTGATGCGACGAGTAGAGACAGAATAGTTGTGAATGCCATCTCAAATGGAACCAGAATCAAATTGACCTGAGGGGTAATCTGAACTATGATCACCGGCAGATAAACCAAATTCAAAAGCAGCTGTTCGTTAGCGGGAGTCATTGCAAAGGCGTAAGGATACTTCTCCGCCGGACCTATAATTGTCGCTGGCGCAACAGCTTGGACATTGTAGCCTGCTATTGTGATCTGATTGACAAGCAAAAGATAAACGATCGCAAAGAAAACCGAAAAAAGAAACGCCATCAGCGCGTACTTTCTTTCTTTGAGGATCTGCCTCAGAATCGGGAACGTGTAGTAGATAATCCTAGGAAACGCCAAGATTGAAGTTACAATCAACAAAAAGATGTACGCCTCCCCAATTGGTGTTACAGTGGCTGTAAGTGGAGGGACTGGGTATGTTCGGACTTCAAAGTATCTAACCAAAGCAAACAAGAAAATTGTCCAACCAGCTAAAGCATCGATGAAAAATAAGGGAATGGAGTTGAACTTGCCTATCCATGAAGATGATGTATTTCTGTCATCAACATAGGGAGTGCTGAGTGAGCGAAGGATAAGAACGATAGTTATCAAAACTGATGCAGCCAAGTATGGAGCTAGTGCAATAAAATAAAACTTGGAGTTTACGTTGTAATAGGCGGTCAGAAGGGGCAGTCCGAAGAGCAACGCTATCATCAAGAAAAGATATGCTTCAGAGTTTGATGGAGACAAGAATTTTCTTAACAACCCATCTTCACCCGCTGATCTTTCCTTGCAACACTACAATGCGCTTTGATGCTTGCGTTAGGGCTTAGTAAGACGCAAAGAATCAGGCACAAACAAATGAGCCTGCCCAAAATTCGGTATAGCGATATTCATGTAATTCTTACTTGGAGAAGTACATCACCAAGAAATAGATTCCGAAGGCCAAAATAAACCCAACAGCCATCGAATATGAGTACAGATCATCCTGGAATCCTGAAAACATGAAGATGAGTCCGGAGATCCCAGCGAGAAGGATTGATCCTACTCCAGCTATTGCAAGGCCTGTAATCTTAGCTCGTCCAGAGTAGAGAGATACAGCGAGAACTAGTATTGATAGAAACAAAAGCAAGTAGCCGTTCATCATGTGAACCATGAGTACTAGCATTCCTCCTCCCATCATCGATGAGGCGCCCATCATCGAGCTCATCATACCCATCATGCCAGATGAAGAAGCTGAGGAAACGAAGGTTGAAGGAAGCGAGGCGAATAGATTCACCCACATTCCAAGAAGAAATTGCACGAGGAGATCCACTAGGGTCACAGCTACCAAGGCACGAAGTAGAGCGAACCTACTATTTGCATGGCTCATTTTCGCCTGACCTGTCGTGAAACCGGTATTTCCTGTCTGCGACCTGTTCAATCTATCATGCAGCTCGTTCTTTCTTATTCCCCTATCAGCAGCATGAGAATATTTCAAACTTTGTCTTTTCGTTTGTAAAGCCTCACTACTAGGTACTGTTCGGTTATCGGGTGGTGAAGAAGGACCTTTGAGCATGCAACACCCAAAGACCGAACAGTTCAATAGTTACTGTGTATCTTTGCGCGCTCATAATCTCTGAGATTTACAAAACCCGATTATTGATGTACATTGAGACTTCGCAGCTTATTGATTACCTCCGACAGGGCGATGGCGTCGGTCATAACGCACAAACTAGTACCCACTTTAGGGCGCCGGCTCTCTCATTGTAAATTTGCTTCAGTCTTGCGTCGCTGGTCTGGTCCCTCAATCTCTTGTATTCGGATCGTTTCGAAAGAGGGAGCTCCAAACTCTGAGGGACAATCCCGAGCTTTTTCTTGCAAATGCACATGTCGAGTTCTTCGAGCCTGTTGTCAGACTCTGGACAGCAGGGACAGTTGACGGTCTCTGCACTGATGTTTCGCCCTTTGATTATGCTAGGATAAAGCGAGGCAAAATCAAACTCGCAGACGCGCTCGTGAACACCCGGTAACGGGACGAAGACAAGGCCTCCTCTATCTGCCACGAGTAGAGCGTCCATGCTCTTGATGTCTTCAGAAATAGTGGGTTTGTACGGAACAAGAGTGTCGCGAAGATGAGCGTAGTGGAACTGGAGACCGCTCAGGGACTTGCCTATCGACGCGCGCGAAGAAGTGTGAAATGGCATCCTGGATATTCTTGCAATCTCAAATAGTCCCTCGAAGCGACACTGGTCATACACGAATGTGTTCTGCCCGTCGACGTGAATCCTGCCGAAGAGGCGCTGGGTTGCAGGCCTGTACATAATTCGGCCGTAGCTGAAGTAGGTCCTTCCACCTGTCTGTGTGCTAGGTGAAAGCCTCTGCTCATCTGCATCCCTGTGTAGGTTGAAGGATACGCAGTGTTTCTGAGCCTTTGTGTAAAGATACGGGAAGATGAAGGAATCTCCGTTGTCGGTGATGATAAAGTCCGGGTCCAATTTCTGAGCCTCTCGGACACTTTCGGCAATAATCTCTCCTTCGTCATTGGCTTGAACGAGAATCGGCTCTGATTCAGTATCGTCGCCATTATAGACAGATGGAGCAAGTGTGATGGATGTTAGCCTTGAGTCAAGGCGAGGAACCTTATCGGCAAGACTGACATTCAGGCCCATTACTTTCAATGGCGGAATCTCATAATCGGTTGCTTCGACGCTGTCCATTAGGCGCCATTTTGCGATCTGATCACCGTTTGTGTAGACGCCCACGCGCGCGAGAGGAAATAATTCATGCTCAAGGAAGTACTGTTGCTCCGCTGAAACATCCACGTTGTAGAGCCTGAACGTCGAGGGATTTTGAAAGACAGATTCCAGGAGGTCAGCGACTTTCTTTCCCTTGTCAGCTTTCCGCAATTCTATTTCAAGAGCCGAGTTTCTTTTCCAGTCGAAAACGCTCGTCCTTTTCTTGACCATGTTTACGGCAGATACAAACCCCGAATCTTTCAATCTTGAAAAGAGAAATTCTGCGCTGTCGCAAGCTGAACCAGCGGCGTAGATTCTTGCGCGCCAGCTCGAGTCCTTGAGCCTGATGTTTTCTCCATTCTCAGTCTTTATCCAGAACGTCATCCCGCCCTCGCCGTAAGATAGCGACGGGTAGCAATCGAGCACCCAGCCCTTGATCAACTGAGAGACGATCGACTCTCTTCAGTATTCTTGTTTCCAGTCTCAGATTGTTCGTCTCGCACTCTTCTTGCCAGGCTTGCAAGCCAGTTGATCGACTTTTGCTGGCCGAGGACGATGCTCATCAATAGAGATTCAGTGTCGTAACCGCGTTCAGCCAGCTGGATTGCTTCGCTGTATGCTGCCGAGACGGCGTTCATCATCTCCCTGAAAACCTCCCTGTCCTCCTGCCTCAGAGCTTCCGCGTACGGCCTCCACGAATCCAGCTCTTCTTTGAGTCGCGTGTTTTTTGTGAAGGTATAATCCGCTTTGTCCATGTTTGGATCAGGCCTCATCAGGGAGGTGGCAACGATTAGAGCTCGAGCTCCGCGCCCTGTCGAGAGTGATGCCTGATCAGGGCAGCTCTATCCTTTCCACTCCTTCCATCACGATAGACCTCAATAGCAACATCGGAATAGTCGAGGAAATGCTCGCGCAGCTGCTGCGAAGATGCCAGGACGAACTTCACGCCGTTTTCCTTCTCCTTTGCGATGTCGCGCAGGGTGCGAGCAATCAGATACTGTAGATTTGCTATCTCCCTCTTGGAACTATCCTCCTCCGAGAAGACGGAATCAAAGCCGCTGACACCGACGAATTTGGTGGGATTCTCGCTCTCCGCATTCCTTGAGAGCAAAGTCGGCAGCTGTTCGATAACAAAATTCGCCAGCTGATGACAGGTGAAGACTCTAGCGAGCTCGATCGACTTTAGCAGCTTTCTCGTGGCAGATGAATCCTTTCTTCTGAGATCTGCCTCCCTGCGTATCAAGTAAGGGTCTGCTGAATTGCCTGCGTCGATGAAGAGTGCCCGTCCGCCGAAATGTCTGACAGAGTTGAGTGCCAGTATGTTGATGACCCCCGAAACACGCTTCCCGCACAAATAAGTGAGCGTTTTCTCCTTCAAGCCGGTTCCCAGGAGCTGGTCAAGCTTGCTATCAAACGTCAGTCCGTAGAGTTCGATCGCCTTCCTCAGGCTCCCTTGAAGCAGAATTTGCGTTGTTTGTTTGACCTTCAAGCCAGATTGCCTCCCACTCTTTGTCCAGATAGGGACGTGATTTCACAGGTGAGCCGCGCAAGCTGCTTCTGCTGCTCGAGTATCACAGACATCAAAATGGCATGAAACGGGACCAGCCTGACCGTCTGACTGCACGCTTGAGTGTGCTTCTTGCAAAGCTGAAGAATGTCATGCAGCGTCTCCTTCTCATGTTTGCCAGAAAGGCCCTTCCCATAGGTTGTCAGGAAAAGATCAATCTCTTCCTGAATCAGCATGGTCGCCGTAGGTATCGTCCTGCCCATTGTTCTAACCTACTCTCTCCTCTTTCTAGCTTCAAGAATTTGCTCCATTTTAGCGGGTCACTCACTCGTCTCCCGAATGCTCCTGTACTGGGAAGGTTTCACCTCATAGACCTGTCCTGCATTATGGAGGACATCAAGGATGGCTTGAGCATCTCGATCATCCACACCGACTTTTCTTAGGGCGTCGAGGAATTCCTTCTCGTCCACGAGTTGCCGTTCGGATTGGCTTTCGAGCTGCTTGAAAATTCGTAGGGCGACGTGGATCCTTTTCATTTCTGCGGAGCTGTCAGCAAGCAAGGGAGAAAAAGCGGAACTCCGCGCGTCCGTTACACGGTTGTTGTTGCTCTTCAACTCCCTGGGCTTCCCTCCAGATACAGCCTTCACTTGCCTTTTCTCAGCTTCACGCCAAGCTGTTGAGCGCGTTTGATAATTTCAGGATCGGAGAGAACGAAACCGACATGATCGCAGTCGCTCGAATGGTCCAGCTCGCAGGAGACTCGTCCGCCTTTGAGCGTGACTTCTACGTCCTTCACTTTGTAGTAGTCCCTCACCACCACGCTGTTCTCGAATTTGTTCATGATTTCGAACCTTCCCTCAAGAAGGTCCTGCTCGACCGCTCGCTCCAGGAGCTTCTGGGCGTATGCAGTATAGCTCTTGATTCCCTGTTTTGCAAACAGATCAACTTTCTTGACTTCGTAGGCCTGTTTCATCTTCTGGTGAAGTGTTTCACGAATCTGTAACGTCTGGTATCCTTTCAAAACGAGTAACCTTTGCTTGTGATATGGGAAAGAAATAGTATAAATATCTGTTGTCCTCTATATCTCCTATCTAGTATATGATTGTAGTCGCACGAGGCCGATGCAGACAGATTGTCTTGTGCAAAGTCGCAAAATAATGTACAGAAACCAGCTCGTCGTACTGGAGTTCCCCTACAAGAAAACGGGCATTGGCAATCGAGCTGTTTCTCACCTTCGTGATTCAAGAATTTTTCCCGGAAGCCAACGGATTGTTACGATGCAGTACCTGCCGCCCTTCTCAGCGGCCTTGTCATATTTCTCGATATCCGACTTTTCGTTGAACCGTTCTGATATGTGGATCCGTCTGATAGTTTTGTTCCCGTTCCTGTAGCGCTTCATGACCGCTTCTAGTCTAATTTGAGTGCCCGGTTCGTTCTCTTGAATTTCTAATTCGTCGAGTACGGAGCGGATCTCCTCATCTATTGAGCGGAGCTTGGCGGAAAGCCTCCTTGGATGGCGTTCGCCAGGAGGCCTGCTCATCCCTAAGCCATCCTACTCAGAAAGCTGGACAACAGGGTCCCGCCTGTCGAGCAAAGCGTCCGCAGTAATGATTGTATAATGATTAACAGTTAAGAGCAAACTATATAATGATTCTATAACAATTAATCCGCACCATGGGAAAGGGCCAAAAGTCGCTCACTCTCACCGAGTCTTTGCACAATAGCCTCACCCAGTGCTGGGAGAGGAACGAAGTGAAACTCTCGAAGAAGTACGGCGTGTCGACCTTCACCGGATATGCCCAGCACCTCATAGAGAAGGGCCTTGAGGATGACCTGCTCGAAACTCGCTTTGAGATCGTCAACAGGTTTGAAAACGAGATAAGGGTTCGCGACTACTTCCTCGCAAAGGATGCAATAGTCCAGCTCAATGTCGAAGGACCATACGGAACGGTGTTCTGCGCGCTCGACAAGACAGGAAGGTGTCCACACGTGGGGTTCGTGCTTTCCGACTCGGACGTCCTGAAGATCGTCAAGGAGAGAGGAATAAGTCTGAGGAGATCTCCAAAATCGATTCCGCTTGAAGAGGCAGCCGAGATCTTTGAGCGTTTCGTCGGGAAAAAACAGGAATTAAGTGACAAGGAGTTTATCGACAAAGCGACGTCAAACACGGATTGCGACCAAGCGCAGGCAAAAGAGATGCTGAGGATGCTTTACAGCGATTATCGCATAGTAATCACTCAAGAGCGCGCAGGCACGTACTACTTCAGGAAGGCAACGTCTTAACTGGCAGATCTGTATCCGTTAGACTTGAAATTATGATGAAGCAGCGCACACCAAGGGAGCCGGGATCGCAAAGCGAGATGTTCGCGTGCCCTAACTGCTTTCAGAGAATCACAGAAGAAAAAGCCGCCGTCGCCCTCAAGTAATTTTTCTAGCCGCAGCTATAGTCACGGCAGCGGCGATCACGACGAGTATCACCTCTCCCTGGCTTTGATTAAGAGATACACTTGCTAAGCTTAGCTTCGGCACACTACCGCCCTGCGATGAAGATGTTCTTGTCGCACCTGGGGATGTTGCTGTCGATGTTGAAGATCCTCCACCGACGCCAGATGAGGGCACAAGATCCGCAAGCAGCGTTGAGAGGTATGAAGGCAGCACTGTGTACGGATTGTTAGTAGAAGGCGGCGGGCCAATGGCGTCTGTGATGTACATCCATCCTACATAACTTGAAGCGCTCGAGACATACGACTGACTCGGAGCAGAACTCACGCTGAATGCTATCATTCCGAAGTTGGAGCTTGGGTAGCCTGCAGTTGCACTCGAAAGCGTGCTTACGCTTGGAAGTCCTCCCTGCTCATAGATGTTGTAGATGTTGAAGATTCCAATGAAACCTGAAGGGACGGGGTCGCCTGGATTCCCAATAGTGAGGCTCATTCCTTCGGACTTTACATAATTTGCAAGTGTTTGGTAGTAACCTTCAGTGGCGGCGCTGTTGTTCATCTCATCGAAGAGGATTCCACTCAGCCCACTCGGCCCATACCAATTCTTGTAAGCGCTGATGTTTGCGTCAATTGATGAGATGCTTCTGGCAGCGTAGCTAGTGTAGACGTATCCAACAACTGTTATTCCTGCCGACGTAAGCGACTGGATCCCGGAGACGTAATTTGGATCAGAGGAGCCTCCAGAACCGCTGCTGGGATTGATGATCGCTATGATTGGAACTGAAGGATACGCCTGGTGCTGTTGGATCAGGCTGGTCCAGACGGCTCCAGGGTAGGAGTAGAGAGGGACGATGACTCCTGTCGTGTTTGACGCGCCCACTGATGCGAAGGATGCAAATGTCATGACCAAGAGCGCGGCAGCAAGGAGAACTGCTGAGACCTTCTTCATACAGTAAAAAGCGGGTAGAAGCCTTCCGGGCTCTTTTCTTTATCATGGGTACGCAGATGGGCTTCTTCGCCGCGATAATAGTCCGCAAACGGCGCGACGACTAAGCTCGCCAGATAGCGAGAGCCAGCCCAACGAAGAAGAGCACTGACGAAGCAACTCCGGATCCAGTCGTAATGAGCGAGTCCGACCATATCGAAGAGACCTCTGGAGAAATCAGGTTCAAGACGAGTTTGAAAGATTCCGGCTGAATGTAGCCGAGACTCAACAGCACGACAACTACCACGATTAGAATGACGCCAAATTTCAGAAAGTGCTTGACGAGCATTCCTATGACTGCGCCTATCACGAAGGAGATGAGCATGGAACCCAGCCAGGGCGGAATTACGATCATGTTTCAAAGCCATCCAACAAGTCCGAAGTTATTTTGGAGAACGAAAAATCCGATAACATTCAGAAGAAGCAATCCTACCAGCATCACATCGTCGTCAACATACGAATATGGGGTCTTTGTCACCACTGCCCAGGTCGTGAATCCAATCATGCCGATCATGAGAATCTTGCCGAGGACAAGAGCAGGAATGAATCCAATGGCTTTTGCGAGATCATTTACGAACCGGTTTGTTTCGACCAGGTGCATCCAAAAAACACCGTAGATCGTCGAAGCAAAGTCTAGTATGTTCACTCCAAAAAAGATGAAGAACAGTCCCAGCAACGCTTTACGATGCCATTCCATAGAGGAAAAACTCTTTCTTTTTATCGTATGACTACGAAAAAGAAGTTTAGGGTTCGCGCTGCTTTGTCCGCGGTCTTCACCGTCGCCCTCCTAGGATTTGCCCTGCTTCTGCAGGTTCCAGTGTCCTCAGCAAAAACCGGGTCAGTCACTTTCTATGCTTACAATAACACAGCCACCATTAACAGTGGTGACGTAACCAATACCACTAAGCGCTTCTCAGGAACTGCCTATACAATCACGTCTGATGCAGTTACCAACACTTCCGGATTCTTTGCCTCGTGGGACAACTATCCCTGCTTGACGTCTAGCGGTTTTGTAATCAATGCGGGGAATATCGTCTTCACCGCTTTCATCTCAAGCAACGCTTCGCTTACGGGGGCCAAATTTGAGGGACAGGTCGGAGAGTACGCGAGTTGCGGAACAGGCTCTGGCACCGTTCTCTTTGGAGGAGCGTATTCGACCTCGGTTAACATTGGCACTACTACAGCTTCCTACAGCGTCTCTGTTCCGGCGTCTTCTCAAACAACGATTCCTTCTGGATACGTTATGAACTTCGCAGTCTATGTCTTTGCGCCGAGTTCGCACCCTGTGACCATCACAGTGTCCTACGGCTCTGCGGCGGATGACACCAAGTTCGTCGTGCCTGCATCTCCTGTCGTTGTGAACTCCCTTTCTCTCTCAGCTCAATCAATAGAAAGCGGTCAAACGAGCATTGCAACTGTTTCAGTTTCGGATCCATTGGGGCTCTATGACATTGCCCAAGCGCAGATTACTGCGAGTTTTCTTGGCGCAACACCTATAAATTTGGCATCGATGACACCGTCCTCTTCGAACGCCCCTTCATCTGGGACTGGAACTTGGACTTACACTATCAATCCCTTGGCGACCAGTTATGCCCAATACAGCGGCGACTGGAACATCCAATCAACACTGACTGACAACTCTGGAAATACTTACGCCTCTGGCACCCAGATATTGAGTTACCAGACTGCGGGAGTCGGGACCGGAGGAGGAACCCAAACGACGCAGAACAGCGTCGTAACCACCGCGTCCAGGACATCGTTCGGAATAAACCTGACGAATTCTCAGTTCGAGCTTCTGATCATCTTACTGATAGTCATAATTTCAATTGCGGCTTTCGTCGCCAGACGGCGGTGAACTACCCGTGAATAAATTCACGGGCTTCTCGCTTCCTTGACTGAAACTTGCTTATCCGTCTGACAAGCAGAGGCTCTATCTCAGCGTGGGGCTGCTCCAGCCCCGCTTTCAGAATATTCTTTGCCGCATTGATGTCCCTGTCCAGAGTGAGGCCGCACTTCGTACACTTGAATATCCTGTCAGATAGTTCTAGGCGTTCTTCATTTCCGCATCTGGAGCATTTCTGCGACGTACCGCATGGGTTGACGAGTATCACTCGCCCGCCACGCCTTTCTGCCTTGTAGGCAGTTAATCGGCGTAGCTTTCCCCAAGTAGAGTCCATTATTGCTGATGCCAATTGATGGTTCTTTACCATATTCTGAATCTTCAAATCTTCAAACACGATCAAACTGTTTTCGGATGCGAGTTTGAAAGAGAGTTTATGAGCATAGTCATCTCCCTGTCTCCGTATTTTCCTCCATGTCTTTGCTAGAGCTAGCTTGGCTCTTGCCCTGTGTCGAGATCCAGCTTTCTTTTTAGACAACTGTCTTTGAAGGTGTTTGATTGTCTCCGCAGAGCGTCCCAGAAACTTTGGATTTGGGATTAATTCTTCGCTGCTCAGTGCCACGAGATTTCTTATTCCAACATCCACGCCGACGCTATTCTCTGATCTCTTGAGACTGATCTGTTGTTCGGTTCAACTGAAAGTGCGACGAACCATTGGTCTATTTCCTTGATTATGGTCGCACGCTTCAATACTCCTGCTATTTGCCTGTGCAGTCTGATTCGCACGCTGCCAATCTTGCCCAACTTCAGGAAATTACCTGCGAGCTTGAACCCAATGCCGTGCTGAGGGTAGGAAAAGGAGTTGTATTTTCCTCTCCGCCTGAATCTTGGATGCTTCGAGAGTCGGACGAAGAACGCTTGGTAGGCTTTGTCGAGCCTTAAACAAACATCTTGCAGGACCTGCGAGTGAGCTGCCTTGAGGAATTTGTTATCCACTTTCAACTGGACGAGTTTCTTCTTTTGTTCGTAGAATCCAATTTGATTCTGTATCTTATCAGCAAGTAGATTATTGGTACGTGGTTAGCCCTGCCTTGAGTTTTTCGGGATAGAGGCCGAAAGATAGTAAACAATTTGGCCCAGTCTTTCTAGGCATTTAGCTGTAGCTCTGATGACTCTCCAACAGGATAAAGATACATCTTGTCAAAGAAAAAGTACGTTGATGCGGACGTGTTGAAATTCCTTGCAAAACTGAAGAGAGTAGCGAAGGATCAGTTCAACTTCACGCTCTCTACACCTGGAACCAACGAATAACCATGCGGTGAGGGAGCTACGAGAGCTTATTGTTCGTAGAAAGATAAAGAGCGAGAAAAGGATCTAAATGTTCAACAAACTGTCGACAGCTGTATCCATATGGAAGTTTCAGGATCTGAATCCATTCGGAGAATTAAAGAAATATCTTCAGGGAGACCTAACCACATACGATTATTGTAGAGTCTTCTGCAAGTTTCGAGAGTTTCATCCATCATCCTGCACTGCGTCTTCGTTGGATAGAGACGAAATTTGTATGCGGTGATCATGCTTTGTGCTCCTCGAAAGAACATTGGGGAAACAAATTCATCCCACCCATAAATGATGTGGGGTTTCTTTGTTTCCCCAAACCCCTTCATCCGCTAATTCAACTTCTCCCGCCTGAAGGCAGGGAGATTGTAACTGCCGAAAAAAGAGGCGCTACAATAGGCTCGTTGAATCGAGCCTTCGAAGCTATGTTTCTTGCTGCTGCGCAGTCAGCCATAGCCTCCAGACCGCATCTGACACACCTGAAAGTATCCCTGGTCGGTCTATTCCTTCTGTCCACGCAATGGCACTCTGGGCATTCTTTCGAAGTGTTCCTTGGGTCTACGAATGCTAGAGGAACTCCTTCTCTTCTCGCTTTGTATTCGATGAAGAACCTGAGTTCTCCGAATGCCCATTTCGAGTGTCTGTCTCGCTGTTCGTGCCTAACCGTTGCTCTCGAACGGATGCCTTTCAAGTCTTCAAGGGCGATCTGTCGAGTTGTGCCTTTGGCTTTCGAGACAATCTGCTTTGAGATCACATGGTTCGTATCTTTCTTGAACCGCCTTTCTCTTCCTGAGATTCGTTTGAGCTTCCTGTGCGCTGATCTGTGTTTTGATGTAGCTTTTGCACTTTGAAGGCTGGCTCTGACCTTGTTATACCGTCTTCGTGCGGATTCGACCTTTTCTCCACTGAAGACCCTCCCATCGCTGTCAGTCGCAATG
>VFSW01001319.1_pt1 | contig 37731 bp, 25 predicted proteins | sample 5358111 | NCBI WGS metagenome assembly VFSW01 (sample SAMN11554181, study PRJNA540505) | mine drainage metagenome | isolation source: sediment from site ElyBrook_90M | place: USA: Ely Copper Mine, Vershire, VT | collected 2017 | reverse complement strand
ATAAATTATTGTCAAATTAATAGGCTTATCTAGGAAAAAAAGTCCAAAAACGTTGCGCTTACAAGCCAAAAATGGTATTCTATTATGGAATAGTACAAATTTACTATTTTAGGGAGTATGAAATGGCCCACATACAGTATCAAAGAGGCGATATTTTTGAAGCTAAAACACAAGTTATTGTTAATACCGTGAATTGTCAGGGGATTATGGGTAAGGGCTTAGCTTTAGCATTTAAACAGCGTTATCCAGAGATGTTTCCTGTCTATCAGCAAGAGTGTAAAACAGGCAAATTGCGCATTGGACGCCCCACGCTCTATAAAGCGAGCCATCCCTGGATACTGAATTTTCCCACGAAAGATACCTGGCGCGCCAACTCAAAATTGGAATACCTTGAAAAGGGGCTGCAATATTTCATCGAAAACTATAAGAAAGTGGGCATCACTAGCATTTCATTCCCTAAACTGGGCGCACAAAATGGTAAGCTCTCGTGGGATGATGTCGGTCCATTAATGGCAAAATATCTCAGCCAACTTGATATTGAAATCTATATTTATATTGCTGAAGGCGACCAAGAATATCAATATAATGAACCACATGAAGCAATAGAAGACACTATTGAGACTAAATTGTGGGCGGCCTTTAATGAAATCGCGCTCTCTATTGAACGCTTACAAACAGAAATATCTCTTAGTTTAAGAGAAGCAAAAAGGGTTTTTGCCAAACGTCAAGAGGGTGAATTTACAACATTAGCCGAAGTAGAAAATATAGAAAAGCTAGCCAAGATTTCTAAAGAGAAAATACAGGCGTATTTTAGTCCAGAGTTACCGTTGGATATCGCACGACGCACTTCGGAGAAACCACAGAATAAGAAGACTAATAAATCGCCTAGATCTAAAAAGAAGACTATCTCATCAGTAGCAGTATTGGCGCAACAAAGCATTGCTCTTTTCTAAAATTGCTATTAAGCGGCGAACAGTATCCACAGGCAAAGGGCGATAGCCATCGAGCCGCGATTTTTTGCGTCCAAGACGTGGATCAAAACGCGGTTTTTTGGGTTCTTTTGTAGCAGGCATACAGAGTTCTTTCATAACAACCACGATTTCATGATTATAGACCAAATCGTGGTCATACGACAAGCGTCAGTGGGTGCGCCTCGGCACGGTTGCCCACAAGGTTTCAAGTAGCTCTCAGTACATACTCGCTACCAATAGCCTCATATGTACTGAGAGCTGACGGATAGAGTGCTTGCTCACACAGGCTGTTCTCATGTATAATGGGGCAAGCAACGAGAGCGTAACCCGCCGCATCTACAGACGTACATGTTTGTAGGAAACCTGACACGTTTTCTTTCAAAATCGCTATGGAAAATATCTATGTAGGAGAACAAGTACCCGTGGTTCACTGTCTGAATCCCCGTACCAGCCACGAGAATCCGAACAAGGTGACACAATGTCAGCGGTGCGATTTCTTGACGCAGGGGGCGCGCATCGGCAGTTACGAGGTTCTTTCCTTTATTGGTGCGGGCAGTTTTGGCTATGTCTATAAAGTGCGCGAGGATAAGCCGCTAAGCCGCATGCTAGCATTGAAAGTTTTGCGTCTCGATCAGTTTAATGAAAATGCCATGACGAGTTTCTTTCAAGAGGCACGGCGCATTGCCACAATGCATCACCCTAATATTATGCCTATTTACAACTTTGGGCAACTGGAAAATGGGCAACCGTACTTTGTCATGGAATACGCTCCACAGACAATCTCCGAACTATTCCACACCTCAGAGGGTACCAGACGTCTGGCCTTTGCAGAAGAACTACTGCCCTACATAGAACAGACTGCCGACGCGCTACGCTATGTGCATGACAATGGCCTTATTCATCAGGATATCAAGCCCGGCAACCTGCTGATAGGACGCAATGGGCATATCCTGCTCTCTGATTTTGGCACAACACTCTATCTCGGCATGCAGACACACGCCTCGCTCGGCGAAGTAACGGGAACTGCCGCCTATATGCCCCTGGAGCAATGGCAGGGCAACCCACGCCGCGACTCCGATCAGTATGCTCTGGCGGTTTGTGCCTATGAACTGCTCGCGGGCCGCCCGCCTTTTCTCTACAAACGCATTGAAGAGATGCGGAACGCGCAGATGAACGAGCAACCACCATCACCGCTACAGTGGAACGCGCGTATTCCCGCTGAGGTTGCCGCTGTCTTGATGCGCGCACTTTCAAAAGACTATCATCGCCGCTATCGCAGCATCAGCGAATTTGCCGAGAGTTATGCGAACGCGGTTCGCATCGCGCAGCAACGCTACGTCTGTCAAAACTGCGGCCAACAGAACCGCACGGGTGCACAACGCTGTACAATGTGTGGCACAGAACAAGATAATCGTACCTGTCCAAAATGTGACGCGCCCTTACGCTTTGGGCAACGCTGCTGTACCGTTTGCGGGCATCTGACCATTCCCCCTCTCATGTTGCCAAATAGTCTGTTAATAGGCGTGAGCGTGCGCCAAGGTCGCTATACGATCAAACACATTTTGAAACACTCTGACGAAAAGCGCGTGATGGTCGCAGTCGCTTACGATACACAGGCCAATAACCAGCAGGTTATTCTCAAGCGTTGGGAATATACCGACGGCCCACTGGCTCAACATGCTAGAGAGGTCGCCCATTACGAACGTGTCACCGAACCGCTGGCGAGGCTCAAACATCCACTGGTTCCAGCTGTGCTTGATCGCTTCTCGGAAGGCAAACATTACTATATGGTGGAGAGCTATGTGATGGGTGAGAGCATCGCTGAACGCTTGCAACGCCAACTGCGCCCACTACAGGAGCGCGATGTGGTTGGCTATATGAATAGCGTCCTCAACATTTTGATTGGGCTAGAACAACGTCAGCCACTGCTACGCCATTATGATATCTCGCCAGACAACATTATCATTGAAGATCAGCGCAAGCGCATCGTGCTGACCGGTTTCCCCATTCCGTTGCCATCTGGCGACGCTGTTAAAAACAGAAGACGCACGACACGCAAACTGATGCTATCACCCTACATGCCCATTCAGGATAAACCCTACGATCAACGTACCTGCATCTATGCCCTTGCCGCCACTATGCATCATGCCTTGACGAATGTCGCACCACCTCATTTTCCCACCTATCCGTCGATACGTATACTTAACCCCGCTATCTCAACTACGCTGGAAAACGTCTTCATGCACGCATTGACAGAGGATGCCGCTTCACGTTATCAGAGCTACGATGAGATGAAACAAGCGTTAAAAGCTCTGTTCTAGTAGCTAAGAAACAAGGCAGGGCGACCGCAAGGGTCGTCCTGCCTTGTTTCTTGTGGTCGTTACTCTCCACGCTGCTCGATAGGAGTATATTCCGTGACTTTTGGTCCGGTATATTCGGCACGGGGACGAATAAGGCGGTTATTGCTATACTGTTCCAGAATATGGGCGGTCCAACCAGCCACACGGCTACTGGCAAAAATGGGCGTATCCAGCTCAATTGGAATACCCATCATGTAGTAGACGGAAGCCGAATAGAAGTCTACATTGACATAGAGGCCCTTGAGTTCTTTGACCGCCGCCTCTACCTCACGTGATGTCTCGTACCAGCGCATGTCATTCGCGCGTTTGCCCAGTTCTTCAGACATGGCGCGCAAATGGGTGGCACGTGGGTCTTCCGTGCGATAGACGCGATGCCCAAAGCCCATAATACGCTCTTTGTTCTTGATAGCATCCACAATATAAGCATGGGCCTGCGCTGGTTCACTGATACGCATCAACATACGCATGACCTGCTCGTTTGCGCCACCATGCAGAGGGCCGGATAACGCACCAATAGCAGACGTGACAGAGGCGTACATATCAGCGAGTGTGGCAGCAGTGACACGGCCAGCAAAGGTTGAGGCATTGAGTTCGTGGTCAGCATGCATGACAAAAGCCTTATCCAACATATTTGCCAGGACGGGATCGGGCATTTCGCCCTTCAGCATATAGAGAAAATTGGTCGCGTGATTGCCGTCAGTTAGAGGCGCAACTGGCTCGCGACCATTGCGAATATGCTCCCAGGCGATAATGATTGTTGGGAAGACAGCAACCAGGCGCAAGGCTCGTTGACGGCTAGCAGCCAGCGATTTATCTTGCGGATCGGAATCAAACATAGAAAGAGCGGAGACAATGGTACGCAACACTTCCATCGGCGTTGCTGATGTTGGGAGCAGATGCATCATCTCTAATAGACGAGGTGGCAGAGCGCGATTTGCAATGAGTTGTTGCGTGAAGTTCGCCAGTTGCGTTCGTGTCGGCAAAGCAGCATACCAGAGCAGATACGCGGTTTCCTCAAACGAAGAATTGCGAGCCAGGTCGTGGATATCGACGCCAAAGTAGGTCAGTTTGCCCAATCTGCCATCCATATCACAGATATGTGAATGGAGCGCAACGACATCTTCAAGACCATCAGTGGTATTGGACATAGCAAAATCCTCCCAAAGGAGATGAGAGCTTCGTCACACGTGGAGTACAGATGTTATCCCAAACAGCGGGCAGTTTCCGCTTCCACAGCGAAGCAGGGATAGGAAGCCAGCGGTTTCCTTTTAACCGACACAACACAATAATATAGTTGTGTCAAATAATTATAGGCCCGCCAATCAAGTAAAATCAACCTCTTACGAATTTTGGCCAAGCAAATATTGCAGTGATCCATCCAATTGTATGCCAATCAGCAAAGGCTGTGAGTGTTGCCCACTATAAAGCAGTAGTACAAGTGGAGAATGACAATAGTCGGCATTGGCAAAATATGCTACACTAGGCCAAATAATAAAAGGGGGGCACGCGATGAGGGAGTCAGCGCGCAATGATGAGGAACAGCTCATCATGCGCAGCCAGCACGGAGATATGCAGGCATTCAATCTGCTCGTACAACACTATCAGCAGACGTTGTATAGTGTCGTTTTCCGCATGCTGGGCAACCCTGAAGTCGCCGCTGACGTCACACAGGATGCTTTTATCGCGGCCTTACGTGGCATCCAGAGCTATCGTGGTGGCTCTTCTTTCCGCGCATGGCTTTTGCGCATCGGCACGAATCAGGCCTGCGATTACTGGCGGCGCACGCAGAGACGGAGTGCGGAGTCGCTTGATGCCATCGTAGAGGAAGATGATGCCCATGCTCCAGATTTGTTGAGCTTCTTAGCAAGCACTGATCGTGCAAGCAATCCAGAAGAGGTTTTGCTGACGCGAGAGCTTCAACAGGCTATTCAGCAAGGTCTTCAGCAACTTCCGCTCGAGCAGCGTGTTGCGGTTGTCCTATGCGACATTCAAGGACTCTCCTATGAGGAAATCGCGGCCACCACGCAAACAACGATGGGAACGATTCGCTCGCGCATTGCTCGCGGACGCGCCCGCTTGCGTAAGTATCTGAGCCAGCATGCGGAACTTTTACCCAATCGTTATCGTCATAGTAAAGAAGATTTGTAACACGCTACACGTATGGAGTACACGGTTGACAACACAGCACCAGGATTGGCATCTCACAACAGAACAATTTTCAGCATATCTCGACGCACAGCTAGCCTCTGACGAACAGGCACGTTGTGAAGCCCACCTGCGCACCTGCACGCGCTGCCAACAGGAACTCGCCTCACTCCGCGCAACGACAATGCTACTACAAGCCATGCCCACGCCGCCGCTCCCGCGCTCGTTTGTCTTTTCATCAGCACAATTTGCCGCAGCGCAGCAGGAAGATGCCAATGGAGACGAGCAAGCGCGCACGCCACTTCCGCTACAGCGGCGCCGCTCTTCAACATTCTTTACGGCTTTGCGGGCTGTCAGTGGCCTCGCCGCTGCCGTGGGAGTCTTCTTTTTACTCTCCAGCTTGCTTAACCCAATGGGGGGTGTAAGCAATATGGCGACGAGTAGCGGAGGCACATCGTCAGCACTACATCCATATGCTGATGCCAGCGTGTCCGCCTCGGCAAACAATCAAACCGCAACGTCCAAAACACCATCCGTTGAACACTCGGTAGCTACTGCCACCACGCCAGGCAATCAGATATCTACGATTGGTAGCCCGCATTATCCACCCACGCCGCTGCTTGTCTTGCCCGACCTTAGCACGGCAACCGGGCGTGCCCTCGTGGGCCTCATCCTGCTCATCTGCGGCCTGCTCGGTCTTTTCTTATTGCGCAGGCGACCTGCCACACGTGGGCCATAAGCACCGATGCTAAAATATACAGAGACCACACGTGACGAGTGGCCCCTGCTTGTTACCGTCTACTTCTTGCTCTCATCTTTGCCGCTCTCGCTTGCCACAGCAGCCTGCTTTTTCACCAATAGCGAGGCATGCTGCTCGCAAAAACGAAAACTACGCCCACCTGGCAAAAGTTGCGCGTATGCTGCCGGCTCGCCACAGGTATCACAGCGTCCAACATGAGTTTTTACTGCTTTCATCGAAAGTCCCTCCTAAGCATCTATGCCACAGGTTGAGATAACCCGCTTGTATGTGGTTGTTCCCTCTATCATATCACACACATGGGCAAAGAAGCAGTATCTTTTTTGTCTTATGTAAGACATAGAGAAGAACTTATCTATGTCTTTCCCTTCATCTCATCTTCATCTTAGCACAATTTCTACACATTTCATCATTATATACCGCTCACGTGCTATTTTTATGTAGAAAAATGTCCAATAAAGTTAAAAGTCTCAGCGAAGTGCAAAAAAAGTGCGCGTGAAGGAGGCACGTGTATACTCATAGCAGTGGTAAGCGATAGTCGTCGGGTGCCAGATTGCCCTCTAAGCATTTTTCCGTGCATTGGACTGGTAAAGGATGGATCCGGGCGAACACTGTTGAGCCTGCTCCAGGTTCTTCCGTTGAGCCTCTCTACGTTTAACAAGCACGTTGCAAGAATACTTGGGGCAAGTGCGATTATCGCTACCATGGCCAAATACCCCCTCGTGTTCCCCGCTGTGTGAGAGGTGACTGAAGCGTGTCGCAGTCACCTCTCATTTTTTGTCTTTACAGCTTTTTTCCCACGGAATAGACCTGAAATGTGCGATGCTAACGTCTTTTGTGCAAGAATGATGCAGAGGAAGATGAATGATCGAGCTAACAACTTTTTTCGCTGCCGATGAGCGGGTCCAGGTCTATCGCCCCGGTGTGTGTGCTGAGCAAGGTCGCTATGTACTGTACTGGATGCAACGCGCCCAGCGTGGCCAGGAAAATCATGCCTTAAATGTGGCCATTGCGCTCGGCAACGCACTTATATTACCTGTCATAGTTGTCTTTGTCATCGCTGAGTATCCCGCCGCCAATCTACGCCACTATCATTTTATGCTTGAGGGATTGGCACAGACGGCCCGTCACCTCGCTCGACGCCAGACACCATTGGTAATCAGACGCGGCGAGCCAGCACGTGCGATTGTCACCGTGGCAAAAGAACTTCAGGCCGCCGCTGTGATAAGCGATGAAGGAGAGTTGCGCACACCGCTCCGCTGGCGGCAGCAGGTGAGTGAACAGCTAACAGTGCCGTTTGCCTGTGTCGACGCCGATGTCGTTGTTCCCAGCAAATTCTTTCCAAAGGAAGAATGGGCAGCACGGACCATTCGTCCAAAGCTGCAACGTCTGCTCCCCACCTATCTACAACCCATTGTTGATCTGGAAACACAGCATCCGCTTAGTAGCCCACCGTGCGACCCCGGCAACGTAGAGAACCCACTCAATTACCTAGACGATTTACAAATTGATCGCAGTGTCTCGCCTTCACCCATCTATCATGGCGGACAGGACGAAGGCAAACGTCTCCTGCATCGTTTTATGACAGAGCGTCTCACGACCTACAATGTGCAGCGCAACCTGCCCGAAGTCGCTGGCACAAGCGAACTCTCGGCCTATCTACACTTCGGTCAGCTCTCTATACAGCAGATGGCATGGGAAATTGAGCAGCATGTTCCAGAGGACACAGGGAGTGCGCAGATCGACATCACAGGTGGACGTGCGGCCTATCTGGAGGAACTAATTGTGCGACGCGAACTGGCGATCAACTTTGTGCGGCGCAATCCTAACTATGACACACTGGCAGGATGTCCCACCTGGGGTCAGGCGACCCTGCGCAAACACCAGGATGACCCACGTCCCTGGCTCTACACACGCGATGAACTGGAACAGGGACGCACGCATGACGAACTCTGGAATGCCTGCCAGCACGAAATGCTGATCACGGGACGTATGCACGGCTATATACGGATGTACTGGGCGAAGAAGATTCTTGAGTGGTCAGCAAGTCCAGACGAAGCATTCAAGCATGCCGTTTATCTCAATGATAAATACGAGTTAGATGGACGTGACGCGAACGGCTATACGGGCATTGCGTGGGCAATTGGCGGCAAACACGACCGTCCCTGGCCTCCCGAACGCCCTATTTTCGGTACGATTCGTTACATGGCCCTCAGTGGCATGCAACGCAAAATGGACACACGTCTCTACATCTATCAGGTGAATAAATTAATGTGATAATGGCACAGGGGCGTGCAAAGTAGCACACCCCTATACCTCGGCCTCAACATCATCGCTGCTGACGGCAACTGGCTCGATGACAACCTCGGTTGCCTCACGAATGTCGATTTCCAGTTTTCCTTCTATCACCGAGACATGCACGACACCATTCTGCGGGATATTTGCAAGCAGGATGCGTCGGCTCAGCGGCACGGTCAGCAAGCGTTCGATGGCGCGGCGCAACGGGCGCGCACCCTGCGTCTGACTAAAGCCCTCTTTACATAGTAGGTCTATCGCACTATCATCTGCCTCAAGAGTCAAGCCTTGTTCGAGTAGACGCGCTCCCAGATCGTTCATTTGCAAGCGTGTGATAATGCGTATTTGATTCTGATCCAGCGAGTCAAAGATCACCACTTCGTCTACACGGTTGAGAAATTCTGGGCGGAAACGTTCACGCAAACGCTCCATCAAGCTCTCACGTTGTTGATCTGCCACATTCCTTCTATCGCCACGGAAACCCAGTACCATCGAGCGACCCAGCATCTCAGTGCCAATATTTGAGGTCATAATCCAGATCGCATGCTGCGCATCTACCGTATGGCCTTGTCCATCCGTCAAGCGACCCGCGTCAAAAACTTGCAAGAAGAGGTCAAAAACCTCTGGGTGGGCCTTCTCCACCTCGTCAAGCAGCACAACAGAATGCGGTCTTCTACGTAGTTTTCCGGTAAGTTGGCCTTCCTGATCGTAGCCGACGTAGCCCGGAGGGGCGCCGATCATTCGTGAAACAGCATGTTTCTCCATATATTCGGACATATCCACACGAATCAGATGTTCGTCCGAACCAAAAACCTCGGCAGCCAGGGCGCGGGCTAACTCGGTCTTGCCGACGCCTGTTGGTCCCAGGAAGATAAACACACCTACCGGACGCTGATGTGGCTTGAGGCCCGCACGAGCCACTTGAATAGCCTGTGCAACTCGTTTCACTGCTTCATCTTGCCCAACAACACGCGACCGCAAACGTGCCTCCAGGCTGAGCAGTCTATCACGCTCTTCCTGGCCCGGCGCGCGCACCGGAATGCCCGTGCGCTGCGAGATCACATCTGCAATCATTGGAGCAGTAATCAGCGGGGTCATCGTTTCCTCGCCTTGCTCATCCTGCTCAATCGAGAACACACGCGCCTGTGAACATGCCTCATCTAGGATACTACACGCTTTGTCGGGCAAACGCAGATTGGGCAAGTATTGTACAGAGAGCAGGACAGATGCATGGATTGCATCATCAGTAATCTGCGCGTGATGATGCGCCTCATACAGTGGGCGCATCCCTTTCAAAATCTCCAGTGCCTCCTCGACGGAGGGTTCCTCGATCTGGATAGGGCGCAAGCGACGCTCTAATGCCGCATCTTTCTCGATCAAACGATATTCTTGCGGCGTCGTTGCACCGATACAGCGCAAGCGTCCACCAGCCAGCGCGGGCTTGAGGATACCAGCCGCATCAATGCTGCCATCAGCAGCACGCCCCGTCCCAATCAGCAGATGCATCTCATCGATAAACAGAATGATATTGCCGCTATTCTCAGCTTCTTCCAGTACTTTTAGTAAACGCTCTTCAAACTCGCCGCGATATTTGGTGCCCGCTACGAGCGAACTTGCCGATAACTCGATCAAGCGTTTGCCACGTAGCTCAGGGGGAACTTTCCCATCCACAATCCGCTGGGCCAAGCCACCCACAATCGTCGTCTTGCCGACACCGGAGTCGCCAATCAAAATGGGATTGTTGCGATCTTTGAGCATCAACGTTTGCATCAGCAAACGAATCTCTCTATCGCGCCCAATCAGTGGCGTCAATTGTTTGGTACTGGCCTGTTTGGTCAGATCGCGCCCTAGACGTTCCAAGACAGAGTTACCGCCCTTGGCCGCCCCCTCAGGGCTGGCCCCTGGCAGATCAACGGGCAGAGCTTCCGGGCTGGCTTCGACCGATGGCACGAGTTCCAGGAGAGCACGGGCATTGCTGGCAAGGATCAACTCGATCAGTTTCGTGGGGTCAATTCCCATTTTTGTCAACAATTCGTGCGTGACGCCATCGTTCTCGCTCAACACGGCCTGCGCGATAGCACGTTCATCAACAGCGGTTGCGCCTGCGGTCAAGGCGTTGCGTTCGGCGGTAAACAGAATCTCTTTACAACGCCGTGTTGGTAAGATGGGTGTATCGCTACCGGCTTTGCCCGTGCCGAGTGCAATGCGAATCACATCACGCACTTGACGCGGCGAAAAGCCAAGAGAGCGTAAAGCATCTTGCGTGCAACCACCATCCAGTTTGGTGAGGGCGATAAAGAGATGCGGCGTTCCCAGGTAGTCTTTGCGCATGCGCCGCGCCTCGCTCAAGGCCAACTCCAAGACACTCCGTAAAAAGCGTCTATCGGGGGAATTGGATGAAGAAAAGATAGGGGCAATGATCTGGCTCTCGTCGAACACATCCAGACGTGGTTCCGCAGAACGGTCACGGCTGGCAGCCGAGGGTGAAGCGAGCCGTTGCGTGGGATCGCCATAGAGGACATAGCTCATCCAGGAGGTGTCATCGGGACGATGCTGAGCCATTGCGGTACGCGTGCGACGCAGAGCCTCACCAAGCATCATGCCATCAGCAATGTCTTGATAAAAGAGGAACGAAAACTCGCGCATACGCTGCGGAGCAATTGGCCAGCGGGTCACAAGTATAGCACCCGCACCAGCAGCCAGCATATTGCCCGCCAGACGCTCCATTGCCTCGTCACGCTCCTGCTGCGTAGACAGATTACCCGTGACAGAACGTCCTGCCCCATTGCCCGCACTCGCTGTTCGCTCCTCTTCATAGTAGCTTAAGAAGAGGAGTGGATGCTTAGGCAAGGCTTGAAACAGTTGCTCAACCGCACCCACATCCAAGCGCGAATTACCCGCCAGAGCCAAGACTGGCTCACCGGCGTTATTCATCAGCGGTGTGGGGCCGGAGTAGTGAATGACATGCGGCGCGTCCGCGCTAATACGCATACGCATTTCTAACTGGTTCGCCTGCTGACGGTAAAGAATAGAACGAGAGATCGTTTCCGATAGGGTAGCACAGAGTGTCGCAACCTCTTCTTCAGCGGCAGAACGCTCGCTGGTCGGATTCACCAGGAAGAGGATCGACAAGCCCGACGACTCACGCTTCCCACCCAATTTGCGCGTGGGACGTTCTAGCATAGACGCACGTTGCCCGCCTTGCACCAATCGCCCAATACTTAACGATTGGCAGAAATAACGCCCAGATTTCGCACTAGCATCAAACAGCAGTTCCCAGGGAATTTCAGGTGAGTTTGTGGTGATCGTGAGAGGGATATCGAGGCGGCGGAGCGCATCTTGAAGCGGTTGCGGAAGCAGCGTCTCAAAGAGAAAACGCCCCAATGTTAGCAAGGTATCGTTCACAGGAGCCAGTTTGATAGTTTGACGACGCATTTCAGCAGTCAGCAGCGTCGTCATCGATTGGGCTGCCTGCTGCAATAACCGACGCAGACGATCTCGTATCTCAGAAGAGAGTTCAGTCGTGTATTCCTGACCAACGGCCTGACCCAACGATGCCAGACCGTCAGGAAGCTCTAACCGAAATTTATACGTCTGCTCGGTGCGCAAGATGTTTAGTACGGCGGCTTGTTCCATGGATGCTTCTCTTCCACACTCTTCCCAGTGACATTTACAATGACGCGACTACGACAAAACGCTGATGAACAACGATGGTGATGACATTTCTGCAAAAGCAGTATACGGGTCAAGCCATATCAGTGTCAATAGCAGGGTTCAAAAGTTCCCATTCCATCTCTTGCCTGAACCAATGTATCGCGCCAAAGACGTGTAGCATCATAAAAAACATGAATTATCTCACATACCTGTAAAGATTGATTCATCGCTCCTATTAAGATTAGTCTCTCACACACTGGCTTGTGGGTAGCAGCTATTTTTTGCAGCTAAATTGTGTACTAACATCTGGGCGGTCTGTTGCGTTTTGAGGGCAAACGTCGCATCCTCGGTCAAAATGCCATTATAATGCAGACCAGCGAGCGCAAGGGCGGAACAGTCGCCGGGCGTGGGCAGCACACTCAGGTCTAGAGCGGGAAATGTGCCGGCTTGCCGTTGTACTAATAAGGAGTAGGGGCCATTGCCCAGGGCGGGCACATACCAGGAAAGAGTGACCGTCATTGCGCAATTTTTCGGCACAACCACGTAGCCGCCAAACATGGCTCTACCCTGCATGTCGCTGGTCATATTGGTTGGTGGACCAATCTGGTCGAGCGGGTGCCATGCGCCCGTGTAGGGATCGCCGATCATCGAGGCTGCCGCACCCGCGTGATACTGACCCGTTGGGCAGACCAGCTCTCCTTGTGCGTAGATGCCATTAGCAGGACAGGCGGCGTAGGGGCCATCACACAGTGGCTGACCCGTGTCAAAACCATCGCCCCACAAAAATTGTGCGGTCGGTGGCACATAGATACGCACATAGTCGCGGTAGGTATCCAGGCCATAGACCGGGCCAAGTTGCGCGTAGTCCAGGTGCAACTGCATGACATGCGTCGCGCCGCCATTGGCATCTAATGTAACGTTATCGTGTATGCTCGTGCGCACATATTGCGAAGCCTTGCTCGCACTCACATTGGCCTGCACAACATACAGACCATCATGGGCCATCGAGGTATCAATCTGGGCCGCATCACCATACTGCATTAATACCTGCTCAAGCTGAGGATTCGAGAAATACATCTGCAAATCTTTTGTCCGCAGATTATGCAGTACTTCTTGTCCAATTGCCAGCAACTCTGAGGGGGGGGCCTGCCGCACTTGATCGAGCAAGGTATGCTCAACACGCGAAGTGAAGAGTTTGCGTGCCGCCGCCGGGTCGCTAACGTTTTCGATAATCTCTTCCTTGCGAATACCCGCGTTATCTAGCTGATAGTAATGGAGACGATCTTCCAGATTTTGCGCTGTAATTGTCTCGTTATAGAGCGGGATATAGAGTGGGCCGGTCACCTGGAGAATATGTTCAATCAGGAACGGCGTAAACACAATCACACCATCGACATGCTGATTCATCTCCATCTGATACTGCTGAATAGCCAGTTGGGCCGAGGTAGGGAAATCGGCAGAAAGGTTTGAGTCGCGCAGGCCCCAATCAGCAAAGGGCCACCAGGAACGGTAAGCTGCTGGAGCCACTTGTCCGGCAACGGGCGTATTATTGGCGTACTCGACCAGGGCAATATCGTGCAATGAGAAGGGAGCCATGCGCCCACCATTTAGCTGTAATGTACCATATTGGCCCGTAAAACCGCCTGTCGGGCGCAGTTCTGCACGGTCCATCGTCTGCACCAGAAAGGTGCGTGGGCTGCCGACTCCCAGCAACCAGCCCAAATCACCCAGCATGCTTTGTCCCAATGCCAGCGCGGCACGCCCCTGCGGCAAAAGGGGCAAATATTGCTGCAACTGCGTCTTCTCACTCGCGCTCAGCAAGCTGCTCGGGACCGCGTCTAGCGAGAGGTATGGAACTTGGCTCTGGATATCGTCTAACAGGGGCAAAATTGTCGTGATTGTTGAATTGACAAGTGAGAGATCGGCAGCAGTAATCAGCGGTGTTTTCGAGTTGGCTCCCAATCCGCTACGTAGGTTAGGAGCTAACGTGATCGCCGTCCCCGCTAACACCTGACCTACTTGCGACACATCTTTACCAATCTCACTCCCTGCTTGTGCAGTCAAGATCAACGGGCGATACGCCGGGAAATAGTTGGAAACCAGGCTAATAATCTGCGTGTGCGTGAGAAGATGCTGCACCACGTCAAAATCGCTGCGGGCAGCCGCGAAGTCCTGTTGGGCCTGTAGCAATTTCTGGTTATCAAGCAGGCTCGACGGATGGGCTTTTGCTCCCGTGAAAAGTGTTTTCACTGCGAGCAAATGATGAACCGCACTACTCGCGTGTACACGCAAGCTGCTATAAGTATTGTAGGCACTCACACCATAGCTCGTTACGACAACGAGCGGAGTGACCAGGGCGAGTAGGAAGATCAAGAGCAACGTCACCGCAATAACCCGCTCACGTGTCGAACGCACAGCATGAACACGTTTCGTGCGCAATTTGCGCAATTTGCGCGTCTGGCGTGTTTTCAACACGGGAACACGCTCAGTGACAGGCCCCTCTTCAATAACCTGTTCCTGCGCCTTGTCATCAGGAGGAGCAAGCTGCGTACTACTCGAAAGTGAGATAGCGGTTACATCTTCATTGCTGGCTAGCACATCTACGGGCTGGCTTTGCGCTTCGCGTGGGGCTACACCCTCATCCTCTGCAACTGGAGCATTGCCCTCGACGACGGACTGGGCCTGGGCTATTGCCTCATTTTGAGACAATGTTTGCGCACTATGGACAATCTCTTCTTCTGCTACAGGTTCTATTTGTGCATGATGAAGAGTATCCTCCATATCTATGGCAAAAGATGGCGCAGTGAGCGCGTCATCTGGAGGCGACGCCAGAGCTTCGAGCGCGCCACTATTACTAGCCAAACCAGACATTATGAACCTCTACTGTACATCGCTTACATGGAACATTTTTAGAAGGAATAGACCGGTTTCTTTATAAGTATTGCTAACCTGCTCTTAAATACAACCCAAGCCGCCACTTTTAGAACGCGCTGAGTAGTATGAACGTTTCATCAACAAACACAAGAATGACTTACGGACGAGAAGGGCGATTTGTTGCTCTCTTTAATAGAATACTCCCCGAGAACAAGATGCCTGAATAGGGTGAAACGAGTCAAGGAAGCAACGTTATTGTCATGTTGAGCAGGGGAGAAGCAACGGAATCACACCAGACAAAATCTGGACATAGATATTTTTACCCTAATAACACTTATTTTATTATCATGTATCTTACATCAAAAATTTACACGTTAATTTTCAGAAAATAACATCGTATTCGTAAAATTTTTAATTCACCATCTACACAATTAAAAGCATTTGCCCATGCTCTCCCTTGATGAAAGGGAAAAACATGAGCAAACGCTTTAGCTGATGGTCAATTTTTGTCTATGGCGGGCAGGAGACTGCATGGCTATTTCACGACACTGGCCCGCGCAATCAACATCTGCTGCGCTCCGTGTATCAAGGCAGTAGACGCTCCGTTGACCGCTGCGCCAGAGCCACAGGATGTATTACCTTTGACAAGGACATTAAACGCATACGTGATGTCGATATTGAGCAGAATAGGCGGGTTCGAAGCAGGAGGCGTATAGCCAACTCCACAAATGCTGTTAGAGATAATCTTGTCGTGGTTGCCAGCATCCGAGATGCCCGCCTGATAACCAGCAGGGGCTCCATTAAAGATATATCCGCTGACGTTATTCACAGCATCATTGGTAATCGTATTTTTGTAGATTTGCACATTTGTCGAAGTCGAAGGTGCAAGGCAGTTATTGGCATTATTGGGATCGACTACGAGGTCCGAAAGCCAGACGCCAACATCATTGCCAACCACATTATTATTCGACACATGCACATTCGTTGTCAGATTACCACCATAGCAGGAGCCTCCAAAGAGGAGGATACCACCAGAAGAGGCAAAGTTCATACCAGTATATGAATTGCCTGTTACCGTGTTATTGAACACGTTTGCTTGCGCTCCATACCCCACCTCGATCCCATTCTGAGCGATAAAGTTGACTGGCCCAAGTCCGGTGACAGTATTACTTTCGATCTTCACCAAGCTACTGGTTCCATTCACCACAATACCGCCCTTCTGGTAGCGCGAGATGTGATTATGCATGATATGACCAGATGAGGTGGCCCCATAAGCGAAGTAGATACCCACACCATGTTGGCTACCATTGAACGGCACTTCGCCAATGTCATGAATGAATGAGTTGGATATCACGACACTTCCACCATTATTCACGATGCCAAAGTAATTCGCGCCATAAATCTCAGAGCGTAGCACCTTGCCTGTTGCACCAGGACCATAATATACCCCTATATTGCAACCAGATGCATTGAGTACCGCATTGTACGTTCCGGTCGGATTAATCACCGCCGCAGTCAAGTTCATTCCATCGCGATAGAAACCTGTGGGAGTACAGGTCAGCCCTGCCGCATGAGCGTCCTTAACAGAAATAAATTCTACAACCCCTACCAGTGTTAAAGCGACGACAGCTAGAAGAACCACGGACATTGAAAATAGTCTTCTCATATACTTCTGCCTTCCTTCCTATTACACTACTGTGTGCATAGGTGTATGCAAATAAAAATGAAGTAAAGCCCCTTCAATACCTCATCATAAATATAGCACCATATTGTCATTTTGCCAAGTTTTTATCAATCACATATTTATCACAATTTATAAAACCATAGAGAAACAAAAACATTTTTCTTGAAGCAGAATGATACATCGTAAACGATCATATTTTTATGAACAGTAATAGACGTCACCTGCTTGTTATACTTGTAACGGTTAAAGAAAAATTTAGAAGCGGCACTGCAGCCCCCCACAACAGGCCTATGGATGCGATGGACAGCCACAGAGATCAGTACAATTTAAAGAAGGATAAACAGTCGAGCAAGAATCGTTTTTTGGGCGACTGCAAGGGTCAATACCATTTGATATGACAGATGTAATCACGATCCTTTCTCTGTCAGCTTCCTTCAAAGCAAGATACCGCTAACATTTCGTTTTCAGTTTAGCACAAATTTTCAACAATTACGACGTTCGTCGCTGTGCTGGAGCATAGCCTCCACTAACCCTTGCCATTTCTCATCGCTTCCTTTACAGCTCTTTTGATGCAAATATTTTCTCAAAATGGCATTTCATCTCACTTAAAATAGTACCTTTTGGATAATACAAAAAGAATATATTGATGAGAGAAAAAACTTCTTGTAACATAAGAGTACAAGGTGCCTCGCACCGATTCGGAAGGAATGACATCCATGCCAAACCTGTTTTTGCGTTGCATGCTCTTTGTGAGTTCATACTTTCCGCTTACAGTTATCATATGGATTCTTACATTTAATCAGCAACCTATTTTTGCGTGGTTTGTGTTGGGGATAGGGACAGTTGGTTTGCTTGCTATGTTGCTGTTTTTCTTCAAAATTGTTCCCAGTATAGCACCCATCCAAGATAAGGTGATCTCTCGGCAAGCGCATGGCGCAGATGTGATGGGATATATAGCAAGCTACATTATTCCGTTTGTCACGTTTCCGCTCAGCGGTTGGCAGCAAATCACAGCGATGTCGGTCTTTATGTTTATTCTAGGCGTTATCTATGTCAACTCAGAAGACATGCTGCGTATTAACCCCACACTTAATCTTGTAGGCATGCAACTATACGAAGTAGCATCGGAGCAGAGTAAAGAGCCATACGCACTCATTACCTATCGACATATTAAAAATGGCGATATCTTGCGGATGGTAAGTATTGGCAATGGCATCTATGTGGAGAAGAAAACATGAGAGAGATAGCAATAGAGCATCCTCCTTCCAAGGTGGACACAGATCACACAAAAATCTTTCAGGGCATTCTTGACATCGATTTGTCCATCTGTACGTTGTCAGTCTTCATGGCAACGGTAGTCAAAGATGACTTAATCCCACATTTTCAGCATCTCCAAATAGAGGAACCTTTAGCAAACGGATTTCGCGAGATCGTAACAAAATTCCTTACTCCATACCAGAGCCGATGGAATGCCGAAGATATTTTATTCCCAGAATATGTGCTAGATAGCAAGCCCGAAGATTATCAGATTGAACACCTGAATATCTCCTCATACGCTACACTTTTAGAACAACTAACCCCGCTTGCTTCTTTAGCTGACATCGAGCAATTTGATCAAAAAGATGAAAAGTTTATTGCTGGGCTACGCTTCTATGTCATAACAATACAACCACGTCATGGGAATCCAATTTATTTCTTTCGCCATTATACGCGTAGAATGATATTAGGCCGCACACTTGTTGCAATGCTGACCAGCAACGGAGTGTATGACTGTGTACGAAGTTCTATATGCCAATTTGACGCAGAAATAGATTGTATGAGCAGAGACGGTGTTATGTTTATTTTTGATAAGAAAAATTTTCAGGATATCTTTCGCCTCTTTGACACAATCCGCATTAATGCCAGACAGACACTAGCAACTTTTGAGACGATTGTACCCATTCATAATTTTGATTTATTGGTAAGAGCGTGCGAGCGGGATGTACAGAAACTTAGAAAATTACAATCTATTTCTTCAAAACCATACATGGGTAAAGTTACCATTGAGAAGCTGAAAACAGTCATCAAGATGAATAATCTCTCGATTGAGATCAAAGAAGTCGAAGGCAAGGAACAGCTTGTATATAATCCCCAAGCACGGAACAAATGGGAGATCCTGAACCTGTTCAACGATGACTACCTGAAATCACCTTTAACGGATGTAAACTACGAGGTTTCAGGAAAACGCCAGATATAGCTTCAACAATCTTCACATGCCCGCTCTCCACCATTAATCCTCCCGCACCCACACAGGGTTGGTGTGGAAACATGCACGCGATAAATCACGCACATACGGGTTATATGTGTATTACAAGCAATACATCATCTTCATAGAAGCGTTTATCTGCATGGCAGAGTGATACTATTATGTAGATACACACGGACATTGCTTTAAGGCTATTTATTCTAGCGGAGAGAAAGAAGGAAGATGTATGGAACTGCTCTGGAAGGTCAAGGAAGGCTCGCACATCACACTCAAGGACTACGATCCAGGCTATACCGACAAACATGCCGACCATGCCAAGGCCGAGCAAGAACTGCTCACATTAAACGATGAACTAGACTCGTTGCAGGAACTGATGGAGGCAGCCCAGCAACATAGCCTGCTGCTGGTCCTGCAAGGCATGGACACGAGCGGCAAGGATGGCACAATTCGTCATGTCCTCTCACATGTCAATCCGCAGGGCTGCACGGTCCATTCGTTCAAGCAGCCAACGCCCGAAGAACTGGCCCACGATTTCTTATGGCGCGTCCATCGCGTCACGCCCGCCAGAGGCGTGATGGGTATTTTCAACCGTTCCCATTACGAGGACGTGTTGATTGCGCGCGTACACAAACTGGTTCCAGAAGAGATCTGGCAACACCGCTATAAAGAGATCAACCACTTCGAGAAGTTGCTGGCCGGTAGCAACACAATCATCCTCAAGTTTTTCCTGCATATCAGCTTCGACGAGCAGACGGCGCGCCTCAAAGCGCGTGAGGACGACAAGGACAAGGCGTGGAAACTTTCCGCCAGCGATTGGGCCGAGCGCAAATATTGGGACAACTACCAGCGTGCCTACGAGGATGCCCTGAGCGAGTGCAGCACCGACGAGGCTCCCTGGTACATCGTGCCCGCCAACCACAAATGGTATCGCAACCTCGCCATCGCCCACACGCTAGTCCATACCATGCGCCAATACAAAGACACGTGGCAGTCCGCCTTAGAAGAGCGTGGCAAACAAGAGCTGGCAGCCTTGCAGCGTGTGCGCTCCCAAGAGCAGGCAAAACAAGGGCATTGATTCTACCTATACGACCGCAAGCCAATACTGTTCACATAACTGCAATGGGGGCAGGCGACCACAAGGGCTTACACGGGGAGGGTTTTGGACCCATTGCCGTATGGTGTGGGGCGCACGGGCGACCACAAGGGTCAATACCACTTAAATAGGGAGAATGGGTTGAGGTGTGGAGGATGTGTTGCTTTACCCGAAATGCATGAAAGAAACGTAGGGACCGATTCATCGCGTCCGTGCCCGTGAGCCAAAGATGTTCGTTTCTCTCAGGCACGGTCGATGGAGCAGGGCATACTGGGTGCTTGGCCACGACGGACGCGATGAATCGGTCCCTACTGTTCTGTCAAATGTCATAGAGAGGATGAGCATGACACCCACCATGACACCCACAAGGGGTGTCACTACATGTTGCCACCCCTTGTGGGTGTCATGGATAGGTATGCAATCACCTTTGACAGAGTACTACGTTCCTATTTAAGTGGCATTGACCACAAGGGTCCCCACATACGCCTGATACCCATTTCTGAGAAAAAACCTACACGTGTAAAGACCGCGATGGTCGCCCTTGCTATGATACGATGCGCTTTTTACACGTTTGTTTGCTCTATGTTCAGCCTTGATTGCCTTGCAGCAGGTCCTGCAAGACATTGGCAATAGGGACGGGTGACTCCACCTGTTGGGCAGTGTGTTTAAAGAGACCAATATCCTTCAGCGGTATCCGACTCTGGATGAATGGTGCATTGTTCTCAGCAAGCCTTTTGCCATAGCTCTGATAGATGGGCGCATTAAACAAGGTCTGTGTCAGCATAGCAACGACGGCTTTGGGATCGACGCCGTTTTTTCCAGCCATCACGAGTGCTTCGTACATCGAGTATCCAGCTGAACTAATCAGAAAGTTACCAATCAACTTGACGATATTTGCCGCGCCGACCTCTGTGCCAAAATCGAAGATACCCTGTCCCCCCATCGCTTCTAAGAACGGACGCACGCGCTCTTTAGCCTGCTGTGGACCAGAAAATGGGATCCAGAGTTGGTGCGCAAGAGCAGCCTCTGGCCGGCCAAAGATAGGGGCATCGACATACAGGCTACCGTGTTGTGCATGGATGGCAGCCAGTTTCTTTGATGTTTCCGGCAAGATGGTACTCATCGAAAGATGTATGCCGCCTGTCCCCAGCCGCTCTAAAAAGCCGTCGCTCTTGACGATGCTTTCCACTGCCGCGTCATCCCACACAATCGTTGCAACAACGCCTCCATTCGTAACAACATCAGTAGGACAAGTCATCAGCTCTGCACTTTGCGCAACCAGCGATTCCGCTTTGCTTGCCGTGCGATTGTAGACCCGCAGAGCATATCCAGCCTTAAGAAGATTGGTAGCCATTGGCAAACCCAGATTGCCGAGTCCGATAAATCCGATCATTTCACTCATGTGTAGTATTCCTTCGTATCTAAAATGAGTTGTCCTAGTAAATATGACGTTAACGTCATGTTTACGGCAAAAAAAACTTAACGGGATTCCCGCCCTTCAAGCCAGTGCTCGAAGCGTTCGATATGGGTCTGTAAGTCCGCGCGAAATAGCTGTAAGCCGCTGATCTTCTGGTCCGTCTCGGCGAGATGCTTGCGCAGGATGGCGAGAACCTTCTGTTTGGGTTGTACTCCACTAGGATCAGTGAAGTAGAGGTCGATGACATCACGTATTTCATCCAGGCTAAGGCCAAGCTGCTTTAACTGGTCAATTTTCCGCAAACGGGCAAGCGTCTCCTCGGAATAATAGTGCTGACCATGCCCTTCGCGCTCACCTGGTGGAAGCAGGCCAATACTCTCATAATAGCGAACGGTACGCTGAGTTACCCCTGCGCGCTCCGTCAGCTCACCGATACGCATACGCTCGTCCATTGCTCACCTCAAACATTACGTTAACGTCACGTTGATAAAATACCATTTGCATGAAGCATTGTCAAGAGCAATGAAAGGATAATGGGGCGTGATTCCATCACGCCCTCGTCCCTCGTCACGCGGCTCCCCAGGCGGATTGGCGCACGGGCAGGGCGTGATAAATCACGCCCCTACGCAACCTATGTCGTGTTTGGGGTATTTTGTTGAACATGCAGGTCACGCCCTCTGCACGCTGTGCGCGATCTGCTGGCCTGCCCGTTGACCGAGCAACATGCCGGGGAGGACGCCAAGCGCGCCAAGCCCTTCAATCGCGAAAGATGGCGTGGTCTGGCCCAGTGCGCGCAGGCCAGGGACAGTCTCAGCGGTGACGGCGAGATCGACGGCCCACTCGAAAAGCGGCTCCAAGCCTGCCAGCTCGGGCAACCAGTTGCGCGCACCATCGGCAAGCCGATTATAATAGGTCGCGTCGTGGCGCATCACGCCCGCCTTACCGTAGCGTCCCCCACTGACCGAGAGGCGTCCGTTGCCGGGTCGGTAGTCAGCATAGGTATAGGGGGAGGCATCCCAGAAAAGTGGGAAGTTATCAGGCAGGTCTGCCGCGAACGCGAGGGCGTAGATGCGCGCATTGGCCTGCACGGTAGGGCCAACTGAGCTAATCAGGCCAGCCGTCTTGATCGTATTGCCATCAGCCAGCGTGATACGCCAGCCATGCCGACCAACGGTCTCCTCCTCCTGATAGGCAGCAACCTGGGCCTGACCAACCATCTGCACACCAGCAGCACGAGCCTGACGCGCTAAGTGGGCCAGCAGCGTGAGCGGATGAATGCGGCCCTCGTCGGGCAGCCACATCGCCAGCATCACCGATGCGGTGTTAAGCCGTCCCTGCGTATACTCCTCGACCTGTTGCGGCGTCCACAATTCCGCATGCAGACCCGCCTGCGTGCGCCCCTGCACTTCGCGCACCAGGTGGTACGCGGCAGTCGCGCTCTCCGCCAGACTGATCGCGCCCGTCAGACGCGCCGAAAGGATGCTATCAGGACGACGCGCCTCTTCCGCCAGTGAGAGCAGCAGACGCGTGGTTTCAGGCCAGAGGGCAGCTTCAGGACTCTCAGGGGGCAGATCGAGAATGGACATGTTGACACCCGCACTAAGAATGCCTGCGTTACGCCCGGTCGCGCCATAGCCGAGCATGGTCTCGCGTTCGAGCAGCACGACCTGCGCACCAGCCTTGCGCGCACTGAGAGCAGCACTCAAGCCAGCGACGCCACCACCAATCACCACGACATCAGCGGTGTCTGGGGCAACAGCAGCAAAGGGGGGAAGCTGTAACTCGACGGCGGCGGCGGGGTCAAGATCACCCCACCAGGGAACGGATGAGACCCTCTTCAGGGTCGTGGTACTACCATCTTCATCAACTGTACGAGGGATGGCACGCGAACGCCGTGAACGAGGACGAGAGGTTGGACGAGCAGTGTTGGATGAATTTGTCTTATAGACTAGCATAAAGCTCCTTTGGATAAAACTCCTTCTGTAGTAATGATATGAAGACACAGCTCAGCTTGTCAAGGGGGCAAGCAAGATACACCGAATATCCCATAGAGACCGCTTCATCGCTTTCAATACGTATCAAGCTTCATTTGATAATATGTACATGAAGCCCGCGATGCGTTTCATGCACATATTATCACTTTTCAAAGGATATTACAGGTAAAACAATTTCACAGGGCGAGTTCGGTGCGACGGGCGAGCAGTTTGCTCACGCGTTCCTCCTGCGTGGCTAACTTCTCGCGCTCCTTCTCGACAACCTCTGCTTTGGCCCTGGCGACAAAATTCTCGTTTGCCAGTTTGCCTTGCAGACGCACAATCTCCAGGTGTGCTTGCGCGATCTCTTTGTCAAGTCGCTCCAGTTCTTTTGCCAGATCAAGCATGCCAGCCAGTGGCAGGTACACCTCGATTGTGCCCGCGAGCAGACTCATGGCCTGCTGCGGCTTCTGCTCAATCTCTCCAAACAATTGAGGTTTCTCGGTACGAGCCAGGAACTCGATCACAGGAGCTTGCGCGCTAAACATCGCCATCTCATCGCCCACGGCCATGATGACGGGAATACGGCGTGCCTGCTCAACGCCCATCTGGTTGCGGGCGTCACGGATGCGCGTAATCACTTCCTGTAATAGCCCGAAACGCTGTTCCGCATCGTCGTCCAGAGCGCGTTCATTGGTTTTGGGCCAAGGGGCAATAATCAGCGCGCTTTCAGGCCAGCGGGCCTTGTTCGGCTCACTGATGCTGTACAGGTTATGCCAGACCTCTTCAGTCACGAACGGCATGTAGGGATGCAGAAGGCGCAAACTACAATCCAGCACGGCACGCAAGATGCCAGCCGTGTTGCGCCGCTCTTCCTCGCTGCCCTGCATCTGCACTTTCGCGCTCTCCACATACCAGTCACAGTAGTCTGACCAAAAGAACTCGTTAATCTGCCGTCCGGCCTCGCCAAGCTGGAAATCTTCGATCAGGTGGGTCACGTTTTGCGTCAAACGGGCCAGTTTACTCAATATCCAGCGATCAGCCAGCGTGCGCGGATAGACCTCTGCGAGAGCAGGCACGCCACCACCAATGGCCTCTGTGCTGATCAGCACGAAGCGCGAGGCATTCCAGATTTTATTGGCGAAATTGCGGTTGCCCTCAATGCGATCTGGCACGAGTTTCATGTCGTTGCCGGGCGTACTACTGGTTGCTAGCGTGAAGCGCAGAGCATCCGTGCCGTATTGGTCCATCACTTCGATGGGGTCGATGACGTTGTTCTTGGACTTGCTCATCTTCTCGCCCTTCGCGTCACGCACCAACCCATGTAGGTAGATGGTGTGGAAGGGAATCGTGCCCAGGAAGTGAATGCCAGACATGACCATACGCGCCACCCAGAAGAAGATGATGTCATAGCCCGTCTCCATCACCGCTGTTGGATAGTAGCGTTGCAGGTCGGGCGTGTTATCGGGCCAGCCTAGTGTGCTGAAAGGCCAGAGCCACGAGCTAAACCACGTATCCAGCACGTCCTCGTCCTGGCGAATATTGCTGCTATTGCACGATGTGCATTCTGTCACGTCGCTGCGACTGACGATCATCTCGCCACAGTCGTCGCAGTACCAGACGGGAATGCGATGGCCCCACCAGAGCTGACGCGAGATACACCAGTCATGGATGTTTTCCAGCCAGTCCATATACGTCTTGTTGAAGCGTTCCGGAACGATTTTCAGCAGACCATACTTGACCGCGCCAATAGCGGGCGTTGCCAGTGGGGTCATTTTGATAAACCACTGTTTTGAGATCAGCGGCTCCACGATGGTATCGCAACGCTGACAACGACCGAGCGGAACTATGTATTCGTCGATCTTGATGACATTGCCGAGCTGCTTGAGTTCCTCCACGATATTTTTGCGCGCCTCGAAACGGTCTTGCCCCGCGTAGTGACCAGCTTCGTCGGTCATCTTGCCGTCGAAGCCGATGACCTGGATGCGCGGCAGATTGTGGCGCACGCCAATCTCGAAGTCGGTTGGGTCATGCGCGGGTGTGACCTTCACTGCGCCCGTGCCGAACGCGGCATCAACAACATCATCGGCGACAATCGGGATCTCACGCTTCATGATCGGCAGGATAGCGATGCGCCCGACGATACTGGCATAGCGCGGGTCTTTGGGGTTGACGGCGACGGCGGTATCACCCAGAATGGTCTCAGGGCGTGTGGTGGCAACGCTGATATACTCGGTGGGAGCATCCTCCTGGCCCTCCAACGGCTTGAGTGGGTAGCGCACATAGGTCAGCGTGCCTTGCGTATCGACGTGGTTGACCTCCAGATCAGAAAGCGCGCTCATGCAACGTGGACACCAGTTGATGATGCGCTCGCCGCGATAGATCAAGCCTTCTTCGTAGAGTCGAACAAAGACCTCGCGCACGGCCTTTGAAAGCCCCTCGTCCAGCGTGAAGCGTTCACGTGACCAATCGCATGACGCACCGAGGCGACGATGTTGGTCCTGAATGCGGCTCTTATATTGATAGACCCACTGCCAGACACGCTCAAGAAAGGCTTCACGACCCAGGATATGGCGATCTGTGCCTTCTTTGGCCAGCAAGCGTTCGACGACGGTCTGCGTGGCAATGCCCGCATGATCTTCGCCAGGAACCCACAGCGTGTCATCGCCAAGCATACGGTGATAACGAATCAAGATATCTTCAGTTGTCGCAGTGATGGCATGGCCCAGGTGCAGCGCGCCTGTCACGTTGGGTGGTGGCATGCTGATAACGAACGATTTGCCGGTTGCCTTTGGATTAGGCTTGAAGTAGCCGCCCTCCTCCCAAAAGCGATACCATTTGCCCTCGACCGCCTGTGGTTCATAGGTTTTAGGGAGCGAGGCGGCGATGCCCTCTGTTTTCTCCTGCTCGATCATCTTTCACTCCGGTCATCTTTGGTCATAAAAAAATCCCTTCCCGTCAAGGACGAGAAAGGACATCACTCGTGGTACCACCTTGTTTCGATCAACGCACGCTTACTTCTCATAGTTTTTCTTCGTGAAGGCACGTTGAGCCTCATTCGTTGCGATAACGGGCACACCCGCTGGCATTGGCGCGCTGACACGGTGCAGCAGCATTTTGTCCAGAACTCACAGGCGACATTCGGCAATGCGCGACCGGGGATAGCTTGCAGCCAGTGACCATCCTTCTCTAGCGGTGCGTATGGGCCTACTCTTCCTGCTCAGCGTTATGATAACGCAATATTTATACGTCTGTCTTTGTAGTCTAGCGAGTACAGCACAAATTGTCAAGTGTGTAGGAGAGCGAAGATTGCTTGGGCATGGCGGACGCGATCAATCGCTCTATGCAGGTATATACGGATTCTAGCATGGTTTATAATGGCCGATTTACCTGAGCCATATTCCAGTATCTCATATAAAAGTACAAGTAGATGCAAGTCTTTAGAAAAGTGTGAAATCGCTCACATTCTTCTAAAGGAAGTTGACATTTAGAAGTACATATTTGATAATGGTTACGAGTCAAATTTTATGGTACATTTTGTAAATTGCGCGTTTCATTTATAATCATAAAATTTGCGCACAACGTGCAGAAGGGTCTCGTATGAGCATGAATCAGTATCTTCCCACCCATTACGAGCTACAGCAACGTCTCAGCAGCACAGCGGTTGACGAAGAATGGAAAGCGTTTGATACGCAACAACGCCGCTATGTGACTGTGCGCTTTGTGCATATGACGACGCTGACTCCTGGCGAATTCATTCCCCGTTTTCAACAAGAAATGCAACTGATTGCAGCTTTGCACCATCCACACATCGTGCCTGTTTTCGACTTTCAGGCAGCTTCTTCCGTCGCGACGACGATTGGCGATGCCTACGTGGTCTACGAATACACGGATAGCTATTCGCTTGCTGACTATCTGGCTTCAGGCGTGCATAACGGCATACTCCCACAGCCACAGGATATCGTGCAACTTTTTGCCGCTCTGGCAACCGCATTGGACTATGCGCATCAACAAGGGGTGATTCATGGCTCACTCAGGCCAAAAAACATCCTGCTTGATAAGCGCGATACGACCACATTCAGCGCAGGCAAAGCGCGTGTGACCAACTTTGGGCTACGTTTCCTGTATCCCTCACTCTCGCTCCCTTTACAAGATGCCTATTATGTCGCCCCTGAGATTGCGCAAGGCACAATGGGGAGCAACCGCAGTGACCTGTACACGCTAGGGGTATTGCTGTATGAAATGTGTACTGGCGTACCACCATTTCAAGGCGAGACGGCAAGCGAAGTGATGATGCAGCACATACAAGCAATTCCCACAGCCCCTCTATTGATTAATCCACATCTTCCGCCAGCAGTGGTGACAGTTATCATGCGCGCACTGGCAAAAGACCCGGCGAAACGCTTTGGCACGGCGGGTGCCCTGGTTGCAACATTGGCAAAGGCATTTAATGTGCCCATGCCTGAGACGATCAGCCTCTTAGGCATATCCGGCGCAGGGGGAACATTTGAGATGTCACGCCTTGCATCAACGCCGCTATTGCCCAGCCTCGATGCACCCATCGACCCAATGAATAGCCCCACCTACCTCACTCCAATGCCACGCATTTCCACTAACTCCACTGTGGGAACTGATGTGGCGCGTTCCCAGGCATCCACGAACCTGCAAACGCCCACAGTATTCTACCAGACAGGGCAAGCTCCACAGCCAACGCCAACACAGATGCCAGCTACGTCTATCGCTCCTATTGCCTTGTCTGTACCGCTGGCTCCCAAGCCGCCACGCAAACGGCGCACGATGCTGATTGCCCTTGCATCAGCAATGCTCTTGCTTGTCATTCTGCTTGGTTCCGCGCTCTGGATTTTCCACCTCTTGCCCTTCGGTTCACCATCAAGCGCAGGAAAGCCCATTATAGGATACGCATTCTTTGCTAGTAGCGGTTTGCTCAACCTGAGCAGCAGCGAGGGTATTGCCGACCGCGTACAGGTCGAGCTGAACAATATACCAGCCGCTCCAGCTGGCAAGCGTTATTATGCCTGGCTCCTCAACGATAACGATAGCTTGGTCACAATTTCACCTATTCTGCTAGGAGCATTGCCCACCAGTGGTGGCAATATCACGCTCACCTATCCTGGTGATGCCCTACATAGCGATCTGCTAGCCAGCTATAGCCGCTTTTTAGTGACGGAAGAGAATGCCAGTCCGACACCTAGCAATCCATCACTCGACCCCAGTACCAAACAATACTATGCGGCTTTTTCGCAGATTCCTAACCCCAATGACACCGAAAACCATTTTAGCTTGCTTGCCCACCTGCGCCACTTACTCGCCCTGGACCCTAAATTGAAAGCGGCGGGACTGACCGGCGGCCTGGATATCTGGCTGTTTAGAAATACGGAGAAGATTCTCGAATACGCGGGCAGTGCCAGAGATGCGCAACAAACAGGTGGGGCTGACCTCGTGTATCGCCAGGTTGTGCGCATTCTCGACTACCTGGACGGCACGCAATACATTCAAACCGAGCCGCTACGCCCCGGCACTGGCCTGCTGATTGACCCCACCATCGCCAAGGTCGCCCTGTTGGAATTTGACGTTCAGCATCAGACACCTCCTGGTTATCTCAAACATATCGGCAACCATCTGCGCGAGATTGTACAATCGCCCGGCATCACTGCAACTCAGCGTGCACTGGCTATTCAAATCAATGCTGACATTGATAATGTACAAGGGTGGTTGACCAACGTTCATGCGGACGCAGAAAAGTTGGCTGCGATGCCGAATGCACAATTGCTTCAGCCACAGGCGGCGGCACTGCTCAACGATATGTTCACGCAAACCAATTTTGCTTTCGCAGGCCAGATCGACCCCAACACCAATCAGCTTAAACCGGGCGTTGTGCAGATTCACTACAGCATCCAGCGGTTGGCAACCTTTGAGATTGCTCCCTGCACAAGTAGCAACGCCGCCAACCCTTGCGCATGAAAAAAGGAGAAGTGCTATGATGAGTAGCTATCCACAACGGCTCGACAAGTATGAATTGCGCGAACGCCTGGGACAGGGAGGCATGGCAGAAGTGTGGAAAGCCTTCGACACGCAACTCCAACGCTATGTCGCGATCAAACTCTTACACGCGAATTTGCGCGATGATCCCAATTTCGTGACTCGTTTCCGGCGCGAGGCACAACTGATTGCTTCACTGCACCATCCCAATATCGTGCAGATTCACGATTTTCAGGTAGCGCAATCACCGACAGGACAGGGCAACGACACGATGCCCATTGCCTATATGGTGATGGACTATGTCGAGGGACAAACGCTCGCGACCTACATCCACACCACATCAGCCAGAGGAAATATACCTTCCCCTGCCGACATCCTGCGCCTTTTTACCTCAATCAGCCTGGCAATTGACTATGCACACCAGCATGGCATGATACACCGCGATATCAAGCCCTCAAACATTTTGCTCGATGGGCGCAATACAACGCTTAATCCAATGGGTGAACCCATTCTCACCGATTTCGGCGTGGCCAAACTCATGAGTAGTTCCAGCAATACACAAAGTGGCGCACTCCTCGGCACGCCGCTCTACATCTCGCCCGAGCAGGCACGCGGCTACCCTGGCAACGAACGCAGCGACATCTACTCGCTCGGCATCATTCTCTATGAGATTATCACGGGCGTCACACCATTTCGCGGGGCCAATCCGCTTGATGTGATGAATCAACATATTAACAGTATGCCGCCTTCACCCGTTTTAATCAATCCGCGCATCCCACCCGCACTCACGCTCGTTATTATGCGCGGCCTGGCAAAAAACCCGGCGGAACGTTTCCCCAGTGCCTCCTCGCTGACCATCGCTCTTGCAGAGGCATTCAATCTGCCCGTTCCCGAAGTATTGAGTCAACCGGGCTACCCTACCACACCATTAGAGATGCCAACCGCTGTACAAACGTTTGCATCCTCGCCCTCTACACAACTTGCTCCACCGTCTGTACCGCCCACACCCGTTCTCACCGTACAAAGCGGTCAATCTCATGTTACTCCCATTCTAACACCAGCCGCACTTTCCGCTATCAACGCAATACCAGCACAAGCAGGCACGATGCCACCACAAACAACTCCTATGCCACCAGGCAATAAAAGAGACAGGCGCAGAACGTGGTATATCGCCCTGGCGGTCGCGCTGATTGTTGTCTTGCTCGGCTCCAGTCTGGCTACTTACTTCATTTTCTTTCAACATCTTTTCACACCGACACCCATTATTGGCAACGCCTTCTTCGTCAGCAGCGGACAGGTTAACCCTGACACCACACAGGGCATTGCTGACCAGATCAAAGTAGTACTGCACAATGTACCGCCTCCCGCAGCAGGGAAAAGCTATCATCTCTGGCTATTAGGCGATATCAATCCCCCTAGCTCGCCAGATTTGCTAGGTACACCCCCCATTCAATTACCGATGCTACTCACGGCAACGCTGCCTGTCCAGCATGACACTGTCAATTACCTCTATCTGGGCGATACCAATCATGACAATCTCTTCTCAGCAGGGAGCCGTTTGTTGATTACCGAGGAGAGTAGCAGTGCCGTCAGCTCGCCTTCGACCAACAGAAGTACATGGCGTTATTATGCTGCTTTGCCGCAAGCTCCCATTCCGCTCGACGCCAATCACTTTAGCGCAGTCACCCATATCCGCCACCTCTTCTATAATGAGACAGGCATCAAGGTCTTAGGGCTACCGGGGGGCCTCGACACCTGGTTTACGCGCAACACGGAAAAACTGCTGGAATGGTCGATCAGCGCACGCGACGACTGGCATGGCGCAAGCACCACACCCACTGATAGCAGCCTGATGCACGATCAGTTTATCCGTATGCTGGATTACCTGGATGGCTCACCCAACGTACATATTGATACCGCAACGGGGACACCAATCTTAGCAGACCCAACCTTTTCAAAAGTTGCCCTCTTAACGGTTGATCCACAGAATCAGGGCCAACCACAATTTGATGCCATTAACCCGCCCGGCTACGTTGACCATATTCAGCTACACGTGAGCCAAGTCAGCAAAGCTATCGACATCACGCCGCAAGAACGAGTCCTAACCGCCAGCATCCTCGATGCAGTCAATAACGCAAAAACATGGCTCATGCAGGCCCGTCAGGATGATATTCAGCTGCATAACATGAACAATACGCAATTAATGCAGCCCGCCAGTGGAGCTATCCTGGATGATCTGGTCACACAGATCACTTACGCCTACATGGGTCAGCTCGACCCGCTGAACAATCAAGTCCATCCCGGTGTGCTACAAATGCACTACGATATTCAACAACTGGCAACGTTTACCTTTACGACGGATATTCCGCAGACAATTTGAGACTAGAGCAACAAATGGGGAGTTCTCGGCATGTGTGCTACACTGAGACGCTTGGGCAAATATGAACTACAGGAACGCCTTGCTAGCGGAGGCGCGGGCGAGGTCTGGAAATCGCTCGACACGCAACTACGACGCTATGTCGCGATCAAGCTTCTGCTCAGCAATGTGCAGCATGACCCCGATTTTATGGAACGTTTTCAGCGCGAGGCACGCTTAATTGCGGCCTTGCGCCATCCTAATATTATCCAGATTCACGACTTCGCCTTCGCACAAGAAGAGCATTCCAATATTGCGACAGCCTATATGGTGATGGCTTATATACAGGGACAAACGCTAGCCGACTATATTCGCCAGACCATCCGGCGCGGTCAGTTGCCTCCACCAGCCGACCTGGTCTATCTCTTCGCAAGGATCGGCAGCGCGCTTGATTACGCCCATCAGCAAGGGATGATTCATCGCGATATCAAACCCGCCAATATTCTGCTCGATCAGCAATTTCCGGGCGCACGGCCAATGGGCGAACCCATTTTGACAGACTTTGGCGTCGCACGCCTCAAAAGCTCACCCTCTGGCACAATTGCAGGCGCGGTACTCGGCACACCACTCTACATCTCACCCGAACAGGCACAAGGCCATGATAGCGACAGGCGTAGCGATCTCTACTCGCTTGGCATCATCCTCTATGAGATGCTCACAGGCGTGACGCCCTTTCGCGCCGATTCGCCCATGGTCCTACTCATGCAACATTTGCAAGCCATGCCAACACCGCCTGCCCTGATTAATCCCACAATCACGCCCACGCTCTCTGGCATTGTGCTGAAAAGTATTGCCAAAAACCCTAACGAACGCTTTCAGAGCGCGCAAGAAATGACCGTTGCCCTCGCCAACGCGCTCAACGTACCTCTTCCACCCGCCGGAGTCGCCTCTGTCCACCTCTCCCCACGCCCTCCCTCTGATTTTAATGTACCGCATCATCCCACCAATTCACCCTATCCTCCTGTAAAAACCGATTTATCGCGTTCTCTAAGTGAGTCACACCTTACAACTATAAAAACTGATTCACCATTTTCTCCCGTAGGGACCGATCTATCGCGTCCGCCGTCCTCCAACACACCTGTTCTGCCTCCACCAGAACACATGGGCAAGCGGCACGTCACATGGACAAAGCGCAACCTGTTTTTTTCAGGGTTATTGTTAGTCCTGCTTGTCGCGGGCAGTTTAAGCGCGTTCTTTGTACTAAAGGGCCAGAACACGGCTTCAACTGTACCCATAGGGCAAATCCGCTTCTTCGGTAGCGCGCAGGCACACGCAGGCAGTTACGATAGCTTACAGATCACGCTACACAACCTGCCTGCCCCCTCAGCCAATCACGCCTATTACGCCTGGGTAGATAATCCTAGCATCGAGGGCGAACAACCCCATTGGAAAATGAGCGACCAGAATGGAAATGTGCAGATGACAAAACTGACCTATCCCGGCTATCCCAATCTCCTGATTGCCAACAGCCTTTTCCTGATTACTGAGGAACAGAACACAGGCAACCCCATCGTGCCCTACACGGACCCCAACGCGCGCCGTTATTATGCCAAAATCAACAGTACAACCAGCACAGTCTTTGATGTGCTACCCTGCCCACCCGCTGGAAGCTCGATGATCTGTATCACAGGCGTATAATAGCAGGTCCTGTTGCTCATTTTCGCTCTTGACATATTGCCACAATGGGTATATTATATTCGCATTGGATATACCCGTTATGACTATAATTTGTTAGGATGAGAACGGACAAAGGCATGTCACCAGAAATACGCAAACCAGACGCATTGCTGCCATTGACGCCCGCTGTGTTTCACATCTTGCTGGCTCTAGCAGACGGAGAACGCCACGGTTACAGCATCATGCAAGAAATCGCAACGCAGACACAAGGCAAAATGCGCATCGGCCCTACAACGCTCTATCGCTCCATCAAGCATATGCTGAGCGACGGCCTGATTGCTGAAACGGAAGAGCGCCCCGACCCTACATTGGATGACGAGCGCAGACGCTATTACCGTCTCACACCTTTTGGACGGCAGGTCGCGCTTGCTGAAATAGAACGGCTGTCACAGGCTCTTCACGTCGCACGCAGTAAAACGCTCTTTGGCGGATTGCCAGCGCGAGCTACGTCGGAAGGAGCCACATCATGACACGCACACTAGTGCCATTATCACTAACCCATGCACGCATTCTCGCCCTTTCTATGCGCATGTATCGCTGGTTATTGCGCATAGGACCAAGAGCATTTTCCGAGGAATATGGTGAGTCGATGCTCCAAGTGTTTCGCCAATGTTGCATTGACGCGCTCCAACGACGCGGTATTCCCGGTGTACTATTGCTCTGGTTGCCTATGTTTGGCGACCTCTTGACCGGTATAATCACTGAGCATATCACGCAACTCTATGCTCTCTCTACGCGCAACCGCTTAGCACTGGCAGATGGGATTGCTAGTAGTGAAAGGAACAAGGCAATGCTACGTACACAACGCCGCTCCACGCTGATCATCTTTGTCTCCTTCATTCTTTTTGGTCTGGCATGGCTCAATTTTTTCCGCCTGAACGATCCGCTCTCCCTCTGGCTGCCACTTGTGCGCCAACATCCAGAGATCGATGTCACTTATCGCGTGATTAAGATCGCGGGGCAGATAGCCTTGCTCGTGCTATTAGTCGGCGGTGCGCCGTTGTTATTCACCGTCGTGCGCGATACATGGCGAACGAGACGACGGAATGCCTTACTCTGGTTTGGCATAACGGCCCTGCTGCTGATACTGTTTGTAGCGATTGTTGCGATTATCCTGTTCGTACCCACCTGGTGGAAGTATATTGACCCCAATGGTGGCATTTTCTTCATCGTGTTCTTGCTAGCTCTGGTGATAGGAGCAATCAGCATCTGGCGCGCCGTCATTCGAAGTGAGATCAGCGCGCATCTGCTCCGTTTCGCCTTGCTCTCGGCAACAGTTGTCATTGTGGCAATGGCCGTCGCCCTGTTTGCCTCGCTGGTCGAAGGTGCGCTATTCCTCAGCTACGTCCCTGCAACCCTGAACGGCAATGATATAATCAACTGGGTCATTGCTGACCTGATGATGGTTGTGGCAATCGGCCTTTCCACATTCGCGCTCTGGCAAGGACTGCACACACGTCCAGGCGCGCTTGCTTGAATGAACACAGATGTCACTTGCTGCTCTCTGGCGGCTGGCCCCAACCGCCGCCGCCGGGAGAGGCAAGCGTCAGGCGGTCACCGGGCAGGGCGCGCAAGTGGACTTTACCTGGAAGCACCGTCTCCTGGCCATCGTGCTGGAGGCGATTCTCGCCACATTGGCCCGCTTCGCCGCCTTGCAAACCATAGGGATGTCGCTGACGCCGTTCTGTTAGCAAGGTGACCTCAGTTGGCACTGTGAAGGTAATTTCGCGCACCAGACCATCACCCCCACGCGCCAGCCCATGCCCGCCAGAGCCATCGCGCAGTTGGTAGCGCGTGATACGCATAGGATAGGCGTATTCCAGGGCCTCGATCGGCGTGTTGAGCGTGTTGCTCATATGTGTATGGACGCCAGAAAGTCCGTCGAGGTGTGGACGCGCCCCCATGCCGCCACCCATCGTCTCATAATAGGCAAAGGGTTTTTCTGTGCGTGGATCGAGGCCGCCAGCGGTAATATTATTCATCGTGCCCTGACTGGCGGCGGGAACTACCGCTGGGAGAGCCTGCGCGAACGCGCCAAAGATCACATCGGTGATACGCTGCGACGTCTCAACGTTGCCCTGCGCCACAGCAGCAGGCGGGCACGCATTGACCACCGTACCAGCCGGTGCAATCACAGTAATAGGAGCGAAGGTTCCGTGATTGACTGGCGTATCATCGGGCATCAGGCAACGCAGAACATAGTAGGCAGCCGATTTCGCGACTGCGGCGACAGCATTGACATTGCCGCGCGTCTGTGGGCTACTGCCTGTAAAATCAACTATTACCGCTTTACCACGTACAATCACAGTCACCACAATAGGCACAGGAGCCGTGCCCATACCATCATCGTCGAGGGCATCGGCAAAATGATAGGAGCCATCGGGAATCATCTCAATCGTCGCCTCCGCGATGCGCTGCGCATAGTCGATCAGAGCTGCAAAGTGTTCTTCTAGCTGCACGATGCCCCAACGCACAACCAATTCTTGCAGACGACGTATTGCGGTACGATTGGCAGCAACCTGTGCTGCGAGATCACCACGCCGCTCGTCGGGCGTGCGCACATTGCGCAAGATCAGCGTGAGCAAGGGCCGGTTGAGTTGCCCTGCTTCCCAGAGCTTAATGGGTGGTAGGATGATGCCCTCTTGATAAATCTCGCTGGCAAGTGGCATCGAGCCAGGAGACATGCCACCAACATCAGCGTGATGGGCGCGATTGGCAGCGAAACCGAGCAAGTGCTGCTCCTGTTCAATCTCAACAAAGATTGGCGCAATCAGCGTGATGTCGGGCAGATGCGAACCGCCAAGAAAGGGATCATTCAGCACGATACTATCCCCTGGGGCAAATTGCCCAAAAGTGGCGAGTGCGGCAGCGACCGAGTCTGGCATCGCACCCAGATGCACTGGAATATGAGCAGCTTGCGCAATCAAGCGACCGTGTGCATCGAAGAGGGCACACGAAAAATCACGCCGCTCTTTGATATTGGGAGAGTAGCTGCTATGCATCAGCACCGCACCCATCTCCTCCGCAATCGCCGTCAAAGCACTGCGGAAAATCTCCAGGCTCACAGGGTTTACCATAGATGGTTCCTTTCGTTCTCTGCCAGTTCCGTCACCAGCGATACGGCAGCATAGTCCAGGGGGTCAAGTAGCAGATTGCCAAAACGATCTACCTGGGACTGCCATGTAGGAGGAATCACGGTCGTCGTATCATATTGCGTGATAATAGCAGGTACTTCCAAGATTCTTCCAGGCCAGAGCGTATGTCGCTCATAGACGGGAACCGCATCTACGAAAAGCGGCTCTGAGTTTGCAAAGACAACGGGGCTTGTCATGATAGGAGCAGCCAATGCTTCTCGCCCTGTAATTGCCTGTTCCAGCAATCCCTGAGTCGAAATACCCCGCGCTTTTAATCTGACATTGACAACCATAACACGCTCGCCCTCATCACAATAGCCAAAACGACGCTCGTGTGTTGCATGGAAAGCCTGGATGGCTTGTTGCATCGCACCATGAAAGGGAATCGTCAGCTCATAGGATTGTCCAACATAGCGCATATCGACAAAAGCTTCAAGCGCGATCTGCTCGGCGGCAATGTTCTCAGCTAGCAGGGCCGTGCGCCCCTGTTGCCGCAGGTCAGCCAGCGTTGCCATTACCCTATCCTGGGCCTCGTCGCCAGCAACCATCACCGTGCGTACATAGTCTTTCAAAGTGTCTGCAATCAACATGCCAAGAGCAGAAAGAACACCAGGAGTCGCGGGAATGAGAACACGGGGAATATGGAGAGCCTCAGCCAGTTCACAGGCATGCAAGGGTCCGGCTCCGCCATAAGCGACCAGTGTGAAGGAGCGTGGGTCACCACCGCGCGCTACTGAGATAACACGCATGGCCGCCTCCATATTGGCATTGACTACACGCAACATACCAAGTGCCGCCTCTTCCAGCGAAGTCTGTAGACGGTGGGCGATAGCCGCCATGGCCTGTTGCGCACGCTCTTTATCGAGACGCATGGTGCCGCCAAGAAAAGCGGTGGGGATGAGCCGACCGAGAACGACGTGGGCATCCGTAATGGTTGCTACCGTGCCACCATGTCCATAGGCTGCCGGGCCTGGATGCGCACCAACAGAGGTCGGTCCGACGCGCAATGCCCCACCCAGATCAAACCAGCCAATAC
>VFSW01001318.1_pt1 | contig 37769 bp, 24 predicted proteins | sample 5358111 | NCBI WGS metagenome assembly VFSW01 (sample SAMN11554181, study PRJNA540505) | mine drainage metagenome | isolation source: sediment from site ElyBrook_90M | place: USA: Ely Copper Mine, Vershire, VT | collected 2017 | reverse complement strand
GGCCGGGCCCGGGGGCGGGGGCGGGGCTGCGGAGGCGCGAGGAGCTTGAACGCGTCAGCGCCGGGAATCCGTTTGCGGCCGAAGCTGCGGCGTAGGGCTCCAGGGTGCATGTGGGCTTCCTGGCGGGGAGGGCGGCGGCGGGCGCCGCGGCGGGGCTGGAAAGGATTGCGAAGCAGTATCCCGGGCGGCGCGATCGCTTTCACCTGGCGGGAGACACACTTTATCTGCACCTGCCGGATGGCGCGGCGGAGAGCAAGTTTACGGTGAGGGCGCTGGAACGCGCGCTGGGAGTGCCGGGAACGGCGCGCAACTGGAACACGGTACTGAAACTGCGGGCGATGTCGGCGCGATGAGAGGCCGGAGATGCGAAGGCCCTCCGGATTGCGCCGGAGGGCCTTCAATTGTGTACTGCAATAAACCAGCCTACGCCGTTACAGTCCGCGCAGGTTTGGATCCCCACAGCCCATAGTAGGCGATGAAGAGATAGCAGATGGCCGGGATGACGAAGGAGTGCTGGATGCCCGCCTTGTCGGCCACATAGCCGATCAATGGCGGAATAATCGCGCCTCCCACGACGGCGGTCATGATGAGTCCCGAGCCCTTGCTGGTCATGGGTCCAAGTCCTCTGATGCCCAGCGCAAAGATGTTCGGGAACATGATGGAGTTGAAGAAGCCGCAGATGACGAGAGTCCAGATGGCTACCGGTCCACTGCTGAACATGGAGACCAGGATCATGGCCGCCGCAGTGAAGCCGAACAGGCTGAGCATCATGTTGGACTTGAACTTGGTCAGTACCCAGGATCCGAGCAGACGGCCGATCAAGGCGCCGAACCAGTAGAGGGAAACCAGGAACGACGCGGTCTTGGCGCTGTCGATGCCCTGGCTCTTGAAGTAGTTGACGGCGATGGATGCCAAGCCGACTTCGACGCCGACATAGAGGAAGATGCCGACCGCGCCGAGCACCGTGTGCCGGTACTGGAAGATGCTGCGGCTCAGGACGGGGTCGCCTTCTTTGGCGGGGCGGAAGGTCTGAGTCTGGGCGATGTGCGGCAGGTGCATGAAGGCGACAGCGACTCCCAGAATCAGCAACCCGCCGGCGATGGCGATGTAGGGTCCGCGCACCGTGTCTGCGATGGCCGCCTTGGAGGACATCTTGGCCGGATCGGTGAGGATGTACGCGCCGGCGATGAGCGGGGCGATGCTGCCGCCAAGTGAGTTGAGCGCCTGGGCCAGCGTGAGGCGAACCGGCGCGCTGTGTTCGGGGCCGAGGATGGCGACGTAGGGATTGGCCGAGGTCTGCAAAGCCGTGACGCCCGCGCCCACTACGAAGACCGCGGTGAGGAACAGTGGGAAACTCACCAGTTTGGCGGCGGGAACAAACATCAGGCAACCCACCACCTGAATGAAGAGCGAAACGACCATCGTCCTTTTGTAGCCGATGGCCTCAATCAGCTTGGAGGTCGGCGAGGAGAAGACAAAATAAGCCAGGAAAAAGGCCGACTCAGCCAGCATGGCCCATGCGTAAGGCAGGTCGAAGATCGACCGCAGGTGCGGCACGAGGGCCATGTTCAGGTTGGTAATGAACCCAAAGATGAAAAACAGGGCTGCAACGGTGATGAATGGTCCGACATAATTGGGAGTATCTGAAGCGGTTGGTGGAGTGGATCGTGTTGCCATGAGAGGTTGTTCCCCCGATTCCTAAAAAAAAGATCGCCCGGTGAGGGCGCGCAGCGCGTCCTCGAGTACAGGACTAAGGGCAAAAAACGCATGCCTAGCGAGCGGCTGGTTGGCTTCTGTCGGCTGAGTTTCGAGTGATCGTCTTCCCGTCCTTTTGCCGCACACAACACTATACGGGAAACGGCGTTGATGGGAAGGCGGTGGGCGGTTCGGTGTTGCCCGCGGTTAACCGATTTGCGGAGTTTTCCGCTATTCTCAACAGAAAGCAAGGAGAAACGAGTGGCCAAGGAAGCGTTGAACGGCGCCAAACTGAAGAAGGTTCTGGAAGCGCTGGAGGGCAACTGGCAGGCGGAGATGGAGGGCTACCACACCTATCAAACGCTGGCCGATCGGGATACGGATCCGGTGCGCGCGCAGGTGCTGCGCCATTTGGCCGGGGCCGAGTGGGAGCACGCCGCGCTATGGCACGGACGGATTATGGAACTGGGCGGAACCGAGCCCGTGTACCACGGCAGCCCAGGCGGCGAGGCCAACTCGCTGGCCAACCGCGCGGGCGGCATCCGCATGGCCCTGCGCAGGCTGGAGATTGAAGAGAGCCGCCACATTGCAAACTACGGCTCGCAACTGAAGGCGCTGGGAGACGAGGGCTCCATCGCCATTCTCGATCACGTAATCGAGGACGAAAAGGATCACTACCGTGAGTTGGGATCGCTGCTGCGCGGCCACTATACCGTGCCGGCCGGCGCTCCCAAGATCGATGCGAAGGCAGTTCTCGAGGAGTTGCTGGCGAAGCGCAGCAAGGGACGGAAGCAGCCCGGCGCCTGGATTGGCGACGCAATTTACGGAGTGAATGACGGACTGGGCGCGATCTTCGGCATCGTCTCCGGCGTCTCCGGCGCCACGCTGGGCGACCCGGCGCAGACGAGCCACTACGTGCTGCTGGCCGGACTCAGCGGAATGATCGCTTCCGCCCTGTCGATGGGCTCCGGCGCATACCTGGCGGCCAAGAGCGAACGCGAGATCTACGAGGCTGAGGTGGCCCGCGAACGCGATGCCATCCAGATGAACGGCCCCGAGGCCCGCGAACTGCTCTCTCTCTACTACCAGGTGAAGGGGCTTCCCGAGGAAGACGCCCACACCATGGTGAATCACATTGCCAACGACCCCGAGCAGTTGCTGCGCGCGCTGACCCGAGAGCGCCTTGGCTCGTCGGAGGAAGCGCTCTCCAATCCCATGGTCTCGGCCAGTTCGGGTGCGCTGTCGACGGCGATCGGGGCCACGATCCCGATTATTCCCTTCTTCTTCATGCAGGGCATACCGGCTGTGATTGCGGCCGCCGTGATCTCGCTGATCGCGCATTTTGCCGTGGGCGCGGCCAAGAGCCTGATTACGGTTCGCTCGTGGTGGTCCTCCGGCCTGGAGATGACGGTGGTGGGCGCGCTGGAAGGCGTGGTCACCTACGGAATCGGCATCCTGCTGGGCAAAGGCGGCATATAAGCCGCGCCAATCTTCCCCCCGGGGCCGGCGGCTACAATGGTGGCCTGCTTTGCCCAGGGGGAAATGGATGCTGAAAAGAACACTTTGCCTGCTGCTTTTCGCCGGCTCGCTGGCTCCCGCAACCGCGCTGTGGAGCCAGCCCGCCGCCTCATCCGCCGACGTAGTGATCGAGCGCGGCGTGACGATGAAGACCCGCGACGGAGTCACGCTGCGCGCGGATATCTACAGGCCTGCCGGAGACGGTCAGTTTCCGGTTCTGCTACAGCGCACCCCCTATGACAAGACCAATGCCGGCGAGTTTGGGCGGAGGGCCGCTGCGCGCGGCTACATGGTGGTGGTGCAGGATGTGCGCGGCCGCTACACGTCAGACGGCGAGTGGTACACCTTCAAGCATGAAGGGGAGGACGGTTACGACACGATTGAGTGGGCGGCGGCGCTGCCGCACTCGAACGGCAAGGTGGGAATGTTTGGCGGCTCCTACGTGGGCGCGACGCAGATGCTGGCGGCTGTGACTCATCCGCCGCACCTGGCGGGAATTTGCCCGGTGGTGACGGCCAGCAATTATCACGAAAACTGGACCTACCAGGGCGGCGCGTTCGAGCAGTGGTTCAACGAGTCGTGGACCTCGGGGCTGGCGCAGGACACGTTTAACCGCGAGATCCGCAACGACACGAATGCCATGGCCGGCAGCAGGATTCTGCCGTTGAGCCAGTATCCCGTGTTCAACATGGACGGGGCCAAGCAGGGCGCGGAGCTGACCCGCGGTCTGGCTCCCTACTTCCTGGACTGGCTGGCTCATCCGCTCTACGACAGCTATTGGAAGCAGTGGGCGATCGAGGAGCAGTACGAGTCGATCCAGGTGCCGGCACTGACGGTGGCAGCCTGGTATGACATTTTTCAAGGCGGATCGCTGCGCAACTACATAGGGCTGAAGGCGCACGCGGGGAATGAGGCGGCGCGCGCGGGGCAGAGGCTGCTGGTAACGATTGGCGGGCACGCGGGCGGCGGGCGGAAGATCGGCGCGGTCGACTTTGGCGAGGCGGCCGAGGAGTACGACGAGAACTCGATCACGCTGGAGTGGTACGACTACCTGCTGCAGGGGAAGCAGAACCGGTTTGCCACAGGAAAGCCGGTGCGGATCTTTGTGATGGGCGAAAACAAATGGCGCGATGAAGAAGCATGGCCGCTGGAGCGGGCGCGGGAGACCCGGTATTTTCTGCACTCGGCCGGAAAGGCGAATAGCGCCGCGGGAGATGGCGGGCTATCGGCCGGGCCAGCGCACAACGAAGGCGCGGACAAGTATGTTTACGATCCGGCGAATCCGGTGCCGACGACGGGCGGCCCCTTGTGCTGCGACCCTGTCCACCTGCCGGCGGGGCCGCGCGATCAGACGGAGGTGGAGAGCCGTCCCGATGTGCTGGTCTACTCCACGCCGGCGCTGACCGAGGACACAGAGGTGACCGGGCCTGTAACGCTGGACCTGTTTGCCGCGTCCTCTGCGGTGGACACGGACTTTACCGCCAAGCTGGTGGATGTGGGGCCGGATGGCTTTGCGCGGAACCTGACCGAGGGCATATTGCGGGCACGGTTCAGAGAATCCCGGAGTGAGGCCAAGCTGCTTGAGCCGGGCAAGGTGTACGAGTACAAGATCGATCTGTGGTCAACGAGCAACGTGTTTTTAAAGGGGCACAGGATCCGCGTGGAGGTGTCGAGCAGCAACTTTCCGCGCTTTGACCGGAACCTGAACACAGGCAAGGACGCGGCATCGAGCGCCGAGTTTGTGAAGGCGACGAATACCGTGTATCACGACAGCGCTCATCCGAGCGCGTTGATTCTGCCGGTGGTGACGCCGTAGTTCCCGAACGGCTGTCTGGACGCCCGTTCTGAGCAGCCCTGACCTTCCAGTCGGGGCTGCCAAGGTTGGACTTGCGCGTCAGAGGGTCGTTCTAGCGGTCAGAAGAAACGAGCTCTCTGGCTGCCATGCGGCCCAGGCGGATGCAGTCGGGGATGCCGATGCCGTCGTAGGCGTTGCCGACCAGCCGCAGGCCGGGAAGCCCGGCGAGGTGCGCGTGGATGCGCCGGATGCGGTCCTGGTGGCCAACGGCGTACTGCGCCATGGCGCGTCGCCAGCGGGTGACCTGAGTAAATTCGGGATCGAACCCGATGCCGGGAACGCGGTCGCCCAGGATGTCGATGAGGTCGTTGCGCACGATGGCGACAAGCGAGGCATCGGACTCGGCCAGCAGGGCCTCATTGCGCATGCCGCCCAGGAAGGCCCGGATGACGGCTTTGCCGGGGGCGGTGCGTCCCAGGAACTTGCGGTGAGAAAAGGTGCAGGCCAGCAGGGAGCGGCCTTCGCTGACGGGGACGAGGAAGCCGAATCCATCGGGAAGTTCGCCGAGCTTTGCCGCGTCGTAGACCAGGTTGACGGTGATGGAGGACGAATAGGGGATGCCGGCCAGCTCCGCGCCGAGGGCGGGATGGACGGGGCCGAGCAGCTCACCGGCAGCCCATGCGGGCGAGGCCATGATCACGGAGTCGTAAAACTCCGCCGCGCCGAGAGAGTGGACCAGCCAGCCATTTGTGGTCTTTTCAAGCGCGTTGACGGGGGTGGAGAGCCGCACGGCGGCCCAGTCCAGTCGGGCTCGTATGGCGTCGACCAGCTGCTGCATGCCTCCCCGCACGGTGGTGACGAGGGGGCGCGGAGCGGGGCCGGAGCCGGAGCCGCCCGGCTTGCCGCCGGGCGCTGCCGATGCGGTGGCCGCGGCCTTGGCGCGCATCTTGCGGTGAGCGGCCAGCATGCCGCGCGTGAGTGAGCCGTACTGGCTCTCCATCTCGACGAGACGTGGAAGCACGGTGCGGGCGCTGAGTTGCGAGGCGTCGCCGCCGTAGATTCCGGAGAGGAGCGGGTCGGCAAGGCGATCGACGGCTTCGGCGCCGAAGTGCCGTCCCACCAGCGACGCCACGGATTCGTCGGCATTGCGGTTGGCGCGGGGCGGGTGCAAGAGTTCCAGGGCCATGCGGGCCTTGGTTTTGACGCTGAACAAGGGCGTCAACGCCGTGGGAATGAGCTTGGTGGGCACCAGGAACATGAGCCCATCCGGGAGCGGGATGAGGCGATTGCGCACCAGGATGTAGGTCTTGCGCGAAACGTCGTTGGACGGGATCAGGTCGGAACCGAGACCCAACTCGCGGCAAAGCTCGGAGGCCGCGGGTTTCTCGGTCAGGAAGGAGTCGGGGCCGCGCTCCAGGACCGTACCGCCCACGATGTCGCTGGCCAGGGCGCCGCCGAGCCGTTCGCGTGCCTCAAAGAGCGTGTAGATGACGGACGGGTCCACGGCTCGTGCCCGTTCCAGCTCATAGGCAGCCGCCAGACCTGCAATGCCGCCGCCGATGATTGCCGTTCGCATTCGCTGACCCCCGGGGTTTATTATTGCAAGCCGCGCCGACCTTGTTGAGAATACAGGGCTTGATGGCGCGAGGGCTGCATCGATCCTGTTCTGTGCCACTGCTTATGATCGGGCCTCGCTGCGGTGGTCTTATGTGATTTAAATCACACGCAACATTGAGCTTGAAACCAGAACACCTCTTCGCGGTACGTCGAGAAGGGCTCCGCTGTAGACTGGCCACAACGCTCCTCGTGCTTTCCACTCTCGCCGGAGCCCAGGTTTCAGTCAGAGGATGTCGAATGACCGCTGAGTTGATCCACCGCCTGCATTTTGCCTTCACAATCACCTTCCATTATCTCTTTCCCCAACTCACGATGGGGCTGGCGCTGCTGATTGTGGCGCTGAAGTCGGTGGCGCTCAAGACAGGCAGCGAGCAGTGGGACCGGGCAGCGCGTTTCTGGGGCCGCATCTTCGGCATCAACTTTGTCTTCGGCGTGGTCACCGGGATCCCGATGGAGTTTGAATTTGGCACCAACTGGGCGCAGTTCGCGCGGGTGTCGGGCGGGGTGATTGGACAGCCGCTGGCCATGGAGGGAGTCTTCAGCTTCTTTCTTGAGTCTGCATTTCTGGGCCTGTTTCTCTACGGGGAAAAGCGGCTGTCCAAGTGGATGCACTGGTTCTCCGCGTTAATGGTGTTTCTGGGGTCGTGGATTTCGGGCTTCTTCATCATCGTGACGGACGCCTGGCTGCAGCACCCCGAGGCCTACGAGCAGGGGAACGGGCACTACGAGGTGCTCAGTTTCTGGCAGTTGCTGCTGAACCCATGGGGCCTGCTGCAGTACATGCACAACATGACGGGCGCGGTGGTGACGGGGGCCTTTGTGATGGCAGCCACGGGCGCCTTTTACCTGCTGGAAGGGCGCCTCCGCGACTACGGGCGCATCTTCCTCAAGGTCGGCGTGATCGCCGGAGTGGTTGCTTCGATCCTGATCATCTTTCCGACGGGTGACCTGCATGGCAAGTATGTGGCGCATCATCAGCCGGCGGCGATGGCGGGGATGGAAGGGCTGTTCCGGAGCGAGGCGGGCGCGGGGCTGGTGCTGATGGGGCAGCCGAACGAAGAGACGGGACTCATCGACAATCCGATCGTGGTGAACGACATGCTGAGCTTTCTGATCTATGGGACAACCAAGGCCGAGGTGAAAGGGCTGGATCAGATTCCGCGCGACGAGTGGCCCACGGCGCTGCCGCTGTTGTACTACTCGTACCACATCATGGCCGGGCTGGGGACGTGGTTCGCGCTGCTCATGATCGGCTCGGCATTTCTGCTTTGGCGCGGGCGGCTGTACACAGCGCGGTGGGTGTTGTGGGCGCTGCTTCTGAGCTTTCCGCTGCCGTATATCGCCAACACCGCCGGGTGGATGACGGCCGAGCTGGGGCGGCAACCCTGGCTGATCTACGGGCTGATGCGCACCACCCAGGGTTACTCGAACACGGTCTCGGCCGGGAACGGGCTGTTTACGCTGCTGGGATTCATGGGGCTGTATGCGTTGCTGGGACTGCTGTTCACGGTGCTGATGTATCGCGAGATCAGCAACGGGCCTGAGCCCAGAACGGTCACCGAGCCGGTGCATGTGGGAGGCGCGGAATGATGGGATTTGTCTGGTTCTGGCTGGTTGCGGTCATGATCGTAGGCTACGTGGTGCTGGACGGCTTCGACCTGGGCGTAGGTGTGCTTCACCTGTTCCTGGTGCGCAACGAGGCAGAGCGCCAGGCTACACTGCGCTCCATCGGGCCGGTGTGGGACGGCAACGAGGTGTGGCTGCTGGCCGGCGGCGGAACCCTCTACTTCGCCTTTCCGCTGCTCTATGCTTCAGCCTTCAGCGGCTTCTACCTGCCGCTGATGATCGTCCTGTGGCTGCTGATTTTGCGCGGGGTGAGCCTGGAACTGCGCAACCACATTGACGTGGGAGTGTGGCGTGCGCTGCTTGACGGCGTCTTCGGCGTGGCGAGCGCACTGCTTGCTGTCTTCTATGGAGCGGCGCTGGCGAACGTGCTGCGCGGCGTGCCGCTGCGGGCCGATGGCTACTTCTTTTTGCCGCTGTGGACCAACTGGAAGCCCGGTCAGAGCCCTGGCATCCTGGACTGGTACACGGTGATCGGCGGGCTGGTGGCGCTGATTTCGCTCACGATGCACGGCGCGCTCTGGCTGACCATCAAGGTCTCAGGCGACCTGGCGGAGCGCGCGCGACGGCTGGTTCGCCCATTGTGGTTTGTAGTGCTGGCGCTGACGGTGACAAGCCTGGTGGCGACCATGGAAGTGCGGCCGCAGAGCCTGGATAACTACTACCGTTACCCCTTCACGTTTGTGGTGCCAGTGGGTGTGCTGGCGGCGCTGGCGGGAGTCTGGCTGTGGAACCGCAACGGCCAGCCGGTCAAGGCATTTCTGGCTTCCTGCTTCTACCTGTTTTTCATGCTTGCGGGCGCGTGCTGGGGACTTTATCCAACGCTGCTGCCGGCCACGTCGAATTCGGGGCTGGATATCACCATGGAGCGAGCAATTTCCGGCCCGCACACGCTGGCCGTGGGCCTGGTGTGGTGGAGCTTCGGCATGGCGCTGGCGGTGGGCTATGTCGTGTTCGTCTACAGCCGGTTCAAGGGCAAGGCGGACCTGAGCGCGGGCGGTCACTGACGGCACAGCTTTTCATGCGCTAGTGAGACTGAGTTGCCGGTTGCTCTGCGGCAATCGCGGCCTCCGGCAGGGCGAAGGCGAACAAGACTCCGCCGCTGCTGGTCATGATGTACTGTCGGCCGTCCAACTCGTACGAGATGGGTGAGCTCTGCATGGGCTCGCCCATGCCCGCGTGCCAGAGTGTCTTGCCGTCGCTGGTGTCGAGCGCGAGCACGTTGCCGTAGCCGTCGCCTGTGATGGTGAGCCCCGTGTCAGTGGTCATGACGCCGGCACCCGAGCCTCCGGCGCCTACTTCGTGAGTCCAGCGAATCTTGCCGGTCTGGTAGTCGATGGCGTCGATGACGCCCTTGCCCCACAGTCCGTAGTCCGCGCCCGCCCAGCCATAGAAGCCATCGGCGGGCTTGGCGAAGTAGATGCTGTAGCTGGGGTGAGCGTCCACGATGAACAGGCCGGTCTTCATGTCGAAGCTGGGAGAGCGGTAGTTGGTCAAGCCTCCCTCGTCGGGCGCGATGAGGCGGCCGTCGGGCGCCGGTTCCTTGTTCGGGTTGGGAATGGGGTGGCCCTGCGCGTCGATGCCGGTGGCCCAGTTGACGGGGCCGTACGGCACGGTGAGGAGGCTCTTGCCGTTGGTGCGATCGAGAACGAAGAAGTAGCCGTTGCGCGAGGTCTGCATGAGCATCTTGCGCGGCTGGCCGTGAAATTCGCGATCCACGAGAACGGGCGTTTCCACCGCATCCCAATCGTGGGTGTCGTGGGGCGAAACCTGGAATGCCCAGGCGAGTTTGCCGTCGTCAGGATTGAGGGCGACGATGCTGCATGTGTAGAGGTTATTGCCGGGGCGGGTGGTCCCATTCAGAACCGGGGTTGGATTTCCGGTGCCCCAGTAGATGAGGTTCAATTCGGGATCGTAGGTGCCTGTCATCCACGTCATGCCGCCGGTGGTGGCGTTGGGAGTTCCCGCGGGAGGCGTGCTGTCCCATTGCCACTGGGTGGCGCCGCTGTCGGGATCGAACGAACGAAGATAGCCGACGAGATTATCGAAGTCGCCGGAGACGCCGACGATGACGTGATCGCGCACTACGAGCGGGGCCATGGTGGTCCAGTAACCCTTGTTGACGTCGGCGATCAGCTTGTCCCAGCGCACGCTGCCATCTTTTGCATTGAGGGAGATCAGGTGGCAATCGGGGGTGGTGAAGTAGAGCCATCCCTTGTACATGGCGACGCCGCGATGACCGATGTGATCGCCCTGCTTGGCTGCCCGGTTATAGTGCCAGATCATGTGGCCGGACCGCGCATCGACCGCCCAGATGTTGTCGGGGACGGTGAAGTAGAGGATTCCATCGACGAGGAGCGGCGACGATTTGATCTGCGCGGACTGGTTGGTTTGAAAGGCCCACGCCAGGGCAAGATTGCCGACGTTCTGCGGCGTGATCTGCGTGAGCGGGCTATGGCGCCGGCCGGAGTAATCGCCATGGTATTGAGGCCAGCTATCCGCGGAGGGATGGAGGAGCTGGCTGTTCTCAAGGTCTTGCGAGCGAAGCATGGGGATGCATGCGGACAGGGCGAGTGCGCCGGCGGCGAAAACCAAAGCGTCTTTCAGCAACTTCATAGCGGGAATGGACCTCTAATTGGCGCGAAGGTTGATCAGCGCAGCGTTTGAAGATAAGCCATCAGGTTGTGGATGTCGTCGTCGGTGTATTTGCCGAACAGTTCCACGTGCGCATCGACGGGCGAGTCGACCGTGTAATGGACGCGGCTAGTTGCCCAGGATCGGTAGACGCCGTTGGCATCGCGCAGGGCGACGGTGAATTCGTCGAGGTATGCGAGTTTTCCGGTGATCTTCTCGCCTGAAGCGAGCGTGACTGTCGCCGTGCCGCTGACGTCCCGGGGATAGAGCATGCGCTGCTCAAGATGCAGGCCCTCGTAGCGATGCGCGATGCCGGCGAGATCGCCTGAAGGCGAGTGGCATTTCGCGCAGCCACCAGCGCCGTTGAAGTATTGCTTGCCGGCTTCCGCGTTGCCGGTTTGCAGATCGGCGACGGCCACACCGCGGCGGCTGCCTTTGTGCAACGCCGCATAGTCTTCGCGGGTGCGAATGAAGGCTACGAGGCTGAGCAGTTCCTCACTGGAGAAGTTGAAGGCGGGCATCTTGTTGTCGGGCCGCCCTTCGCGCACCACAGCGGAGATTTTTTCTCCTGTCTTATCGGATAGCACGATCTTCGATTGCGTGAGATCGGGGCCGCTTTCGCCGCCCATTGCGTCGCGGCCGTGGCAGAAGGCGCAATTCTGCTGGAAGAGCGCGCCGCCGGCGGCTGCAAGGCCGGAGGGATGGCCGGAGGGCGTCCTGGCCTCGGCGGTTTCAGCCGGAGGTGGTTCCGCGCCCGTGAGGTAATGCAACAGCGCATTCATCTCCGCACCCTTGAGCGCGGGGAAGCCGGGCATGCGGCCTTTGCCGGAGTGAATGAGAGCCACGATCTTGTCATCGGTCAACTGGCGCTTGATGCCGAGCAGCGGCGGAAATGCAGGCAGGATGCCTTCGCGCCGATCGCCGTGACAGATGGCGCAGTGCCTGGCATACGACGCGGCTCCAGGGTCATGAACCCGTACGCTGGCATGCTGCGCCGACTCCACGCGGGGATTGGCGGCCTGCTGAGCCGCGTGAACCGGCGGATGAATCGCCTGAAAGCTGAAGGCTGCTGTTGTAACGATTGCGACGACTCCCAAAAACTTCAATCGATATACCCTCTTCAAAGGCTGGAACCCTCTCATCTTTCCTGCATGCCTGGGCAGATTCCGAGCGATTATCCTGCGTACTTGATGAGTTGCATGAAGCCGTAATCCATGTGCAGTTGCTGATGGCAGTGCAGAAGCGTATCGCCGGGATTGTTGGCGACGAAGTCCACTTCGACGGTGTCGAGCGGCATGATGTTGACGACGTCCTTCATCAATCCGCTGAGGAGTTTATCGCCGATGCGCGTGATCTCGAACGAATGACGGTGCAGATGAATGGGGTGCTGATCGCCGCTGCCGTTGCGAAGGACCAGGCGGTAACGCTTGCCGGGATGCACAATCAGCGGCTCAATATCGGGCCAGGATTTGTTGTTGATGGTCCAGGTATCGAACTTCGATCCACTTTGCGGGCCAATATCGCGAAAGGTGAGCACGAATGTCTCATCGGGCGCGGGCTTCGCGGTTGAGTTGGCAAACTGGGTGTAATCCCACTCGGCGGGCGCAGGGTCTTTCCAAACCGGTTTACCTGACTGGCCGGCGTACTCGACGACGATGCCGAGGCCCATCTGGCGGGACTTCTCTAGCGTCGAACCAAGCACCCACACGCCGGGTGTGTTCATCTCGACGATGGCGTCGACCCGCTCGGCGACGGCCAGAGACAGCACCTCGACGCTCTGCGGATTGGGGACCGGGTTGCCGTCCATGGCGATGATTTTGAAGCGATGGCCGGGAAGCGCAAGGACAACGTTTTCGGTGGCGCTGGCGTTGAGCAGGCGCATCAGCACGCGCTGGCCCTTCTTGACCCGGAGAGGCTCGCCGGCTCCCAGCATGTGTCCCTGTATGGTGGCGTATTTGTAGCCCACATCGGAACCCGTTGTGAGAGGCATATTGGCGGACTGCTCGCGCATGTTCTCGACCATGGGAACGAACGAAGGCTCCCAGTGGTGGATGGCGAGGTTGATCTCCTGATCGTAGGGCGCAGGCTGATCTTTGCCTTCAATGAGCAGAAAGCCGAACTGGCCGGTGTAGGTGCCGGCGGCGAGGTTGCCGTAAGCAGCGGCGTGGGTGTGGTACCAGCGCGTGCCCGATGGCCTGGGAGTAAAGCTGTACCGCAGCGTATTGCCCGCGGGGATCATCGGCGATCCCTCTTCCATTGCGCCATCGTTGAGCGAGTCGATGGCGAGGCCGTGCCAGTGCGTGATGTCGGGATCGGGGCTGGTGTTGGTGACGTCGATGGTGACCGGGACGCCTTCGCGGAGCTGGAGCAGCGGTCCCGGAACCTGGCCGTTGAACGTCAGCGTCTTGATGGTGACGCCCGGACCGATCTCAAGCGTGGTGGGCTCGATGCGCAGGGTGTGGTCGGCCTTGCCCGTGGGCCCGGCAGCAGCCTGCTTTGTCTGAGCGGGCAAGAGCCCCTGCAGCGATTGCGTGGCCAGCAACATTCCGGCCGACGAGAGAAAGCTTCTACGATTCATCGGAGTCAAACTGCCATCTCCCTGTTGGTACATTCTTCGGATGCTGTATCTGGTCGCGGCGATAAAAGCTCAATGTGCCTGGGATGCGGCGGGCCCAGGATGCGATGCCGTGCTTCCGTCGGTCATCCACAGAGCCCAGCGGATGGCCTCAAAGTACATTTTGCGTATGTCGGGATCTTCCCACGATTCCTCAGTGTGGCCGAGGGTGGAGTAGAAGACGCGGCCTTTGCCGTACATCTTGCTCCAGGCCACGGGGAAGTCGTGGTCTGCGCGGTGGACGCGCGGATTGTTGGAGTAGTCGAGGCGAGTGGGATCGAGGCTGAGCAGGACGTTGACCTTGTCGCGCGACCAGGCCTTGGGCTGGTAGATCTCGTCATATTTCACAAAGGCTTTTGGGAAGTGGCGCACGGCGGGAAAGTCGGGATCCTCATTGAGGATGGGCGCGTTGAAGGTCATCCACGGATGCTGATCGAACCAGCCGCCGATCATCTCACCATACTCGGGCCAGTTGTAGTTGGTATCGAGCGCCGCATGGATTCCGACAAAGCCCTTGCCGTCGTCCTTGATGAAGGAGAGCATGTCCTGCTTCTGGTCCGCACTCATATCCAGCTCGCCCGTGGTGCTGGCGAAGATGATGAGGTCAAAGTAATTCAGGTTCTTCGCATTGTTGCCCAGGGCCTTTTTGGTGAGCAGCTCTGTGTCGGTGCGCAGAGTGGTATCCCACAGACCGCTCTCCTTGCCCATGTTATAGACGGCAACCATCGCGGCAGAAATCGAATCGTGCTCAAAGCCCTTGGTCTCGCCGATGACCAGAACATGCTTCAGGTGGATCTGCTTGGCGTGCGGCGCGGGCGGCAACGGCTGCTGATCGGCCGACTGTCCCCACGCGCGACTGCCTTGGACAGCAAAGGCCAAAGCAACGAGCCCACAGGCAAAAAGTGTGTTCCGAACGAGGCGCAAGAGTTCTCCTTTTATTCAATGGACAGGTTGCCCGTGAAGCAAGTTGCTTCCCGGAGTTGGAGTGTCACCGCCCTCAGAGTGCGTGCGGGTGGATTCGGTTGTGCGCGTCTTGAGTGGAGAAGTATTCGCGTGCGGCGCGTGGGGATGTTTCACCCGGGAAAAAGTTTATCCGCCGATTGCCACAAGAGGCAAATCGATATTTGGCTTCTGGAGCGGCGCCCTTTTGAGAAGGCACGATTCACAATGGCATGGGTGCGGCTTTGTGCCTGACCCATGCCTCTATGGCCCGATGATTGGGTGAGATTCCGCTGGCGGGCGGATTGGTTAGAGCGGCTCTAACTTAATGGCTTGTGATTACTCGTGGGCGCCGTGCTTTTTCAGGTAGTCTGCCCACTTGTGGTCGTCCATCTGCATCGCGTAGGTCAACGGTCTATGCTCGCTCTGGTCTTTGGCGTTGACGTCGGCGCCCTTTTCAACGAGCAACGGGATCAGGCTGCCGAACTGCAGGTGCAGCGCCGAATCGAGAATGGTATCGCCATAGGCGGTAGCAGCATTGACGTTCGCGCTGTGGTCGAGCAGAAATTGCACGTCGTCCTTCTGGTCGCGCATCACGGCCCAGAACAAAGGCGTAGCGCCGCTGGATGCCTGCGCGTTGACATTGGCGCCCTTGGCAACAAGCATCTGCACCAGATCCTTGTGCTTTACGGAGAAGATGCACAGGTCGAGAGGCGTATAGCCGTTCTGCGTATCGCGTGTATCCACTCCTGTAGCACTGAGCAAGATGACCGGATCCTGGTGATTATTGGTCGAATACACCTTCGACAGGTCGTCCGGTAAAAACGGCGCGTAGTTGTTTTTGGCGTTGACGTCTGCGCCTGCGTCAAGAAGCACCTGGGCAACCTGAACCTGGCCGTGGAGCGCGGCCACATGCAGCGGCGTGTCACCGTCTTTATCTTTGCTCGAGACCAGCTTGGGGTCGGTCTGCAGCAATTCCTTCACTTTTTTGACATCGCCTTTGCGCGCAGCGTCGTGAATGGGGGCGCAGAAAGCGACACTGCTCAAGGCAAGCGCAGCGCAAGCGGCCGCGGCGATAAGGGAAACCCTGAAAAGGGTGGGCTGGCGGGGTAATGTGTGCGTTTTCATTGCTCTCCATGCGACAAAACACTGCGTTAAAGATACCCACGCATTCTATCCGAATTCCGCGAGTGGGCGATGTGACGGCGGCAGGCGCGGGATATGTCGATGCGAACGCTGCGGTTAAGCTGTAATGTTCGTAGTGCCGATGGAGTTTCGCCGCGACACATGGTTTCAATGAGCAATCAAAACTGAGAAGGATGCTGGAACAATCCGATGAATAGATTCTTGTTGTCCGCCGTGCTGCTGGCTGGAGTCACCTCGTTCGCATGGAGCGCCTCCGTGTTCACCACCAGGCTCGACGATCCCCATGCCATCTATCTCGACGCGCAGGAGTTTGGCGCGCGGGGAGATGGAAAGGCCGACGATAGCACCGCGCTCCAGGCGGCGATCGACAAGGCAGGAGGTCATGGGCGCGAGGGGATCGTGTTTGTGCCTTCGGGCCGCTATCGGCTGACCCGCACGGTCTATGTGTGGCCGGGGGTGCGCGTGTTCGGCTATGGAGCCACGCGGCCCGTGCTGGTGCTGGCGGAGAACACGCCTGGCTTTCAAAAGGGCGTCGGCGACATGGTGATCTTTACTGGAGTTGGTCCGGGCGACGCGGGTCGCATGGGCCGCCGCGTGCCGTTTCCGCCTCCGGGCAGCGTGCCGCCGAACAGCGCGATTGCCGACGCCAATTCAAGCACCTTCTATTCGGCCATGAGCAACATCGATTTCGAGATTGGCGAGGGAAATCCGGCTGCGATCGCGATTCGCTTTCACGTTGCGCAGCACGCGTTTCTCAGTCACATGGACTTCCACGTGGGTTCGGGACTGGCTGCGCTTACGGAGATCGGCAACGAGGCGGAGGATCTGCATTTCTACGGCGGGCGCTATGGGATTCTCACCGACAAGACATCGCCGGCATGGCAGTTCACCCTGATTGACTCCGTGTTTGAGGGGCAGAGGGAAGCCGCGATTCGCGAGCATGAGGCGGGGCTGACGCTGATCCGCGACACGTTTCGCAATGTTCCGGCTGCCATCGATATCGATCCGGAGTACTCCGACGAGTTGTGGGTCAAGGACAGCCGGTTTGAGAACGTTTCCGGCGCCGCGGTCATCATCAGCAACGAGAAGAGCCCGCTGACCGAGATCGGTTTCGAGAATGCCGCGTTGAAGAATGTGCCGACGTTCGCTCATTTTCGCGAAAGCGGGAAGAAGGTGGAGGGCAAGGGCGCGCTATACGAGGTAAGAAGCTTCAACTTCGGGCTCATAGTGCCAGGCGAGGGGATGACCGGCGCCATGGGCATGCGTTACGACGCGGTGGCGTTGAACTCCATGCCGCCGCCGTTGCCGCCGGCGATTCGCGCGCTTCCGGCCACCGGGGAGTGGGTGAATGTCCACACCCTGGGAGTGAAGGGCGACGGAACGAGTGACGACACCTCTGCGATCCAGAAGGCTATCGATACGCATCGCGTGCTGTATTTTCCCAGTGGACACTACGTGGTCACGGACACACTTGCCTTGAAGCCGGATACGATGCTGATCGGACTGCATCCCACGCTGACGCAGTTTGACCTTCTTGACTCGACGCCGGGCTACCAGGGCGTGGGCGCGCCAAAGGCTGTGTTGTCCGCGCCGGCGGGCGGGTCAAATATCGTCAGCGGCTTTGGAGTGTTTACGGGCGGCATCAATCCGCGCGCGGTCGCGTTGCTCTGGATGTCGGGCGCGGAGTCGCTGGTGGACGACGTGCGTTTTCTGGGCGGGCATGGCAGCGGAACAAATCCGTATAACAACAACCACACGGCCGATTCCGATCTACGCAAACGCTGGGACGGGCAGTACCCAAGCCTGTGGGTGACGCACGGCGGCGGCGGCACATTCGCAGATATATGGACTCCAAACACCTTTGCGCAGGCGGGTTTTGTAGTCTCTGACACCAGGACGCCCGGACACGTCTATGAGCTTTCAACGGAACATCACGTCCGCAACGAGATCAAGTTCGATCATGCGGAGAATTGGGATGTAAATGCTCCGCAGACCGAAGAGGAAGCGGGGGAGAGTCCGGAGTCGCTCTCGCTGGAGTTTGACTGGTCAAAGAACATCACCATCGCCAACTATCATGGCTATCGCGTGACACGCTCCCGCGCTCCGTACCCCTCGGCGGTGCGTTTGTACAACTCAGAGGACATACATTTCCGCAACGTGCATGTGAATGCGGAGAGCGGATTCCCCGTGTGCGATGACAACGGATGCGGCACGTTTCTGCGCGCGAGCAAGTTTCCTTATGAGAATGCGATCGAGGATGTGACCCATCACCTGGAGGTGAGGGAGCGGGAGTTCGCGGTGCTCGATATCCCCGCCAGCCCGGTGGCGCCAAAGCCGGTCGATGCTGCCGCAGTGCTTGCCCCGGGCGCGAAGGTGGAAAAGCTGGAAGACGGCTTCTTCTCGATCTCAGGGGCAACGGTGGACGCGCGCGGAAAGATCTACTTCGTCGATCGCCATCAACAGCGCATCTATGGCTGGTCAAGGGCCGAGGGGCTGACGGTGGAGCGCGACAATCCGCTGGACCCGGTGAACCTGGCCATCGACAAGGCTGGCGACCTGCTCGTGGTGTCTTCCAAAGGTCCGGAGGGAACGGTGTATTCGTTCCGGCCGGGAACATCGATGGATCAGATCACGGTCCTTGCGCCGCAGGTCGCGAAGCCGCATGAGGGCGCGGCGGCGGTGTTCCCGGTGAACTACTGGAACAACGGCGAGTTCGAGGATCAGTTCGACTTTGACACCTTCACGTTCACCACGCTGGCACAGATGTTCGCGCGCGATGTGTCGACGCCGAAGGCGAAGCAGTATGTGTCGCCGGATGGAAGCCTGTTTCTGCCCGCGGGGCGCGTGTTTCAGCAGGGGCCGGAGGACGCGGACGGGTGGCGCTTCTCAGACAACCTGGATACGCATGGATTTGTCAGTGATCTTCCCGGGCATCGCGTTTTTGTCAGCAGCGAGTCGGAGGACCGAACCTATAGCGCGCAGGTTGGCGCGGACGGCACGCTGACCGATCTGCGGCCGTTTGCCGACCGCGGCGGCGAAAGTGTCGCGGTGGATGGCAAAGGCAATGTGTACGTTGCGAATGGGCAGATCTTTGTCTACGACCCCGCGGGAAAGATGATTGGACAGATCGATGTGCCCGAGCGTCCGCTCGAAATCGTGTTCGGCGGCGACGATGGTCGTACCCTGTTCGTTCTTGCCCATCATGCGCTCTTCGCGGTGAAGGTGCGCAGTGCGGAGTGAGGCGGGCTTTGGAAGCCCCTGCGTTCACGCGAACACCAGAGGCTTCTTCTGAGAAAGGCCGACCGGATTCTCTTTGCCGGCAGAATCACTTTACCGGGGTTGGCGTAGTCTTCGCGACCGCGTCGACCAGTTTTTGCAGGTCGGGAAGAAAGACGAAGCGCACCAGCGCCGAGGGCTTTTCAGCATCGGCGATGATGGCCTTCTCACCGTCGGCCCATCCCGCGGCGGGCTGGGTATGCACGTCAAGGTATGCCAGGCACTCAAGCCCAACCTGACCTAATGCGCCAAGCTGATGGGCGCGCGTCTCGGTGTCGGAGAGACGAGGCGAACGATGTGCCCAGGCTTCGAGCACGGGCGCGGCCTCTTGCCATTGCGTGAACCGCCTGCGCAGTTCCATTTCAGCAGCCATCCGCGTGCCGGCGTGCGCTGGGTTGACGACGGCGTCGATCTCGCGGGCCATCTGCTGCCGCAGCGGCGGATCGGCGGCCACGGCATCCACAAGACGGTCAAGGGCGGTGTAGGCGTCAGTGTGCTGTCCCTGGTAACGCTCATGAAAGCTCACCGGCTCGACGGCTGATGCAAGCACGTCAAGCGGCTCTGTATGAGTGGATCCCAGCAGATTGCGCCGCAGCTTCTCCGGACCGGAGATCTGCGTGAGGCCAACGTCTTCGAGTTCCAAAGAGGCGATGCGGAGGCGGCGGTACATGTCGGGCACATCGCGATCGGCCTGCGGAGACCAGAAGCGTTCGGCGATGGCCAGGGTGCGCGGCCACACGCGGGAGTCAACAGTCTCAAGGTTGAGCTGCTCGGCCCACATGCAGACTTCGCCGCCGAGAATGAGCTTCTGCTGATCGGGTGTGAGCCTGGTATCCGCGGGGACCGGGTCCGCCAGAAACATCATTTCGGAGGTCTTCTGGGCGTCGAGATAGTAGGGGGCAGACAGGATGCCGGAGTAGCCCTGCATGGCTCCCTGGGAGAGCGATTCCTCGCCGCGCCAGCTTTGGATCATGATGTCCTTGGGCAGCGCGGGGTTCAGGATCTCGTCCCAGCCAACCATCTTCTTGCCATGTTTGGTGAGGATCGGCAACAGGCGCTGGTTGAAGTAGGCCTGCAGTTCGGCGGGGTTCTTGAAGCCTTTCTTCTGCATGAAAGCCGCGATGCGCGGATTTTCAAGCCAGCCCTTGCCCTCGGTTTCGTCGCCGCCGATGTGAAAGTACGGATCCGGGAAGATCGCGGACATTTCGCCGATGAAGGCATCGAGGAACTTGTAGGTCTTCTCGTTGCTTGGATCGAGCTCGGCGCGGGGAATGCCGAAAACAGTGGGCAGTTGCTTGATGTCTTCGCCCGATCCGTACTCGGGATACGCAAGTATCCAGCTTGAGCTGTGCCCCGGCATGTCGAACTCCGGCACCACGCGGATGCCGCGGGCGCGGGCGTACTCTACGACCTCGCGCATCTGGTCCTGGGTGTAGAACTGGCCTCCCGAAGCGGCCTCGGTAAAGCGGGGAAACTTTTTGCTCTCGGCGCGGAAGCCCTGGTCGTCGCTCAGATGCCAGTGGAAGACGTTGAGCTTGGCGACGGCCATGCCGTCGAGGGTGCGTTCGATGACGGCAATAGGCTCGAAGTGGCGGCTTACGTCGATCATGAACCCGCGCCAGCGAAACCGCGGCGCATCGTCGATGCTGACCGCTGGCGCGCTGCACGAGCCATCGCCGACGGTGACGAGTTGCAGAAATGTCTCCATGCCATGCATGGCGCCCACGTCGGTAGCGGCGGTCAGCGTGGCCTGCGACGAAGTGATCTTGAGCTGATAGCTTTCATCCTCATCCACGCTTTGCACCGCGCTGCCGGGTCCAGCCACCTTGAGGGTCAGCACCGGGGAACCGCCACCGTCCGTAATGTACTGCGAGCGGCGAATCTCTCCGCACTGGCGGTCGAGACGCGTGATCATGCGGTCCAGCGCGGCATCGAGGCGTGCGTCATGGTCGCCATCGATAGCCGCTTTGAAATGCGCGTCAATGAGCAGGTGTCCCGTACCCATGTCGACCGAGCGGGGCAGCGGCATCAACCGCAGGGGCGCGGACGCCTGGGCGCCGGCATCCTGGCCGCGCAACGAAACGGCCGGGGAGATGCCCAATAGAACCACGAACAGCGGAAGGATAAGGCTTCCACGACGGACGAGCGGCATGGAATGGATCTTGCACATGGCTATCGGTTCGCCTGACTTCATTTGAATGACTCTCCTTGACCTGCGGTGAATGGCAGATGAGACAGTGACTGCAGTGAAGCTGCTCCGGACGATTCATGGGTCAATTGCCGGAAGAAGACAGCGAGCATTCCGGAGACAATGCGCGCAGTGACCGGCGAAGCACGTTGGAGGCATCAGGAGAGGGTTTCAACAACCGAAAAGCAGCCTCTCCGCGTTTCGAGCGATGCCACGAAAAAGGGTAAGCGAAAGGGCCGGAACCTGTTTATTGCGGATCGCCAGTCCGGATCAGAAACATAGAAACGATCATACAGATCGAATTCGATCAAGCAATGGAAAAAATATCAGGCAGGTCGAACGATAATTTGGAAGAGTTGCGCAAAGCAGATCGAAGTTTGCATTGGGCGTGTAGAATCAGTCCGTCATGTCGGACACACTTAGTCCCCGCTCGGAACGTATCATCAAATTTCTCCTTCGCGCCGGTACCGCGACCATTGAGGAGATCCTCGAGGTCGCCGGTTCTTCGGCGCCCAGCATTCGCCGCGACCTGGCCCGGCTTGAGCATCGCGGGCTCATTCTCCGCACCCATGGCGGCGCAACGCTCGTGGAACCGCTGCTCTACGAGCCGTTCAGATACGACAGCTCCTTCCTGGCCCGCGAGCAGCGCTTCGCGGATGAGAAGCGCAGAATCGGACTGGCCGCCGCTGACCTGGTGCAGGCCAATGAAACGGTGGGATTGACGGCGGGGACAACCACGACCCACGTGGGCCGCAGCTTGCGGCATCGCGAGAAAATCCAGGTCATCACCAACGCCATCAACATCGGGATGGAGTTGTGCAACCAGCCCGGCATCCGCACCTACCTCACGGGCGGCGTGGTTCCGTGGGCCTGGTCGTTCTCGCTCACCGGCAATGCGGCGCTCACTTTTCTCGATAACGTCTACATGGACAAGGTGTTTTTGAGCGTAACCGGCCTGCATGCGGAGCGCGGAGCCACCTCACTCGAAGCCGATGAAGCGCTGGTGTACCGCAAGATGCTCAAGCAATCGAAGCAGGTGATCGTGGTGGCGGATGCAAGCAAGCTGGGCAATGTGAGCCCCGCATTCATCTGCCCACTCAGCGAGATTCACATCCTGATCACGAGTGCCGGCGCCTCGGCGGAAGCGCTGGCGCCCTTCGAACGGCAGGGCATCAGAATTATCCGCGCCTGATGATTGCTCACCCCTGCCGCCAGGCTGGAATGACATTGATTTTCGGCTTCATTCGCAACGGAAGGCAATTCCGTTTCGCTGGATCCGCTCCCCATCAGGCTGGCGAAGACGCAGGGAGCCAAAAATCCCCTGAAAAATATCGCTGCGGATTCTACCGCAATATCGATTAAGAACGGGACTTAGTCGCGTCGCTAAACGTAATTTTGATCATTTTGAGCTCATCTGTTCATTTTTCACTTGAATTTTATCGCAACCTCTCCTATTGTTCATATCAACGAAGACCGTCCACTTGTGCCGCACATCGAGCATGACAACAAAGAGTGATTCGATCGCGGCGATCAAGGACCGGAGACTGCCTGCCCTAATTGGCCTCCGGGGGACGCGATGACGAAACAGGAATTCCGTGGAGGCTTTCATTCCTGAGGAGTCATACCCATTTTTGAGGCGCGTCGGTTTCGATTGACCGTCTCTGTCCCTTGCTTTTCCTGAATATCCAGGGTGAAGGACCTCCCCGATGCTCACCCGTCGACGTGTATCTGTATCTGGCCCCCGCAGGACTTCAAAAGAAGAAAGGTGCTAGCAATGACTGACATTAAGCGGATTTCCATCCCCTGGTTTTCATCCCTCTGTCTTCGCCGTGCAGCGTCCCGCCGTACCGTGGAAGGTCCGGCCACGCACAGAACGGCACGATATGTCCTGGCGGTGTTGGCCTTGTTGCTCCTGTTCTGTCCAGCTATGTTCCGGGGGCAGGAACTCTCTGCAACTCTCAGCGGCACCGTGACGGATACATCGGGAGCCGTGATTCCTCGCGTCACAATCACCATCGCGCGGAACGGGGTCAATGGGACATCCCGCGTCGTGCAGTCCGATGGCAGCGGAAACTACGTAGCCACCAATCTTCCTGCGGGAACCTACTCCGTGACGGCGGTCGCCGGAGGCTTTCAGACGTTCAAGGCGAATCAGATTGTGTTGAATGTCGCGGAAAAGCACACGGTCAACGTTGAGTTGAAGGCCGGCTCCGTGGACCAGACGGTGGTGGTGGAAGACAATCCGGTGTCGGTGGATACAGAGAGCAGCGCTCAAGCAGGGACAATCTCGGGCGTCCAGGTGCGGGAGTTGGAGTTGAGCAGCCGTAACTTTGAGCAGCTGGTGACGCTGCAGCCCGGCGTGGTGAACCAACTGGGCGATGAAGCTTCGGCGGGCAACTCGGCAATCTCAGTGAACGGCGCGCGCACCACCGCCAACAACTGGACGGTGGACGGCGCCGATATCAACGACAGCGGATCGAACGGCACCATTACGAATGTGCCCAGCATCGATGCCATCCAGGAGTTCACCTTGCAGCGGGGCTCGTATGACGCGGGCTACGGGCGAAGCGGCGGCGGCCAGGTGCTGGTGGCCACCAAGAACGGCACCAGCGCATTCCATGGCGACGTTTACGAGTTTGTTCGCAACACGGCGCTCGACGCCAACGACTACTTCAACAAGCAGGGAGAAATAGCCGCCGGCCTGCCCAACAAGGCCTCGGTCAATCATCGCAACGACTACGGCTTTACCATTGGCGGCCCCATCTACATTCCCAAGGTCTACAACACGGCCAAGAACAAGTCGTTCTTCTTCTGGTCAGAGGAATGGCGCAAGATTACAACGCCCGGAAACGCGAGTTTCGCGGCCGCGACAGCCGCTGAAATCTCCGGCGTGGTGCCGGGGCAATTTACGAACGGCCCTGCAAATTGCCTTTCCTATGACGCGGCAGCCAATACCACAACGATCTCTCCAAGCTGCTTCAGCAAGAACTCGCAAGTCTTTCTGACCAATGTGTATGACAAGAACCCGGCGAACAGCGGCGGAAACTATGCATTCTCGTACTCCGCAAAGAACGATCTGCACGAGGATATCGTTCGCGTGGATCACTACTTCAACGAGAAGGTGCACTTTTATGCGCGCGGCATGAATGACGACATGCCGGTGAATGAACCCATGGGCCTGTGGGCGGGCAACAACTATCCCGGTCTGGTGAATACGGCGGTGGACTCCCCGGGCAAGAACGTGGTGGGCAACCTGACATGGAGCATCTCGCCGACGATCGTGAACGAAGTGGAGTTTGTGTGGGCGCAGGGCACCTATCACTCGAGCATTGACAGCGGACAATTTGCGACCTCGGCCACGGCAAACGCCGCCCTCACCAATAACTGGGCCTATAAGGATCCCTATGGCCGCGTTCCTTCCATCAGCATTACCGGTCTGCAGGGATTTTCACCGGGTTCTTCTCCGTGGAAAGAGCGCAACCTTGATCGCACCTACTTCGATAACCTGGCGATCACGTTCGGCAAACATACCCTTCGCACGGGCTTCCAGTTTCAGCAGATGTTGAAGACGGAAAACGCTGTCGCGGGTGGGCCGTCCTTCGCCTTCGACACGTTTGGCGATTTCCTGCTGGGCAATGTTCGCACTTACTCGCAGGCCAGCCGCGATATCACGCCGGACCTGCACTACATCAACAGCGAAGCCTATGTGCAGGATGACTGGAAGATTGGCAAGCGCCTCACGATCAATCTTGGCGTGCGCTGGAGCAGCTTCCCATCCCCCACGGACGTGAAGAACACGCTCAACAACTTCGACCCGCTCTTGTACAGTGCGACGCAGGCTCCAATGATCGATCCCGCATCGGGTAATTTTGTCGCCGGGCAGGCTCTCATCCCCGCCACCTACACCAACGGAATCATCTTTCCCAAGGGAGCAGCGTGCGATGCCGCGCAGAAGATCGGTTCGCAGGTTGCGTGCTCACCTTACGGGAGCTACGTTAACCCGAACAGCAACGCCAACTTCGGGCCGCGTATCGGTTTTGCTTACAACCCCGATGGGCGCGGAATGACCGCCATTCGTGGAGGCTTCGGTATCTTTTATGACCGCCTTCTGAACGGCATCTGGGAGCAGAACGCCTTCTCCGATCCGCCGCTGTTGCAGACCACCACGGTGAACAACACATCGTTCGACAATCCCTCTGGCGCCAATGCCGTCTCCTACGGTCCCAACGGATTGACTGTGACCGGAACGCCGGTATTCAAGGTTCCCAACTACGCGAACTACAACCTCTCGGTGCAGCGGCAGATCGTTCCCTCAACCACGATTGAAGTGGCGTATGTGGGCAATGTGGCACGGCACCTGCTCGGCGAGTTTGACATGAACCAGCCGACGCTGGCGGCAAGAATGGCGAACCCGAATGCCGACGTCAACGCGATCCGTCCCTTCCTCGGCTACGGCTTCATGCACACCAGGGCGCCGCTCTTCACGAATAACTACAACTCGCTGCAGATCTCGCTCAGCCATCACTCCTCGAAGGGCCTGACTTTGGGCGCAGCGTATACATGGTCGAAGGATTTGACGACGAACTCCAACGACCGTGGATCGTCGGCAACAAACAGCTACGACTTCAAGCTCGATTACGGCCCGTCTTCAACCAACACTCCACAGATTCTTGAAGTCAACTACATTTATCTGCTGCCGTTCTACAAACAGCAGCTTGGATTTATTGGACACATCCTGGGCGGATGGGAAGTTTCGGGTGTCTCGTCCTTTGTTTCCGGCTCGTCGTTCACGCCGACGCAGATCACCGACCCTTTCACGACGCTGGGTCCGAACGGGTTGGGTATGATTCAGGACGGAGACATCTCGATGCGGCCGGACCAGGTTTCACCGGTTCGCAAGACCAAGACGGCGTCGCAGTGGTTCTCAACCAGTTCCTTCGTTCCGGCTGCCGGGCACTTTGGCAGCGCGCGCATTGGAACTCTGCTTGGCCCCGGAATGCAAAACTGGGACCTGGCGTCGATCAAAAACGTGAACCTGGGTGAGCGCCTGAAATTCCAACTGCGCGGTGAATACTTCAACGCGTTCAACCACACTAATTTTTCCGGTGTAGATTCGTCAGTCAACGACACAAACTTCGGACAGGTAACCAGCGCCCATGTGCCGCGCAGAATTCAGATTGGCGCAAAACTCAACTTCTAGATGTGAGTGAAATGACCTGTATGGTACTGAAGGCCGGGGCTTGCTCCCGGCCTTCTCCATTTGCAGTCGCCAATCGAAGTGAGTTGACGGCAGTGAGTCGAAGGCGGAGTTACTTCTGTTCAGGCCCGGCTGTTGATTTCGGATGGGTCTCTTTGCCGGGTATGCGGGACATGACTTGAAGCAAATGCGCGTCGGCAGCTTTGTTGAGCGTGTTGGCCTTGTCGAATTCAACCTTTGCCTCCGCGTTCCTTCCGAGCGCGCGATAGAGCCGGGCCATGCGCCAGTGAACATTGACGTCAGCGGGAGCGAGTTTGGCCGCGGCTTGAAACTGAGCGAGCGCATCCTGCTTACGATCCTGCTCGGCATACACAATTCCCAGGTCGAGGTGCTCCATGGAACTCGCGGCCGGCATTTTCACCAGCTTCTCAAGCAGCGGCCGCGCATCGTCCATTCGGTTCATCCGGATCTGAGAGTCGGCCAAATAGCGCATGGCTTGAAGATGCTCGGGATCGTTGTCGATCTCGGCTTGAAATTGCTGTGCGGCCTCGGCGTATTGTGACTGTGTCCACAGCAGGTAGCCGAGGCCGAAGTGCACATTTGGCTCCTTGGGATTGGCCTGAACGGCGGCGCGAAACTCCCTTGTAGCCGCGATGGTTTCATGCATCTCGTCCAGCGCTTCGCCCACCAGCATATCCGCTTCAGCCGACTCGGCATTGAGGGCAACGATCCGATGAAAGGCATCGAGAACGCATGGATACTGATTGGACAAGAGGCAACTGTGCGCCAGCGTCAGCAAAAGCGTGAGATTCTGCGCATCGCGTTCCGCAGCATGTTTCAGATAGGGTGTGGCTGCCACGTACTCACCCAATCCGTAATGCGACATCCCCGTCAACACGGTAAGTCGCTGGTCTTCGGGCTGAGCTTTGAGCAGCGGTTCGAGCATTTGAATTGCCTGCCTGTAGTCGCCGTTCTTGAAGAGCGCAAGTCCGAGGTTCAAACGAAGGCCGGGCATTTCGGGAGCGAGCGCCATGGCTTTGCGGTAGTAGTGAATGGCTTGCGCGTAATGCTCCTGGCGCGCTTCAAGGAGTCCGAGATGCGCGAAGGGTTCGGGATTCGTCGCGTATTGTTTGGAGAGGCCTTGCCACGCGGCTTCAGCCTCTGCTGTCTTTCCCTGCTGCTCGAGGGCGATGGCTGCCTGTCTCTCCTCGTTCTGCGCAGACGCGGGCAGGCCGCAGAAGAGCAATGCCAGGCATACCGCCAACCTCCGCTCAAGAAAGCTCTTCACGCGCATGTCTCCAATTGGATTCTCGCTCGCACCGGCGATAACATGCAACAGGCCCATGCGCAATGAGTATGCATCTCATGTCGTTTTGGATAGCAAGCTGATAGGCTGAACCTTCAGACGAGGAACACATGGGACTGAACACGCTGGACTTCGCGGTGGTTGTGGTCTATCTCGCCGCGGTTACGCTGTTCGGCCTTCGCTTTCGAAGTAAGCAGCGAACGCTGAAGGGTTACTTTCTGGCGAACAACAGGATTCCATGGTGGGCGATCGCGCTGTCGATCATGGCGGCGGAAACCAGCACCCTCACCATTATCAGTGTTCCGGGCCTCGCGTATGAAAAGGATTTCGCCTTCCTGCAGTTGGTGGTTGGCTACATTGTGGGCCGCATCCTCGTAACCCTGCTCTTTATTCCGCAATACTTCCGCGGAGACCTGGTCACCGCCTACCAACTTATCGAGCGTCGTTTCGGCAGCAGGTTGCGATCTCTTACGTCCGGATTGTTTCTTGTAACGCGCGCAGCGGCGGAGGGCGTGCGCGTGTTTGCAGTTGCGATCGTGGTGAAGATTGCGCTCAGCAGCTTTCTTTCTGGAATGACCGACTATGGACGCGATGTCTCGGCAATCGCAATCGTCACCCTGTTGACCCTGGCATACACCTTTGAAGGCGGCATGGCGGCCGTAATCTGGACGGACGTAGTTCAGTTGGCAGTGTACGTTGGCGGCTCACTCGTGGCGGTCTTAACGATTGTGCATGCGGTGCCCGGAGGATGGGAGACAATTTGGACAGTCGCCGGCCACGCGGGGAAGTTCCGAATGATTGATACTTCCTGGAATCTTTCCACTACATACACGTTATGGTCGGGGATGATTGGCGGCGCGTTCCTGACGACGGCCAGCCACGGCACCGATCAACTGATTGTGCAGCGACTGTTGTCTGCGCGCAGCGAAAGTCAAGCCAAGGTTGCACTCCTGGTCAGCGGTTTCGCGGTGTTCTTTCAGTTCTCTCTCTTTCTACTGATCGGCGCGATGTTGTTTGTCTTTTACAAGCTGGCAGCGCCGGCGGTTCCGTTTACGCGGACGGACACGATCTTCCCCACATTCATCGCAACCCATATGGCCCATGGCGTGGGCGGCCTGCTGGTCTCCGCGATTCTGGCTGCTGCGATGTCCAACCTGAGCGCCGCGCTGAACTCGTTGTCCTCCACCACCATTGTGGATTTCTACGCGCGCATCGCGCCCGCATCGACTGAAGAGCGCCGGGTGCAACTCTCGCGGATCGCAACCATCTTTTGGGGCGTGGTTCTGTTTGGATTGGCGCTGTTGGCGCGGCACGGGGGCAAGGTGCTGGAGATGGGATTGTCTATTGCATCTGTCGCTTACGGTTCGTTGCTCGGCGTCTTCCTGCTGGGTGTGCTTACCCGGTTCGCATCAGAGCGCGGCGCAATGGCCGGCATGGTCCTTGGTTTCGTTTTGAATCTGTATCTATGGCGGTTTACCACCGTTCCGTTTACCTGGTACGTTGCGTTTGGAAGTATCGCAACGTTTCTAGTCGGATACGGAGCCAGTTGGCTGATGCCTCACGAGCATCTCAGGCAAGAGAGCATCGGCGCTCGGTAGATGCGCAGTCAAAGTACTATAAATCCCAGGGCAGGCGGAGGTTCATGATCGCTACTCAATGTCGTCGTCCCCTATTTTTCTATTGCGTGGTCCTGATGGCGAGCGTGCTCGTCGCGCCGGCGCCCGGGCAAGAGGCTCGTCCGCTCCATCAGCGAAACGTTGCCGCCAAGGATATGCACGCGACCCTGGACCCGATCATGGAGAAGGCCGTCGCGGACGGGAGCATTCCCGGCGCTGTGCTGCTGGTGGGACACAATGGCAGAGTCGTCTATCGCAAGGCCTTTGGATGGCGCTCGCTGGAGCCAACGCGCGAGCCGATGACGGCCGACACGATCTTTGATCTGGCCTCTCTTACCAAGTGCATTGCGACCACCTCGTCGATCATGAAGATGGTGCAGGAGGGTCGCGTGAGGCTGAACGATCCTGTAGCGAAATATCTGCCTGATTTTGCGCAGAACGGCAAGCAGGACATCACGGTCAGAGAATTGATGACCCACTATTCCGGTTTGGCTCCGGATCTTGATTTGCATGAGCCATGGACCGGTCGCGAAGCGGCGTTTGCGATGGTGATGCAGCAGAAGCCGGATCACGCGCCGGGGTCGGGCTTTGTGTACAGCGACATAAACTTTGAGACTCTCGGATTCATCGTTGAAAAGATCTCCGGCAAATCTCTGAGTGACTATGCGAGCGAGAACGTCTTTGCGCCGCTCGGCATGAGGCATACACGATTTCTTCCGCCTCAGGCTTGGCTGCCGCGCATAGCGCCCACCCAGTATGACGAGCATGGACAGATGTTGCGCGGGGTTGTGCATGACCCCACGGCGCGGCGAATGGGTGGAGTGGCCGGTCATGCGGGGCTGTTTTCCACGGCGGACGATCTGGCAAAATTCGCGGAGAACCTGCTGAGCGGATTCAAGGTGCTGAGCCGGCCGATCGTGGAGAAGATGTCGACACCGCAGCAACCGGCCAATGCGGCCAGCCTGCGCGGACTTGGATGGGACATCGACTCCCCTTTTGCGAGCAATCGCGGCGAACTGCTTCCGGTAGGTTCGTTTGGTCACACTGGCTTTACCGGCACTTCGCTGTGGATCGATCCGGTCACGAATACATACATCATTCTGCTGTCGAACGCTGTGCATCCTCGTGGCGGCAACTCGGTCGTGTCGCTGCGGTCCAGGGTGGCTACCGCGGTGGTCCAGTCGCTGGTGCTGACTGCGAAGCAACGAGACAAGCTGCGGCTCGCCAGGATTACGGGGTATAACGAATCGCTCATGGCATCGCGCCGATTCGATGTCCGCAATGGCGAGGTGAAGAATGGAATCGATGTGCTGGAGGCTCATGCCTTCAGTCAGCTACACGCGCGGGCAGGCCGCCCGCTCCGGGTGGGGCTGGTGACCAACCAGACCGGAATGGATGCTCGCGGGCAGCGGACTGCGGATGTTCTTGCGCATGCGCCCGGCATTGAACTTGCTGCAATCTTCAGTCCGGAACATGGCATCGCGGGGAAGATGGATACGACCAACATCGATAACTCCATCGACTCCGCGACCGGCGCGCCCATTTATAGCGTGTATGGAGCAAGCGAGGCCGCACGGCGTCCTTCGAGCGCGGTCGTCTCGGGCCTGGACGTGATTGTCTACGACATCCAGGATGTTGGCGTCCGCTTCTATACGTACGAGACAACGTTGGGATATTTCCTTGAGGCGGCGGCCAAGGCGGGCAAGGAGATTGTAGTGCTGGATCGTCCCGATCCGATTGGCGGCGCTTTTGTGCAAGGCCCGGTCGCGGATCCAGGCAGGGAATCCTTTGTCAGCTACTGGCAGACTCCGGTACGGCATGGGATGACGATTGGCGAACTGGCGAAGATGTTCAATGCAGAACGCAGGATCGGCGCAAATCTGACCGTGATTCCAATGGAGGGCTGGATGCGCGGCGACTGGTTCGACTCCACCGGCGAAGTGTGGATCAATCCGTCGCCCAACATGCGAAGTCTTACAGAATCGATCCTTTATTCAGCGATTGGATTGATCGAGGGGACAAATATTTCTGTTGGACGAGGAACGGATACTCCGTTCGAAGTGGTCGGTGCGCCGTGGATTGCGGCAGCAGATCTTGCGCGAACTCTCAATGCGCGCGAGATAGCCGGAGTGCGATTTGTGCCGATCAACTTCACGCCGGTCCGCTCTGTTTTCGCCAACGAAAAGTGCGGCGGAGTGAATATCGTGGTGACGGATCGGAACGCACTGGATGGACCTGAACTTGGAATCGAGATCGCGGAGGCCTTGCAGACGCTCTACCCCGGACAATACAAGATATCTGGCCTCGACACGCTCATGGTGAGCAAGGCAAGCCTTGACGAGATTGCCGCGGGGGAGGATCCGCGGCGGATTGCAGAGCAATGGCGCGATGAGGTTGAGAAGTTCAAGGCGGTGAGGGCCAGGTACCTCCTCTACTGAAGTTCCGCGAACCTTGCATCCGCTTTAGAAAAATGTCTGAACGATATCAACCACCTGGTACTTAGCGTCCAGAATGGGCAGGGTTCGCCATTTGTCGAAGGTGAGGCACGGATGGCAGATGTCGAATCCGATCATATCGCCCACTCGGAGATCGTTCGCGGTGGCAATCTGCATGAAAGCGTGCTGATCCATCATCTTCGTTACAGTCCAATGCGCGGGCGCCATTTTCGGAGATGCGTCCCCCGGCCTGAAGTGCAGCGCGGGAACAGGCAGGCCGGAATCAAAGGCGGCGTCGCGCTTGCCCATGGCGATGATCGCCTTCTCCGGCTCGGGCAATGACTGGACATACGCCCAGACCTGAAGCGCGGGGAGTAGTCCCTCATGCATTTGCCGCGCAATGGGATTGCACTCGAGGATCCGTGTTTGCGCGGCGCGATAGGACCCGACGTCGTGGGCGAGGTAGCACCCGGGGCGCAGAACAACTTCAACTGTATCGCCCAACCCGGCATTAGCAAAGACTTCGGCGACGACGTCGTACCATGCCGAGCCTGCACCCGAAAGCAGCGCGGGCGTCCGCTGGAATCGATTTTCACTGGCCAGCCTGTGCGTGACAGCAGTCGCATGATGCAGAAATGCTCGGATGGAGGCTTCGTCGCTGAGAACGCCTTCGTAGATTTCGACCCCGCTCAGCGCAATGGCATCCGGCCAGCGCGATAACGCTGTCAGTACGGACTGCAACTGCGCATCGTCGCGCACGCCCGCGCGGCCTCCCGTCACGCCGAGTTCGAGAAGTACATTGAGACGCCGGCCAACCTTCGAGAAGTACGCGCCCAACTGGTTGACTTGCTCCGCAGAGTCGACAAGACAGTAGAATTCAAAGCCGGCATCTCGAAGCAAACGCCCAATGATGGCCATGTTCTCTTTGCCAATCAGCTGATTGGCCATCAGCACGCGGCGTACTCCGTGCGTGTAGGCGACCAGCGCCTGGTGCGCCGTTGCCAGAGTGATTCCCCACGCGCCAGCCTGCAATTGCATCTCAAACAGTCGCGGGGCCATCGTGGTCTTTCCGTGAGGGGCGAGGTGAACTCCGTACGCGGCAATGAACTGCTGCATCCATTTGAGGTTGTGCTGCAGCTTGTCCTGGTAGAGAACCGCGGACGGCAGGCTCAGGTCTTCACGCAGGAGATTCCAGTCAAGTTGAGCAATGTCGTCGGCAGTGAGCGCGCTCTCAACTGCGCCAAGGCCCTTGTTCAACGGGCCAATCGGCGACACAAAGGACATTCGCGTGGATTTTTTATCGCTCAACGAACGAATCTCCAGAAGGGATCGAAGCTAAAAACGAATAGGTGTGGAACAACCAACGAATATAGTCTATATTCTGAGCCAGTCGACATGGTACGTTGTGACACTTTGATACGAAATGCGAGCGTTCTGGATGGTAGCGGCGCTGCGGCGGAACCGATGGATGTTGCACTCGACGATGGCCGCATTCACGCGATTGGCCATGCTCTTGATTGCAGCGCCTCAACCCTCGTTGAGGCTTCGGGGCTCACGCTTGCCCCTGGCTTTATCGATGTTCACACCCATGACGACATGAGCGTGATTCGCACGCCGAGGATGCTGGCAAAGCTCTCGCAGGGCGTTACGACAGTGGTGGTGGGCAACTGCGGCATCAGCGCGGCGCCCGTGCGGCTGCGCGATGAACTGCCCGACCCGATGAACCTGCTTGGAGAGGCGCAGCACTTTATCTATCCCACCTTCGCCGCTTATGTTGGCGCAATCAACGAGGCGCGCCCTGCCGTAAACGTGGGGGCGCTTGTGGGTCACACGGCCCTGCGCAATAACCACATGGACAGGCTCGACCGGATTGCGACGGATGTCGAAATCGAGGCGATGCGTGCGCAGTTGCGCGAGGCGCTGGATGCCGGCGCGCTTGGACTCAGTTCCGGTCTCGCATATGGCTCTGCCCATGCGGCATCTACGGGAGAAGTGCTGGCGCTGGCTCAACCGCTGGCAAAAGCCGGCGCGGTGTATGTAACGCATATGCGCACCGAAACCGAGGGCATTCTGGATGCCATGGGCGAGGCATTCGAAATTGGAAGAACGAGTCAGGTGCCGGTGATCATCTCTCATTTGAAGTGCGCCGGCATCGCAAATTGGGGACGCAGCGGCGAAGTTTTGCAGGCATTGGAAGCGGCGCGGGCAGTGCAGCCTGCCGGCTGCGATTGCTATCCGTACGCGGCCGGTTCGAGCACGCTCGATCTGCGGCAGGTGGATGAACGTGTGGAGATCACGATCACCTGGAGCACGCCTCATCCGGAGGTTGCAGGGCAGTCGCTGATGAAGATTGCTGCGGGCTGGAGTGTGACTCAACTTGAAGCAGCGCGGCGGCTGCAGCCGGCCGGAGCGATCTATCACAGCATCTCAGAGACCGACATGCGCCACATCCTGGCGCACCCGGCCACGATGATCGGCTCCGATGGTTTGCCCAATGATCCGCGGCCGCATCCTCGCTTGTGGGGCACATTTCCGCGCGTGCTGGGGCGTTATGCGCGGGAAGAAAAGTTGGTCTCGCTGCCAGACGCGATCCATAAGATGACCGGAATGCCCGCACAAAGATTTGGAATGACGGAGCGAGGATTGATCCGTGAGGGATACTCGGCGGATCTGGTGCTCTTCGATGCCGAGAGGATTATCGATACGGCTACATTTGCAGATCCCATTCGCGCAGCCAGGGGAATCGAGAGTGTGTGGGTGAACGGAGTTCTCTCGTACACTGCGGAAGGGGCCACTGGAAATCGCGCCGGCCGTTTTCTGCCCCGCGCCAGAACGACCTGGATTCAATAACCCAGCATGGAAGGACCGACGATGAGTATCAAGCGGTATGGCGTGGAAGGCGGCAAGGGCACAGGCGGCCAGCACCTTCCATTTGCGCGTGCAGTGGAGGCGGATGGCTGGCTGTATGTCTCGGGCCAGGTGCCGATGGTGAAGGGTGAAGTGGTCGCCGGCAATATCGTTGCCCAGTCAAAGCAGGCGATCCAGAACCTTCTTTCGATCTTGAGTGAAGCTGGATATGGGCCGGAGCATGTGGTGCGGTGCGGCGTCTGGCTGGACGATCCGCGCGACTTTCCCTCATTCAATGCTGTTTTCAAAGAGTACTTCGGCGAGCATCCGCCGGCCCGGGCCTGCGTGGTGTCGAGCATGGTGGTCGATTGCAAGGTGGAGATCGATTGCGTGGCTTATAAGGCTCCGAACGTATAGGCCGCAAGGCTCTCGCAGATTCTGTGTATCGCAGTTCATCCAACCAAGCGGAAGAGCGCCGTTAGCGAGCTTATGATCGATCCTCACAGCATGTTCCTGCTCGCCGCGACGCTGGTCGCGGTCATTGGTCTGATACTGCTGATTGCGGTCTTCAAACTGAATCCATTTCTGACTCTGTTTCTCGTTTCCCTGTCGCTGGCTGTGGTTTCAGGCATGCCGCTCGCTACGGTGATTCACTCCTTTGAAACCGGTGTGGGCGGGACGCTGGGACACATCGCCATTGTGGTCGCGCTGGGCACGATGCTCGGCAAGATGATGGCCGAGTCGGGTGGCGCGGATCAGATCGCGCTCACCCTCATTCGAGTGTTCGGCGAGAAGCGCGTGCCATGGGCGATGATGGTCATCGGGCTTGTCATCGGCCTGCCAGCATTTTTTGAAGTTGGCTTTGTGCTGCTGATTCCCATTGCCTTTACCGTGGCGCGTCGCACGCGAACCTCCTTGATCCTGGTGGCTCTGCCAATGGTGGCAGGGCTCTCAGTCGTTCACGGGCTGGTGCCTCCGCACCCCGCGGCGCTGCTGGCGGTAACTATCTACAAGGCCGATGTTGGACGGACAATTTTCTATGCATTGCTTGTCGGAATTCCCACGGCGGTGATCGCCGGTCCGCTTTACGCGAAGCTCATTGCTCCGCATGTCCATTTGGCGGCAGAGAATCCGATGGCGGAGGACTTTGTCGATCACGGCGCAGAACAGAGTCTGCCGGGCTTCGGACTTACTCTGTTCACAATTCTTCTGCCAGTCCTGCTGATGCTGGTGGGGAGTTGGGCCGACGCAGTGTCAGCCCAAGGCAGCGCCCTCAACCAGAGTTTGCACCTGATTGGCAACGACGACCTGGCTTTGTTTATCGGTGTGCTGTTCAGCTTTTTTACCTTGGGGAAGCTCAGGGGATTTACGCGCGATACGATCCTGCGTTTCAGTAACGAGTGCCTGGCGCCTACTGCGACCATCACTCTGCTGGTGGGCGCCGGCGGTGGCTTTGGCAGGGTACTGCAAGATAGCGGGGTTTCGCAGGCGATTATCGGAGTCGCGCTGCAGAGCCATGTACCCCTGCTATTGCTGGCGTGGACGCTGGCTGCCTTGATGCGCCTCGCGACCGGGTCGGCGACCGTGGCGATGACGACCGCCGCCGGCATTGTCGCTCCGATCGCGCTGCACAGTACCGGCGTTCACCCGGAGTTGCTGGCGATTGCCACCGGCGCGGGTTCGTTGATTTTTTCGCACGTGAACGATGGGGGATTCTGGCTCGTGAAAGAGTATCTGAACATGAGCGTTACGGAGACAATCAAGACGTGGTCTGTTTGCGAGACAATCATCTCGGTCACGGCGCTGCTGCTGACGATTGGGCTGTCGTTTGCGTTCTGACGAGGAGTGTTCCTGCACCGGGCTGGCTTTGATATTTGCGATCAACTTTATTCCAGGATGGATTGAATGACGGATAGAGATTTCGTGCGGGCGGTCTCCCGACGCCGCTTTCTAGCTACCACGGGGGCATTTGCGCTTTCCCATGGTGCGTTTGCTACGACACCAGCTTCGGTTGTGCGCGCAGGCGCCGCCACGCTTCTAGCTTATGTGGGCACGTATACGGGCGCGGTGGGAGGCGGAAGCAATGGCGAGGGCATCTACATCTTCGAGATGAATTCAGCCACCGGCGAGTTATCGGGCCGAAGACTGGTAGCAAAGACCCCGAGCCCCTCGTGGATTGTGATTCATCCTTCGAAGAAGTATCTCTATGCGGTCAACGAAGTTGCGGATTTCCGCGGTAACAGCGGATCGGTGAGCGCCTTCGCCATTGACGCGCCCACGGGTAACCTTAGAGCGCTGAATACAGTCAGTTCGGAGGGCGCCGGCCCTGCGTATCTGAGCCTCGATGCTTCAGGCAAGTTCGCCTTTGTAGCGAACTATGGGGGAGGAAGCATCGCATCGCTGCCGGTCCTCGCCGATGGATCGCTCGGGGCCGCCGTAGACGTTCACCAAGATCGCTCATCCATCGGGAGCACGCATCCCGACGACGCTCCGTCCGGTAGCTTTGCCATCAGCGGCCACGATGCGCCGCACGCGCACATGATCCTGCCCGATGCGCAGAACAGATTTGTGCTCGCCACCGACCTGGGGCAAGACAGGATCTACAGCTATCGTCTGGACCTCGGCACAGGCAAGTTGATGCCGCAGGAGGGCGCCCCCTTTACCTCGCTGCCGAGCGGCAGTGGACCGCGACACTTCGCCTTTCATCCCAATGGGCATTGGGTGTATGCAATTCAGGAGGAGTCTTCGACGGTCGTCTTCTTCAGATATGACGCAACCACAGGCGCGCTTGCGGCACAACAGACGGTGTCTGCTCTGCCGCCAGGCTTCGCTGGAACAAGCTTTGCTTCGGAGCTCCTGGTGTCACCGGACGGAAGATTTCTCTACGCAGCCAACCGGTTGCACGACGCAATTTCGGTCTTCTCCATCGCGGCGGATGGACGCTTGAAGCAAATTGGCGAATGCTCCACAAGGGGCGATTATCCGAGTCAATGCCGTATCGATCCCGGCGGCAATTTTCTTTATGCGTGCAATCGACGCAGTGACTGCATCACCTCATTCAAGATTGACCGTCAGACCGGCCTGCTGAAGTTCACGGGCCAGTACACGGCGGTAGGAAGTCCCGGCAGCATCACTTTCCTGAGTTAATGGGGGTGATGCTCGCAGGCGCGACGTTCCATCCCTCGACCTGCACAACGGGCGCGCCGCCGGCGTTCTCCGGAAGAAGCGCGGTAAGTGTGGTTGATTCGCCCGGAATGATCTCGACCCAGTTGTCAGACCAGAAGACCGGGGCAATGAGGCCTCCAGTCGCGGGGGGGGCGGGG
>VFSW01001317.1_pt1 | contig 37774 bp, 27 predicted proteins | sample 5358111 | NCBI WGS metagenome assembly VFSW01 (sample SAMN11554181, study PRJNA540505) | mine drainage metagenome | isolation source: sediment from site ElyBrook_90M | place: USA: Ely Copper Mine, Vershire, VT | collected 2017 | reverse complement strand
CTCAACAACCGCTGGATTGGAGTCTCTAAGGAAGCTGAACTACCCGTGCAATAACTGGAGATTTGCTTGATGCAATCCATGGTTCTCTGATGGGAGAGCGCAATTCTCTATCCGTTGCGGCCGAGCGATGCGAAGGGGTCTAACCTCAAAAGAGAAGGACACGGAACCGCTCCACCATCAGTGAATCATTCCCAACAATGAAGAAATCTGTTCGACAGCGCATCCTTGAACACATTTCCATTCACGCGCGTTTTCGATTGCTCAAGGTTCCGAATGGCACGGCAAGTGAATCCGGTACGGACCTTCTCGAGAAGCCTTAGCATTTCGTTCCCTATGCCCATTTAGCAACATCAGCGACGACATTCTGAAACGCGCTTGGAAATCTTCAAATTTCGACTATTCGCTCAAACTACGTATTCAATCCCCGCACGCTTCAAAACTTCCGGTAAGTTGAGCACATTGATGAACTTGGGAGTGGTGGCCGGGGACGCTGCTGAAACGCCGTCCAAATTCCCAAAATTTCGCGGAAAACGGCAAATCGCGCCTGAAAGTTGCCCCCCAGAGCTGCCCCCACTTTCCGGTCACAACGAGTGTCAACCTGAACCAAGACAGAAGTATCTTCCGAAGTTCCTCAGTTATCGCAAGAAAACGCTGAACATGATCTCATCAGGAGTATTTTTCCAGCCTCAGCTTCTTGTCCTTCTGGACAGGAAGCTATCTAAGATTCGACGCTGCCGGGGGTGACCAGAAGCCTGTCGCGCATCGGCCTAGTCGTTCAACTTAAAGCGGACTTGCCATACCGTCGCGATCCTACTTGCAAGTTATTGTCACTGTTTCTCCGGGCGATACTGAAACCTGAACCGCGCCAGGTAAAGATTTGCCAAGAGGTGCTGCCGAGCAAGTGAGGGTCGAGCCTGAGACTTTGACTGAGATCTGGTATGTGCTGGGAGCGACAACGAATGCAGCATTCGTGTGCTGGCTCATCTGCTTGCCATTGATGAACACGACCGCGTTGACGGGCTGAGAGTAGATGTTTAGTTTTCCCGGCTGAGGGGGCATAATCTGCGGTTGAAGCCCCGCCGAAACTAGAAGGATGAACGTCAGTATCATCGCAGCGCGTCTGCCTTTTCGCATGTCAATCTTCCTCGCTTAGATCAAGAAGAACGAGACGGGCTAGGAAACCGGCTCCCGCAAATAGGAAGACGAACTGGGCGAGGTTGAGGTCCCTGTACACTTTGTCGTAGGGGTCGAAGTCACCGCTGTTGAGCATCCACAGAAGATGTCCCTGACTGACGGCGCCAAAGAAGAGCGAGCCCCCCGCGCACAAAGCCGCCAAGAAGCCCGGCCACGTATGCCGCTTCTTCGATGTCTTGCGGACCTCGAACATCAGCCACCCGGTGGCCCCAAACAGCGCGGTGGCGAGTGTAGTCAGCAGCGCACCTGTGTTGCCTTCGACAGTCACGGACATCTTTTGCCATTCCGTCGGCAACTTGGTCGCAGAGGACGGGTTTCCCCCAGCGTTGGGTGGAGGTGTGCTTGCAGAGGATTCGTTTTGCGCGGTGTCAAGTGGAGGCGAGGGTAAGGGCGACGAGGAAAGAACCGCGGGGCTGGGACTGTAGATCACGTACTTCCAGACGCCCCACAGTGCGACCACAAGAAGCCCACCTACGACATAGAACGCGAACCGAGTCAGTCCAAATTTCTTGATCGTTGACCACATCGATGCACCTCAATCCTCCATGACAGCTGTATGACCTGCCCAACATGCGCATCCTGGCATGGGCGGAGACTGGGTGCGAAGAGGGTAACACAGGAGTTGAATAATGCACGCAAATCTTTGTAGGCGGCTCCTCTCGACGTCAGCAACGCAGTATTACGGTAGACAATCGACTAAATGTCACTCAGCTCCGATTGCCCTCGTACACCGTCTTGTCTTTGTTCAGCTTCACCTCGCCGATGGCGTGCAGCCGGCTGGAGTCACCGCCGTCGCGCTTGTCGTCGATGAGGAAGGCGCGGGCGCGCAGGATCGTCAGCAAGACCTCGCGCGCCCACTTGTGCTTGATATTCGATGGGCCATCACGAATGTGGTGCTGGGTCGCCCATCCTCCAGCACATGGATTTTGCCCAATGCTATTTAGGGTTTCCAGCCGCCGCGCTCGTAGGACTGCAGGCACGGAGATCGCCGATCGACCCAACTCGCACTGCGCCACAGTCTCAGTGATCGTCGCTCTGTTCAAGTGGAACATCACGGCCAGACGACGGCGCTCATTCAACACCACTCGCGGGACTCCGTGTATCTCGGTATTCTTCATACCTATGAGATGTTTCAGCCTGACAAAATATCTCACTCATCAGGGCTGGATCGATAAAGCCGTATGAACTCCAGCATCGCAGTTCCTGAAGGCCCCAAAACTACCCGAGCCCCATAGCTCGTCGCCACCAAGCTTCGATGAACCGCTTGGCGTCAGACAGACCGGGCGACTTTTTGCAAAGCAATTCCGCAAGTAGCTATTCACAACGCGATTTACCTTGACTCTCTTGGGACTTGCTGTGCTACGTTGCTACCTCGGTCACCTAGACCCCTTCAGGTGTCAGGAGGTTCCCCATGCACGAGAAGGAATTGCCTCCGCCGCTGGATGCGGCGCTCTCACAAGTTGATACCGAGCGACGTCGTTTGCTCGGTATCCTGCTCGCAGGCGCTGCGGCGCTTCCTCTGCTCAACTCCACCACACTCGGAGCCCAGGAGAAAACCGCCGCCCAATCCAGGAACAACACGCGAGTAGCAAACGTCAAACACGGTCCTTTGGACTTCAAGACGGATTCCGGGACCATCAAGAGCAACTCACAAATCAAGGGCGACAGAACCATCAAGATGGATTCGCACATTAAGAGCAAAACAGCCAGCAAAAATGCCACGTGGATCAAAGGTGGGGCAACAGCAAACGATTCGTCGCAGATCAAAGCCGCTTCCTCGCAAAGCAAAACCGGTGCGACGATAAAATCTACGGCGACCATCAAGAGTTCGACAGGCGCTATGAAGACCGACAACATGCACATCAAGAGCAACGCTACGCCACAACACTAGTCGATCCCTAGCGGGGCCCATGAAAACCGGTGCAATTCCAGAGGCCGTGCGGCGCCTTGATCGCGCCCATCGGCCTCACTTCTCTCGCGAAGAGCGTCTGCGATGATGGCTAACCCCTCGCTTAACCCCACGATCCGCCTTGCCGTTGACGAGATCGGTTATCTTGCCTACGACCCGGACGCAGATCGTCTGCACGAGCTCAATGCCAGCGCAGCTTTGATCGCAGAACTCTGCGACGGCAGCCGCAGCGTAGAGCAGATTCGCGCTCTTGCCGCACCTGCGTTGCCCAACGGTGTGGGTAGTGCGCCCGAAAGTTCTATCGATGCTGTCGATCGATTCGTCAGCGAAGGTCTCGAATCCGGACTGCTTATCTCCGCAAATGACGCTATCGGTCCTCCGCAGGCGCTTTCCGCCGAAGAGCTCACCAACCTGGCTACGCACCTTCATGAAAGCGGCGAATTGGCAAGCGCCCTGCGCTGCGCGAAGAAGGTAACGCAACTCACGCCGGACGACTCGGCTGCATGGCACCATCTGGGCCGTATCGCTCAGGCCGCGGGCGAGCGCCTCGTGGCGCGCGAAGCCTACGAGAACTATTTCTCGCAGCACCCCGACGACGCAGCCATTGCTCTTCAACTTACCGCCTTACGCGACGAGCCCCCTCCGCTGCGGGCGTCCGACGACTGCGTTCTGCAAAATTTCAGCAATTTCGCATCGTTCTACGATTCGAAGATGCGAGACCTCCTGAGCTACCAGGCGCCGGAACGGCTGAGGGAATTGATCGATGCCGAACTTGGCGACGCCGCCGATTTGGCGATTCTGGATATGGGTTGCGGCACTGGGCTGGCGGCAGTTGTATTGAAGGCTCGCGCCGCGCGCCTGGACGGCATCGATCTCTCACCTGAGATGGTCGAAAAAGCGCGAGCACGCGGTATCTATGACTCGCTCGAAGTTGCTGAGATCACCGATTGGCTCGCTCGAACTCAGGCGGAATTCAATCTGATTGTCGCCTGCGACTGCCTGGTCTACTTTGGCGACCTCGAACCAGTTGCGCAATGCGTGGCTGCACGGCTCAAAGCAGGGGGATATTTCGCGTTCACCGTAGAGCGGGGGGAGAAATATCCATTGCACCTCGCCGATTCGGGACGATTTATGCATCATCCCGACCATATCCGCGAAATTGCCGTGAAAACCGGCCTCAAGCTTGCACGCATGGAGGAAGGATTTCTTCGCACTGAAGCCGGCGCGGAGGTCACCGGCCTGTTCGCGTTGCTGCGCAAGCCTGCCAGCGCCTGAAAACGCGATCGCAGTGGCCTCTACAGCCCGTTCTATCGCAAAGACAACGAATCCCGAAGCATCCGAAGCGCAGCGTCACGGTCATGAATATCCCGCCAGCCGTATCGCCGGAAACAGCCGTGCGCGTTGCCACCATGCAGGAGTTGAGAGATGCCGAAGCAGCCGAAGTCTAAGTAACCCGGACGGCCCCCGCTCCCGAAGGGAAGCGCAAAGGGTGAAATGCTCCGTATTCGTGTGAATGCCGAAGAATTGCGCACGATTGAAGCAGCGGCTAAGGCAAGCCGTCAAACCCGGTCGGAGTTCATTCGCGGCAAGTTGCTTGCCACTCAAGGAGCATAATCCTGTGGATTTCAAATTAGGGAACTACCAACAAAATTGCACCGTTGACAACTTCGCCCGCTGCTGGCATGATTACCGACACTCGCGTAACAGGGCCCCGCAACCAGCTTTCGTTCCTCGATTCAGGGTGACACCTGTTGCGCAAACCTGGGCTCAGGACAATCTGTCTTCCTTGCGCTTGGTACTTTCTTCCTTTCCCTAATCTTTTGAACACAGACAGAGACCGTGCGGACATACGGATTCTTACCCACTTTTGTTTCTATGGCCGCGCTCTCACAATCAACGGTTATTGACTTTCAGACCGCGCTGCTTCTTTGCTGAAGCTGCGTGGCGCTGAGTTGTCTCCCGGGGGGCGGGAGTCGATTCTCGCCCTGAAACCACTACGCAGTCCATCGGGCGCGGCGCCAAACTGCCGCGCCTGCCCGGCGGAGGTTCAATCCCATGGCAGCCTACACATACCCTGGGGTCTACATTGAGGAGATCTCGAGCGGCCAGCACACCATCACCGGCGTTGCCACGTCGATAGCCGCCTTCATCGGCTGGTCCAATCAGGGCCCGGTCGGTGAAGCCGTCATGGTTGAGAACTGGGCACAGTACCAGACGATTTTCGGCGGCATGATCCCCGGCATCTACCTCGGCTATGCCGTCTACCAGTTCTTCCTGAACGGTGGTTCCCAGGCCTACATCGTGCGGCTCGTCGATGGCGCCATCGCAGCGTCCAACTCAGTCGCCGGCCTAACTCTCTACGCGAACAATCCCGGTGCTTGGGGCAATGGCCTGTTTGTGCTCGTCACGCAGCCATCCTCATTCCCGAGCACCAGTTTCAATCTTCAGGTCATGCTGGCCTCCGGCGGGCAGATTCAAACCCTTGAGAGTTATACAAACCTCTCCACAGTCGCGGGCAATCCCAACTACGCGGTCACAGTGATCGATGCGCAGTCCAACTACGTCTCCTTCCTCGCACCGGGGACGACGACCCCGCCCGCGTCCATCTCACTCGGCACGCTGCCCACAACCAGCACCGTTGCCGGCTCGGTTACTTCAGGCAACTTCGTGCCATACGAACAGATCAAGCAGACCACGTCGACGGCAACTGCGTATCTGATTGGCCCGGTTTCGGCCAACGGGCCCATGACCATCGCACAGATCAGCGGCGCACCTGTCGGCGTAGGGAACACCTGGGTCGGCCAAACCAGCGGCGCAGTATTTACTCCCACGACCGCTCCCTCCAGTAGCACTACGCCCGCGCCCATATGCCTTGACGGCGGCAATACCAGCGCCACGCAGCAGCCAAACTCCCAGGGCAACGACGGCACACAACTAATCCCCGAAGCTTCCGGCAACCTATTTGAAACCGCGCTTAGCGGGAGCGGATCCATTCCCGCAGCGTACCTAGTGCTGGCCAATGTTCCCATCTTCAACCTGCTCTGCGTGCCTGGAGAAAACAACGCCGCTATCGTGGGCGCACTTCAGGAATTCTGCGCCCAGTTCCGGGCATTCCTGATCGTGGACTCCGCATCGACTGCGCTCGTAGGCGATGGCTCGAAAGGCCTGAGCCATACGGGGCCGGCGGACAACAGCAATGACACTCTCGTGACCCAGTACGCCGCCAACTCCGCGTTCTACTTCCCATGGGTCTCCGCGCCAGATCCCGCCTCAGGCTATCTGCCCGCACTCTTTCCGCCGTGCGGATTTGTCGCCGGCATTTACGCCTCCACCGACGCTTCGCGCGGCGTGTGGAAAGCCCCTGCCGGCATTGAGGCCAGCCTTTCCGGAGCGCTCGGCCTGCAATATGTCGTCAACGACCAGCAAAACGGAATGCTCAATCCGCTGGGCGTCAACTGCCTCCGCCAGTTTCCCAACTTCGGCAACGTCGTGTGGGGCGCGCGCACCATCGCCGGCAGCAATGCCAACGGTTCGCAGTGGATGTATGTGCCCATCCGCCGTCTTGCCCTTTTCATTGAGTCCAGTCTTTACACAGGCACCCAGTGGGCAGTCTTTGAGCCGAACGCGGAACCGCTCTGGGGCCAGGTGCGCATGAGCATCGGCACTTTCCTCCAGGGACTCTTCCTGCAGGGGGCCTTTGCCGGCACCACGCGGCAGCAGGCGTATTTCGTCAAGTGCGACGCCGAAAATAACACCCCCGCCACCACAGCGCTGGGAGTCCTCAACATCACCGTGGGGTTTGCGCCCCTCTATCCGGCTGAGTTTGTTGTCATTCAGATTCAGCAGATGATGAACCACAGCTAACTTAAAGCATCACGCCGAAGGAGCAACGACATGGCTATGTTTCCCGCAAACCCCACGCGACTCGATCCGCTGAAGAACTTCAAGTTCCGCATCAAGTGGGACAACAAGTACGTGGCCGCCGTGAGCAAGATCAGCAGCCTCAAGCGCACCACGGAAGTGATCACCTTCCGCAGCGGCGGCGATCCGTCGACATCGATTCTTTCCCCTGGCAAGCAGAAGTTCGAGCCCATTACCTGCGAGCGCGGGCTCACCATGGACATGGCCTTCCACGACTGGGCCGGCCTGGTGTGGAACTACGGCGCTGCCCTTGGCTCCGAAGTCTCGCTTGCCAACTTCCGCAAGGCCCTCTATCTCGAGTTCTACAACGAAGCTGGCCAGTTACAGATTGGCTACAAGCTCTATCGCTGCTGGGTCTCGGAGTATCACGCCCTCCCAGACCTCGATGCCGGCGGAAATGCCATCGCCATCGAGTACATCAAGATTGAAACCGAGGGGTGGGAGCGAGACCCAAGCGTGACGGATCCAGTGGAGCCAACGCTCTCCTCCATCTCTGCATAAAGGTTCATAGCCATGACGCAGGAAGAAGTGCTCAAGCTATGGGAGGCAGGCAGGCTACTGGGACCGCTTGATCGCGTGGTTCTTGCAGCGTCTCGTGCCTCCGCAGACCTGCAAAGCGCCGCCGACTGGCCCCTTGGCGCGCGGAACCGTTCGCTCGCGCAGTTGCACTGCGAGGCCTTCGGCGGCATTCTGCGCGGATACACGCGCTGCCGTTGCGGCGAGCATTTGGAATTCGAATTCGACAGCCACATCGTCGCGGCCTCCGCGGCCGCGACTCAGCCATCTGCGCCCGAACTCGTCCCAGTTGGCAGGTGGCTCTTCCGCCTGCCCACCAGCCGCGATCTCGCCATCGCAGCCGAGGAATTTGAACTTTTGCAGAATTCCCGTACCCCCAATAACTCGGGGAAAGGTCGAGTTCAACTCCACTCCACAGATGAACATCTGCCTGCGGGGGGTCCAGTCCGGGAAACGCTGCTTGGTATCCACGCTACCGAGTACAGCAATTCTGGAACCGCTGTCGGCGAACAAGCCGCGGCGCAGCGTCTTCTCGCGTCGTGCTGCTGCGGATCGGAGCCCGCCGCCGACTGGACGGAAGAGGACATGGAGATCATCGGCGAACGCCTTTCTCAAGCCGATCCCCTTGCCGAGATCCTGCTGCACTTCGACTGTCCGGCATGCTCGGCCTCCTTCGATGAAAGCCTTGACCTCGGCGGCTTCGTCTGGGCGGAGATTGAGAACCGGGCCAAGCGCATATTCCAAGACGTTCACGCCCTGGCCTCAGCTTACGGGTGGAGAGAAAGCGAGATTCTCGCCCTCAGCCCCGCACGCCGCTGCGCCTATGTGGAGATGGTGCAGTCATGAGCGGCTACCTCTCCAGAATCGTGCAAACAGCCGCGCACTCCAGCCGGCAACTGCGCCCGCTCGCGGGTTCCGTCTTTGGTGATCCCGCCGAAAGCGCTATAGCAAACCAATCTAATTTCAACGATGAAGTTTTCATCTTCGATTCTTGGACGCCTGCCTCGCCGCACGGGAGCTTAATCGCGCCGCGGCAGGCCGCCAATCAATCGTCAGAAACGTACCTCGAGAGCTTCCAGCCATTGCAGCCGCGCCGGCAATCGCCGAGTCAGCCATTCCATGAAAACGCCGAGAAGTTCGAACCCCCGCTCACTTCATCGAAAGACCATCTGTACTCTGCGGAGATGCCTCCCGCGACTGCACCGCAAACACCCCCCACAACGCCGCGATCGGAAAGACCTTCAGCCGGCAAGCACGCGTTCACACCGCGCATCGCGCATGTTCCTCAGTCGGTTCGAGCGCAGGGCTCTGCCCCCTCGGCACTATCCGATTCCGCCACGCTGGACAGCGGGAATCATCGGGCAGATCTAGCCGGATCCGAGCTCAGGGCGCAGCCCATGCCTTCCAAGAAGACTCAGTTAGATGCGCCGGCAAAGATCATTCCCGCCCAGTCAGTGCAAAAGCCGACCGCGGATCGCTTCCAGCCGCCGCTCTTCCGCGACGGGCAATCCCAGCCCACCGCGGAAGCAGACATCGAGATTCACATCGGCCGCATTGAAGTTCTTGCCGTGCAGCCGCCTGTTCCCCACGCACCTGCGCCACGCCGCGACCGCAGCACCAGCTTGGCCGACTACCTCGCCCGGCAGAACGGACGGCGCACATGAGCAACGCACTGGCTATCGCCGGGATGACCGCCGTCCTCCAGCATTACCTGTACAACCGCTACCAGCAGCCTTCGGTCTCTTCGAGCTTTGCAACACCCGTGCGCGTCACCTGCTTCGCGCCCGATCAGGTGCAGCAGCAGCTTGCGAGCAGCGGCGGTACAGCAGAAAATCAGGTCAATCTCTTCCTGCATCTGGTCACGCACAATGCCGCGTGGCGAAACGTTGGTTATACCTCGCTCAGCGCCGACGGCACAACGGCCATTGGCAATCCTCCGCTTGCGCTCGATCTCCACTACCTCCTTACCGCCTATGGCTCCGAGCCCTGGCAGGCCGAAGCTCTGCTCGGCTTCGCGCTCATGATGCTCCATCAGGCACCCGTTATCACTCGTGCCGACATTGATGTGGCCCTCGCCGCGCGCACCGGCTCAACCTATCCGTATTCCGGCTATCCCCTGAACTCCACACTGCCGCTCTGCGGCCTCGGCAGCCAGATGGAGATGATCAAAATCACGCCCGAGTCCATGAGCCGCGAAGAGCTGGCTTGGCTCTGGACCGCTCTCAAAGCCGACTACCGCCCCACCTTTCCCTTTCAGGTATGCGTGGCGCTACTGCAGCCGGATGTCTCGGCCTCCTACGCGCTGCCTGTCCTGCAGGTCGCCTTTAGCGCCAACCCACAGCCCCAGGCGCAGATCCTCTCTATCCAGACCGCGAGCGGCCAGCCCGCCGCGCAGCCAGGAGAGTATGTCATCCTCACGGGCGAGTCACTTGTCGGCGCCAGCCAGATCGTGATCACGCACCAAAAGCTCGGCAACCAGGCCACGTTTCAGCCTCTCCCCAATCCGCCCGCTCCCTACCCGCCGCCATCGGCTACTGCGCTCACCTTCCAGCTTCCTGCTCCTACCTCCATAAGTTTCCCCGCCGGGATATATGACCTGAGCGTGCAGTGGATCGACCCCACAACGAAAGCAGCCACGGCAACCACGGGCACATTTCCGTTCGCCATCGCAGCATGGCTGCCCAACGCGCAGGCCGCGACCACCGCGCCCTCCGGATCCATGATTCAGTTGACGCTCTCCACCTTCGCGCCACCCATCTTCCCCGGACAGTCCGTCACCCTCTCGCTCAGCAACATTCCCACGCCCTCGCAGACACTGGTCTGCCTGTCCGCCGACGCGCAGCCGCTCCCCAACGACAATCCAGTCTCCACCCTCACCTTCCTCTTCGACCCCGGCCTGCCGACTGCCACCGACCTGCTGGCGCGGCTAATCGTCGATGGCGTCCCGAGCGTTGTGCAGATTCCGACGCCGCCGGCCCCGCCCTCCTTCATCGGCCCATGGGTGACACTATGAGCACAGTAGCCGCGCCCGTTTACGCCGAAGCCAACCGCGAGCATCTGCTCCAGGAGTTCGCACGACTGCGCGCTCTGCTCCTGGGAGATGCGATGCCATGCGCGGAAAGACTTCCGTGGGACTCCGATCGTCCGCCAGCAGTTGAAATTCTCACCACGATTTTTGACCTCAGCCCCTTCGAGCGCGATCTCCTCCTGCTCGCAGCCGCAGTCGAGATGGAAGGCGACATGGGCGAGCTTTGCGGACGCCTCACCGGACGCCCGCAGCGCAACAGTCCCACATTCGGCCTCGCCCTGAGCCTGCTCCCCAACCCGGACTGGAATGCGCTAGCGCCAGGCGCGCCGCTGCGCCATTTCCGACTTGTTGAGCTTGAGTCGGGCTGCGGCCTCGCCGCCGCGCCGCTACGCATCGATGAGCGAATCCTCCACTTTCTTGCCGGCACAAATCGCATGGATGCGCGGCTGCAGTCGATGTTGCGCTTCGAATCCCCCAATGCGCCGCTCGCCGAAGATCACTGCACACTGCTCGATGCATTGCTGCGCGAGTGCGACGCCCGCCCCAACAGCATCTCGCTCCATCTGCATGGGGACGACCCCGCCGCGCAACGCGCCATAGCCGCGCGCATCGCGCAGCACTTTGACCGCCATCTCTTCGTCCTCCGCGCTGAAAATGTACCCGCTCCGGGAGCGGATCTCGAACAGTTCCTCGCCCTCTGGGCGCGCGAAGCCCTGCTCCTACCCGCATTCCTCCTTCTGGACGCACACGGCGACGCACCCATTGCCAACCTGCTTGCAATGGCCGAGCGCATCCCCGCGCCGCTCCTCATCGCCAGCCGCAACCCCGAGAAGCTCCACCGCCTAGCCTGGCGCCATGAAATCAACCGCCCTGATCCCGCCGCACAGCGCCGCATATGGCAATCGGTCCTGGCTGCCAGAATGCCTGACGAATCGATGACATCGGACGGGTCTTTGGACATCGGCCTCGACGTCGCAATCGACCGCATCGCCGAGCAGTTTCGCCTGAGCGCCGACACCATCGCCGCCGTCGCCGCCTCAGCCGCCGCCGAATCGAGTCCCGACTCCCTCGCCGCGGGCCTGTGGCAAAGCTGCCGCGCCGTTTCGCGTTCGCAGCTTGATCTGCTCGCCGAGCGCATCACGCCCCGCGCCACATGGGAAGACCTCGTGCTTCCCGGAGCGCAAACCGCGGTGCTCAAAATGCTCGCCAGCCAGGTACGCAATCGCATGACGGTTTACGAGCGCTGGGGATTCGCCGACCGTGGCCGCCGCGGCCTGGGCATGAGCGCGCTCTTCTCCGGACCCAGCGGCACTGGCAAGACCCTGGCCGCTGAAGTTCTTGCGGCCGAGCTCGACCTCGACCTCTATCGCATCGACCTCTCCGCTGTCGTCAGCAAGTACATTGGTGAAACTGAAAAGAATCTGAGGAAGGTCTTTGATGCCGCCGAGCAGGGCGGCGTGATGCTGCTCTTCGACGAAGCCGAGGCGCTTTTCGGCAAGCGCTCCGAAGTCCGCGACAGCCACGACCGCTACGCAAACATCGAAGTCGGCTACCTCCTGCAGCGCATGGAGCAATTCCAGGGCGTCGCCATTTTGACCACCAACGCAAAGACCTCGCTCGACAAGGCCTTCCAGCGCCGGCTGCGCTTCACTGTCGATTTCCCCTATCCCGCAGCCGCCGAGCGCGAGCGCATTTGGCGCCGCGCCATTCCTTCTCAGGCGCCAACGAGAAATATCGATCCTGCCCGCCTCGCACAGCTTCATATGGCCGGCGGGAACATCCGCAACATTGCGCTGAACGCCGCATTCCTGGCGGCTGAAGAGCAACAGCCGCTTTCCATGAGCCACCTGCGCGAGGCCGCTAACCTTGAAGCCGTGAAAGCCGAACGGCCCATCGCTGCGACAGAAACAAGGGGGTGGGAATGAGCGATTCCAATCACCCATCCCGTGCAAAGATCTACATCGACCGCCTGGTGCTGCGCGGCGTCGACTCTCATCACGCCGGAGCGCTGGTCGAGAGCCTCAAGCCGCAACTCGCTCTCACGTTCTCCGATCCCGTGCAACGCCGGCAGTTGCAGCATGTGTCAGGCTCGCCGGTGCTTCGTCTCGGCCGCATTCCGCTTGCTGCAGGCCGCGCCGGTGCGCGCGACTTCGGTGCCAAAGTCGCCCGCGCCATTGGCAAGCAGATGACCGGAGCGCGCTCGGGAACAAAGGGAGCTGCACAATGAGCCGCGCCGCACTTCAGCATGCGCCCGATGCCCCCGACAAAGCTTCTGCGGCAACTTCGCCGCGCATCGGCCCCGCGCACGATAACTTCGAGCAGGAAGCCGATCAAGCCGCCGAAAGAGTCGCCTCCGGCGAGTATCGCCATGTCGCCTGGTCGCTCTCCCGCGTCGCGCTTGGCGCCGTGCAGCGTGAGTGTTCCTGCTGCGGCGCGTGCGATGACTGCAAGAAGAAGAAGGAACTCCTGCAGCGCCATGCGAGCTCCTCTGCCGTGGTGGACAGCCACGCACCGGCATCGGTGGCCAGCACCCTCAGCCGCCCCGGCTCTGAGCTCGATCCAGGCACGCGCAGCTTCATGGAGTCGCGCTTCGGCCACGACTTCTCAGGCGTGCGCATCCATAGCGATGAGCAGGCCGCCGCCTCCGCGCACGATGTCTCCGCCAACGCCTACACCGTCGGCTCTGCCATTGTTTTCAACCAGGGCCAATACCAGCCCCACACGCCCTCCGGCAAAAAACTCCTCGCCCACGAACTCGTACACGTGGTGCAGCAGGACGGCAACGCACCGTCTCTACGAGTCAGCGAGCCCGACGAGCCGGTGGAACAAGAGGCCAATCGTGTCGCCGAGCAGGTGAGCGGCGGGCAGACTCTGCTATCGCGGCCACGACCGCGTGCCCAATCTCCAGCCATCATGCGGCAGAATGTCGCGGTGATCAAACCAGGCTCGCCGGGCTTCCGTGAGGCGCGCGGCACCTCGGGAGAGCAGGGCATGGCCTTTTCCGGCTATCCCGCCGAAGAGGGCTGGGTATTTCTCCAGGGACCGAGCGGCTCAGCCGGACACGCTTGGAACCAGCCCGGCTTCGACGGCGTCGCTTTCAAGGCCAAAGGCGGGTTCGAGATGCACATTATCGACAACAAGTCGTTTGCGAGACCGGCAAATATCAGCAGCTCCAGCGCACTCACCCGCAACCTCCTGAACAATCTTGATGAGGTGATTCAGGCCGCCGCCGACACCAGTCTCGATGGCCTCGATGGCATCAGCGCGGCGCGCGCGGCGCTGGCCAACGCACGGGCCGCGGTGGCCGCCGGCCGTTCCATGCCCGCTAACGTCAAGCTAATCGTCACCAACTTTGGAGGCCGGTCTCCCGGCATCACCGCCTCATTGCGGGCCAAAGGAATCATCTTCCGCGATCTGATGACCAGTCCACGCACTGCGGCCAGCTCCGGAACACCCACCGCATCCACGACGGGCAGCGGTGGAGGTACGGCTGCCACGGCCACGAAACCCGCGACAACCGGCCAGACCGGCGCTTCACAGGCGTCCGAAGCCAACGTCTCCCCTGCTCCCACCCAGGAGGGCGCGGTCGAGGGAGCTGTGAGGGGCACGACCGACGAGGGAGCGCTCGGGCGCTCTGCTGGCGATGTCGTGGGAAAGGCTGGCGAGGTGCCCGATGTGACCCTGCCAGAAACGGGTGGCGGGGCTGCCACTGTCGAAGAGACGGCTGCCACGGGCGGCGCGGCGGAGGTCAGCATCGCCGGCATTGCCGTAGGAATCGTGGTTGAGCTGGCCATCGGTATCGCGATCGGTCTGGTCATCAACTGGTTGAAGGGCAAGATCGAACAGGGATTCCTCGAACGGGACATACGCAAGCTCTCGCCGCAGATTCAGGCTCGCCTGAGGGCACTCGGGCCGAAGATCGTGGAGTTGCAGAAGAAAGGCAAGGTCTACAGCCGCATCACCTTCGACATTGTGCGCGAAGCAACGATTTCTACTCCACCTGAGGCGCAGGGATTCCCGATTGTTACCGACGACTACAAGGGCGTGACGCTTGCGGATGTGGATGTGACCGGCGAAGACCAGGGAAATTCTCAGGTAGAAAAGGACGTACCCGGAATGAGAACTATTTACAGCACCGCTACTGAAGAACATTATCTCGAAACCGTCTCGACGCTGCTCGACGATCCACAGAAGCGCAAGCGCGCTAAAGAAACAGCGGAGGCCAAGGAGAAGCTCCGCCGCGAGGCCGCATTGCATCCGGCGCCGCCCCCGCCGCCCACTACCCAGAGCACCCCGCTGCTGCCGTTGCCCGCGCCTCAACAGCCCAGCTCCGATTTTGACCCTCTCGGCGTGGGCAAATTCGGCGGCTCGCCCAATCGCGACGCTGAGGCCGTCGTCGCCAAGTTCAAGCAGATGGCACTCGACCTCATCGCGGAGGGTAACAAGTTGCTTTCAAGCTCACCGTCGCCATCGAGACCCGAAATCGACGCGTACCTTCACAGGGTAGATATCTGGCGCGCCGCCGCCACGATCGCAAAGAATTTCTTCGTCGATCACGGCCCCGGCGTAGGCGCTAGCGGCATGGACGAAGCCATCAACAGCGATCAATACGGCGGACGCCTTAAGGAGATTAGCCAAACATTCGGAGGATGACGATTCACCGCAAACTTCACTGAAGGAAGTCGCGTATTTATGTACATCACCACCAACCCGTTGACGCCCCGCTTCCTCAGAGGCGGCATTGTGACGATGGACCCCGACACATCGGTCATCCTCGGCGCCATCTCGTTGCAATACAATCCGGAGACCGTCACGCGCTCGCTGCAAATTCAATCCGTCGCCGGCCCCAGCGACGGCACTCGCGTCGACATGCTGCGCCTGCGCGGTCCGGCGATCGAAACCATCAAGGTCGAAGTGCAACTCGACGCCACCGACCAGCTTGAATTTCCCGACAAGAACTCGCTCGCCGTAAAGTATGGCCTGCAACCGCAGATTTCGCAGCTGGAAATGCTGGTGAACCCCACTGTGGAAACGCTGCTCTCCGACGACGCCATGGCCAGCGCCGGAACGCTCGAAATCATCCCCCTCGAGCAGCCGCTCACCCTCTTCGTGTGGAGCGCGCAGCGCGTGGTTCCCGTGCGCCTGACCGAGTTCAGCATCACGGAAGAATTCTTCGACGTAAACCTCAATCCCATTCGCGCCAAAATCTCGCTCGGCATGCGCGTGCTCAACGTCGACGATCTGGGCTTCGATCATCCCGGCGGGCGCATGTTCCTCACCTATCTCAACAACAAGGAAACGATGGCCGGCATGGTCGCATCCGCCGCCCTCACAACCCTAGGACTCGGGAGTTAGCCGATGAACTATCCGCTCCAGGCCATGGTGCAGTTGGGCGTGATCCCGCCCGTCACCTTTCCCACCGACAGCCGCTACCACGGCTTCGGCGTGCAGCAATACCTCGCGCCCGACGGCCAGTCCATCCCGTATCTACAGCGGCGCATCGTGCCCCAGCCCGGCGCGCCCAACTACGCCACCTTGAATCGATACACCGTGCAGCAGGGCGACCGCCTCGATCGCATCGCCGCCAAATATCTCGGCGACCCACTCATGGCCTGGCTCATTTGCGACGCCAACGGCGCTATCGATCCCTGGCAGCTCGTCGCGACGCCGGGCACGGTTCTCGCCATTACCACTCCCCAGGGTGTGCCCGGAGGCACGATTGCTCAGTAGCGTCCAACTCACGCTGATGATGGGCCCGGTCATTGCCTCGCCGGTTCCATCCACCGTCCTCGACTCGCTGGTCGATGTCGAAGTCACGGTGCATGACCTTGAGCCCAGCGGCTTCAAGCTCACTTTCAGTGTGGACAAGGGCTCGCCATTGCAGTTGCTTTTCCTGCTCACTGGCGGGCTGCCTCTTCTTTTCATGCGCTGCATCCTCGTCGCCACCGTCAATGGCACGCAAAATGTTCTCATCGACGGCGTCATCACCAATAACGAAATTGCTCCCGGCGACCGCGGCTCCAGCTCAACTCTTTCGCTGTTTGGCCGCGACCTGACCGCGTTGATGGATCAGACAAACTGGTCCGGCTTTCCCTTCCCCTGCTGCCCCAGCGAGGCCCGCGTTGCTCTGCTACTTGCCAAGTACGCCTTCTTCGGCCTTCTGCCCGTCATCGTTCCCAGCATTCTTCTGGACATTCAATTGCCCATTGATCGCATCCCCGCGCAACAGGGCAGCGACCTCCAGTACATTCGCCAACTCGCCGAAGAAGCAGGTTATGTCTTCTTTATCGCCGCAGGACCCGCGCCCGGAACCAGCGTTGCTTACTGGGGGCCGCAGGTGAAGATCGGTCCTGTGCAGCCAGCGCTCAATATCGACATGGATGCCTACACCAACGTCGAGTCCATGCACTTCAAGTACGACCAGGAGAAGAGCAAGATTCCGCTCGTCTACACCTACATCGAGCAGATCGGCATCAGCATTCCCGTCCCTATTCCTCCTGTCAATCCGCTCATGCCCCCACTCGGCGCCATTCCGCCCATCCCCACCAACCTGCTGCCGCCCGATCTTGTTTCTTATCGCGACGACATGTCGAAACTCACAATTCCGGGGGCCATCATGATGGGCTTTGCCGCGGGCGCGGAAAGCTCTGAGTGTGTCTCCTGCGACGGCTCGCTCGATGTCACGCGCTACGGCGGCGTGCTGCAGGCCCGCCAACTCGTGGGCGTGCGCGGCGCGGGCTACTGCTTCGACGGCCTCTACTACGTGAAAAGCGTCACGCATCGCATCAAGCGCGGCGAATACAAGCAGAACTTCACACTAACAAGAAACGGTCTGGTATCGACCGTTCCCACGGTGAGCGCATGATTGCAAAATCCCCGGCAAGCCACTCCGTTCCCAAGCGCTACTACGGCAAATATCGCGGCCTCGTTGTCGAGAACATCGACCCCATGTTGCAGGGTCGCATCATCGCCCAGGTCCCGGATGTACTCGGAGAGATCCCGTCTAGCTGGTGCATGCCCTGCGTACCCGCGACCGGCATTCAGTCGGGCGTCTTCGCCGTTCCGCCCATGGGTTCGCAGGTGTGGATCGAGTTCGAGCAAGGCAACCCGGATTATCCAATTTGGACGGGAGGCTTCTGGGGAACGTCTGCCACGATTCCACTGCTGGCGCTGGCCCCACCGCCGATACCGGGCGGCCAGAATATCGTCATGCAGACAACCGGGCAGAACACGATTCAGATTAGCGATACGGTTCCAGCGCCTTTCGTCGGCGGCGTCACCATCAAGGGCGCGAGCCCAACTGGACCCATGATTGTGGTCAATGACACGGGTATCTATATGACCTGCGGGCCGGGCCTGGCCACCATCATCATGACCGGCACCAGCATCATCATGAACGAAGGCGCACTTGCCATCACGGGGCCGTGATGGAGCAGCCGCGTCCGAACGATTTCGCAGCGATACATCGAAAGGAAAATAACATGCCGGGACCCATTCTTCACGAAGGAGCAGTCGTCACCTGCGCACACGGCGGCATGGCCGTTCCCACCGTGCCCAGCCCATTCGTGCTTGTCTCCGGCATGCCCATTGCAACCATTGCCGCTCCCTATGCCATCGCCGGATGCGCTTTTGTGCCGCCTGCCGGCAATGGGCCATGCGTCAGCGGCCAGTGGGTGGTTGGCTCAGCGTGTGTTACTTCCATGGGCCAGCCCGTGGCCATCTTGTCCGGAGTATCGGTCTGCGTACCCACCGGCACGCCCATGATTCCCGTTTCCGCGCAGACATTTGTGATTGCGACCTGAGGTGCGCTTGAAATGGAGATGCTTCGACTCCGCATTCGGAAGCAACAGCAGCCAAGGATGAAGCCATGAACGTCAACTTCCCCTACCAATTCGATGGCACAGGCGGCACCGCGGATCCCGTGGCCGACTACATGAATCAGCTCATCGAGCAGGTGCTGTTCACATCTCCCGGCGAGCGTGTCAACCTGCCCGACTTTGGCAGCGGCATGTTGCAGGTGATCTTTGCTCCCACGAGTCCTGAGATCGCTGCCGCTACACAGTTCACCGTGCAGGGCGCGCTGCAAAAATGGCTGAGTGGCCAAATCAAGGTTCAGTCCGTGGTCGCCGCCTCCGTTGAATCCACGCTCACCGTCACCGTTACCTACACGCCTCTCAACACCGGCATCTCGCAGGTGCAGACCTTCGTCTACGGAGGCACGCAATGATCTTTTATTGTTGCAACGGCAATCGCAAGGCTGCGCTCATGCTGAATCCGTTGCTCTACGGCATCGACTACATCGAAGTCGTCGACGGCCCAACGCGCCCTTCCGGAATCAAGCGCCAGTGCACCCTCCTCGTCACGCTCCTCAACACCGCGCCATTCAATGTTTTCACTCCGAATAATGTCCTCATCACCGGCGGCGAGTCGGTTACCTCCATCCATGTCGAATGGATTCAACCCGTCGAGGCAAGCACTTCCAATACACCCGGCCTGCCAACAGACGTGGCCGCCGACCTCGCCAAGTTCTCGAGTGTTCCCAACGCCGATCGCGTCCTCGTCCTTCGCCTCGATAAGTACGGCGATTTCTCGCCCTACACTCTGCAATTTGTAAATGACGCATCGGCTGCAGCCGAAGCCGCATTCCCGGTCACCGAAGTTCTCGACGGGTTCGATCCCCAGCTCTCTTCTGTCGCCTTCTCGTTCAAAGTCGATTGCGGCCCCGAGTTCGACTGCAACCCCGCGCCGACCGAATGCAACCCAGCGCCACCCACGCCGCCGCCCATCAACTATCTCGCCAAGGACTACACCACCTTCCGCCAGGTGATGCTCGACCGCATGAATCAGTTGCTGCCCAACTGGAACGCATCCACTGAGGCCGACATCGGCGTGATGCTGGCCGAGGTGGTTTCCTACGCGGCAGACCAACTGAGTTATCACCAGGACGCCGTGGCAACCGAAGCCTATCTCAACACCGCGCGCAGCCGCATCTCGCTTCGCCGCCACGCACGCCTCGTCGACTACCACATCGGCGAAGGCGCAAATGCGCGCGCATGGGTGCAGATCAACGTCTCCAGCAAGACGGCGCTGCCCCGCAAGGGCACAAGCTTTTCGACCAGCGCGCCCAACATGCCTGGGCCAGTTAGCGGCAATCAGCAGGCTGCGCTCGCCGCGGGCGTGGTAGTGTTCGAGCCGATGCAGGACGCTCTGCTCTACCCCGATCACAACCTGATGTACTTCTACACGTGGGGCGACTCCAACTGCTGCCTGCCCGCAGGCTCAACAGAGGCCACGCTCAAAGGCACGTTTCCCGATCTTCAGGTGGGCGACGTGCTCATCTTTCAGGAGGTCGTTGGAGCGAAAACCGGTGTCGCCGGCGATGCCGACCTGCGCCATCGCTGCGCAGTCCGTCTCACTTCTGTCGCCACCACAACCGCTACCGGCAAACTTCTTGTCGATCCTCTCTTCGACGTCAACAGCAAGAAAATTACATCGAATGCGCAGACACCGCAGCCCGTCACCGAGATCGGCTGGTCCACGGACGATGCGTTGCCATTTCCGGTCTGCATCTCGTCCACTGTTTACGGCGCTAACAATCTTGAAACTCCGCTCACCCACGTGAGTATTGTGCTGGGAAACGTCGTGCTCACCGACAACGGCCTCACCATGCCCAAAGCCGATCTGGGGCTTGTTCCCGCGCCCACCATGTTCTACGCGTCGGTGGGGTCTGACATGTGTACGAAGCCTGCACCCTCGCCGCTTCCGGTGCGATTCCTTCCCACGCTCGCCGACAGGCCGCTGACGCAAGCCGTTCCATTGCCGCTCACAGGCAGCCCCTCCACGCCGGCCGCCGTTCCTCTTTCGGCGTCCGGGCCAGTCAGCCTCAAGGACAGCAACGGCTTCGTCGCGCTTCAAGTCTCGGCCGACAGTCCTTCCACTTGGCCGCAGTATTTCGGTGTCATCGCCAAGCCCGGCTCCACGGCAGGCACATTCGACCTCGCGGTCGTCTTCGATCCGCAACCAGGCGGCGCCGCGGGCATCGGCACCGCTGTCACGCTGGAGTCTTTTGCGGGAATGGATCTGGCGACAGGCTCGCCAAATTACGCCGGCACAATCCTCGCTAACTCGCAGTTCATCAGTGTTCCCGCGGGATCGCCGCCAACATCGACCGTCCCCTCAGGCTTTCTCCCCGGCCCCACGTATCTGCCAAACACCGGCACGGTTACTCTCGCCGACGCAAGTTCGACAAACTTTCTCACCATCCAGCCCACCAATCCTCTCGGGTGGCCTGCGCTTTTCAGCGTCGTTTCGCAGCAGCAAATCTCTAACCCTTCGCAGTTCAATTTGCTGGTCCTCTACACGCCGCTCTCCAGCCCCCAGGGCGAAATCCCGCCGGCGATCGCTGAGCAGTTCAACAACATGTCGCTCTCGACCATCTCCACCATCACCGCGACGGCGTCGAACCTCATCGCCGTTAAGACTTTTGAAGGCGAGCCCAACCCCAGCCTTTCCGTCGCGGACCTGATGAGCTACGACGCCAAACTCGCTATCCCCGCTCTTCACGTCTCGAGCCACACGCCGGGATCTTCCAATCCTCATGTGCACTGGTCACCCGCGCCCGATCTGCTCGGCTCCGGTCCGGAAGACGCGCAGTTTGTTGTAGAAATCGACACCAATGGCACTGCGCAACTGCGCTTCGGCGACGGCACCAACGGAAAGATGCCCGTCGCCGGCGATCACTTCCATGTCGTCTATCGCGTCGGTAACGGAACCGCTGGCAACGTGGGCGCCAACTGCCTCATCCACTGCTCCGCGCCCGTTCTCGCGAAATCTACCATCCTGAGCTGCACCAATCCCATCGCCGCATCCGGCGGCATCGACCCCGAGACAGCAGCGCAAATCTGCCGCCGCGCTCCCCAGGCATTCAATACGCAGGAGCGCGCCATCACCATGCAGGACTACGTGAACGCAGTCAAGCTCAACACGCAGATTGAAGACGCCGCGGCGCAGTCGCGTTGGACGGGAAGCTGGTACACAATCTTCATCGCTGCCGAGCCGCAGTCCAACGCCCCGCTCACCAAGTCCCTCAGGCGCAGCCTCAACAAAACCGTCAATGCCTATCGCCTCGCGGGCCGTGCCACATACATTGAGCCGCCGCAGTACATGCCGCTCTCGATCGCGCTCACTGTGTGCGTTGACCCCGACAGCTTTTCCGCCGACGTGCGCGCCGCGTTGCTGCAAGTTCTGGGTAGTTGCATGTTGCCCAATGGCCAGCCGGCATTCTTCAATCCCAGAAACTTCGAGCTCGGCCAGCCGGTCTATCTCAGCCCTATCTACGAAGCGGCACGTACTGTTCCCGGCGTCACGCGCGTCACCGCCATCATATTCGAGCCGCAGGGTCAGAGCACAAATACTTATCTGCAGCAGGGTTACATTCCCATGGGCCCGTTCCAGGTGGCGCGTCTCGACAACGATCCCAGCCTTCCCGGCAACGGGACACTGAAACTCAAGATGCAGGGCGGGAGGTAACGCCATGAGCTGCGGCTGCGCAAATACGGGTCTCGGCAATTGCACCTGCGGATGTTGCGCCGGCGTCGCAGTTGCAACGCCCATCGCCGAATACAACCCGCCCGGCCTGCCCGCCATTTCGTATCGCACCGGCAAGTGGGCCACATTCAACCAGTCCATGCTCGCGCGCCTTTCCAGCTCCGACTATCCCGCGCTCGCCAGCCTGCGCACCCGCTCGGAAGACGACTATAGCATCGCCCTGGTTGACGCGAGTGCAGTCGTCCTCGACATTCTCACCTTCTATCAGGAGCGCCTGGCGAACGAGAGCTACCTGCGCACAGCAACGCAGCTTTACTCGCTCACTCGACTCACCGAGCTCATCGGCTATCAGCCCTCGCCCGGCGTCTCTGCGAGCGTCTACCTTGCCTTCACTCTGTCCGCGGCGCCGGGTCTTCCGCCGAATCCGACCAACACAGCCATCTCGATTCCCATGGGCACAACCGTGCAGAGTGTTCCGGCACAGGGCCAAAAGCCGCAGTTATTCCAGACCTCGGCCGTCATTCTCGCCAAGCCCGACTGGAACGCGCTGCAGGTTCAGACCGGCGCTCCATGGGTTCCGCAATCCGGCGACACTTACGTCTACCTGCAGGGAGTCTCCACACAGCTCAATCCCGGCGACGCATTCCTCATTGTGGGCGACGAGCGCGCCGGATCATCTGTCACAGGCACGCCCAGCGATCCCAGTAACAAGAACTGGGACGTGCGCATTCTCACCTCCGTCACACCAGACGGCGCCAACCAGCGCACGCTTGTTACCTGGGGTGAGCCGCTGGGATATGAAGGCGTGAGTCCGGCGCAGATCAATCCGAAATTTTACGCCCTCCGCCAGCGCGCCGCGCTCTTCGGTTACAACGCCATCAACCCTCTCATGCTCACCGCCGAGATCCAGAGCGCGCTCAGTGGAGCAGGCCTGCTGCAGGATCCAGTCTTCTGGATCAAAGGCTCTGTCACCAGCGGATCATTCGTAGCCTTTGAATTTGTCTATCAGCAAAACACCAACGCCTCCGCTCAGCTTGGCTCGACGATTCCCGATTCGTATCAGATGGCTGTTGGGCTCGTCACCGGAACACCCGACTCCAGCGACAACTGGATCGGGACAAGCAGCGGCGCGGTGTTCAAGCCCACGGCCACGCCGCTGGCCGTCACCACCCTCGACTGGATTTTCGGCTGGGACAGTGTCAACCAGGCCCGCCTCGGCGATGAATCTCTCGTCGATCTCGATAACGTGTATTCCAAGCTCACAACGGGAGGCTGGCTGGCTCTCATCAATCCCACCAGTGAAAACTTCCGCACGCCCGCCGGTTACGTCAGCCTCTACAACATCCGGTCGATCACCACCACCACACGCTCGGATTACTCCATGAGCGGAAAGATTTCGCGGGTCAAGACCGACACCGATAATCTGCTCGCCTTCTATTATGGCGTCACGCGTGTCACTTCGTGCCTCACGCAGAGCGAAGAACTTGCCGCCGCAGAGCAACCGCTCGACTATCCTCTCTATGGCACAATCATCGATCTCGAAACCGTCCGCGACGACCTCGCCTCCATTCAGGCCGTCGCCGTCACGGGCAGCAATCCCCTGCTCATTGTCAAGAGCGGCTACACGGCGAGCTTCGCTCCGTACGACGGCAGCGGAGACGTCCTCTTCGGCCCCGGCGCAACCTTCACCCTCATGCAGCCGCCGCCCACCGCCTTCAATCCCAACGGCAGCATCCCAGACTGGAACATACTCACAAAGCCGGTCCAGCTCGTCGTTGCCGACGCCAACGGTCGTCTGGGCACGGTTGAGGCCGCGCTCTCAATCTTCAGCGTCGCACCCGCGCCTTCGAAATCGCCCATCGTGCAGGAGGTGGCGCTGGTCACGTCCGTCTCGCAACTCGCCGCCACGCAAGACAGCGCCACCGGCGCAGCCGTGCCCGCGCGCACGCGCATCGTCCTTTCCAGTCCGCTGCTCAACTGCTACGACCGCACCGTCACCACCATCAACGCCAACGTCGGCCAGGCCACCGCGGGCAGCGGCGTGGTCGAACTTCTCGGCAGCGGCGCCGCAGCCACGCCCAACCAGTCCTTCCTGCTCAAGCAGGCTCCGCTCACCTACATCCAGACGCCAACACCATCGGGAAGCGAGAGCTCGCTCTCCGTCAACGTCAACGGCGCGGCGTGGGAGCGAGTGCCAACTCTCTACAACCAGAAGCCGCAGGCTCAGGTCTTCACCACCATGAACCTCACCGGCGGCAAAACGCAGGTCATCTTCGGCGACGGCGTTGAAGGCTCGACCATCGCCACGGGCCAGAACAACATCATTGCCAACTATCGCGTCGGCCTTGGACTGGCCGGAAACGTGGGCGCAGGCGCCATCACCACGCTAGTCGATCGTCCCACCGGCGTGAGCGGCGTCATCAATCCCATGCCCGCCACCGGCGGTCAGGATCCCGCATCGGTTTCCGAAATCAAAGTCAACGCGCCCATGTCCGTCGAGACTCTGGGCCGCGCCGTCTCTATCACCGACTATCGAAACTTTGCCGCCACCTTCGCGGGCATCGCCGAAGCCACCGCCCTCTGGATTCCCTCCGGCTTCTATCGCGGCGTGTTTCTCACTGTCGCTGCGGCCGGCGGTGTCGCTCTCGAGCCGCCGAATCTAACACTCGCCAATCTCACCAACTCGCTGCTTGCCTACGGCACGCCCGGCGTCGCGGTGCGCGTGGTCAGCTTCTATGAAACGCTCTTCGGCCTCAAGGCGGACATCGCTTACGACCCCGCCTACAGCATTCCCGACGTCAACACCGCTGTCTTGGCGCTCCTCATCTCTACATACGGCTTCGCCAACCGCACCTTCGGCCAGGGCGTCTCCGGCGACGAGCTCGCCGCGCTCATCCAAACCGTGCCCGGAGTCGTTGGCGTCAACGTAACCTCCGTCAAAGTCATCGCCACCAGTGCCGCCGGTGACCTGGGCGCCGCGGGATACTCGGTCGCCAATTGGCAAGCCTGGATTCAGAAGCAGCACCATCTCAAGCGCCCGCGCTCGCGCTCCAAAACCACCATCTGCCCCTATATTCCACTGCCCCACAAGCACCGGCTGCCTGACGCCGCTGAGATCCTCGTCATCAGTCCCAATCCCAACGACGTCGCACTGGGGGTGATGTCATGAGTTTCTCGCTCTTCGATCTTGTTCCCGCCATTTACCGTCTCCGCGACGGGCAGCTCGCCGCCACCATGCAGTTGCTCACGCCTGCTGAGCAGACGGACCTGAACAATCTTCAAACCTCCACCACCCCGCTCAACGCCGAACAGCAGGCCCGGCTCGCCAAGCTCATCGCCAAGTCCACGCGCGGCCCTCTCGAATCGCTGCTTATGGTCATCGACGAGCAACTCCAGTACTTCGCCGCCGATCTCGACCAGTTGTACAACGACCAGTTCATTGAGACCTGCGCGCCATGGGTCATTCCCTACATCGGCGACTTGATCGGCTTCAAGCCCATCAAGGGCATCGCGCCGGCAGTTGATAATCCGCGCTCAGAGGTCGCGAACACCATCGCTTTGCGCCGCCGCAAAGGCACGGTCCTTGCATTGGAGCAACTGGCCCGCGATGTCACAGGCTCGGGCGCGCACGCGAGCGAGTTCTTCCTCACCCTCGGCGCGACGCAGTACGTCAAGTGCGTGCGCCTGCACAACAACTACGCTCCCGACGTGCGCGGATGGAAGCCACACAACTTCGCCAGAAGCGGCTTCAGCACCATGTGCCGAAAGGTTGACGTGCATAACCCCGCATCGCCGGGATTGCCCCGCTTCAACCTTCCCAACATCGGCATCTTCCTTTGGTCTCTGGAGGCATTCAGAGTGTCTGGTGGAAATCCGGTTCAAGCATCTACCGGCTCCGGCCTCGTGCCGGGCTGCTATCGCTTCACCTCGCTGGGCTATGATATGCCGCTCTTCCACGCCGCAAGTCCACAGGGCGAGCAGATCATGTCCGCCGCAAGTGAGATCAACGTTCCCGACTTCCTCACTCGCGCCGAACTCTGCGCAGACATGCGCAAGGGCGCAAGCTCCAGCTACTACGGCATTGGCGCAAGTCTCTCGTTGGTGCTCAACGGCCAGCTGCTCAACCCCTATCAGATCCAGGTCTCTGACCTCTCCGGCGCAGACGGGGCCTGGAACAACCTTCCTGCCCCCAGCTCTCTCTACACAGCCGCCATCGATCCCCAGCTCGGCCGCGTCGCTCTGGTGCCGCCGCCCACCGGTCAGGCGCAAACGCTCACCGTCAGCTACTTCTACGGCTTCAACGGCCCCATGGGCGGGGGCGAATACGAACGTGAAGAGACCTTTAAGGTCACCAATACCGACGCCGTCTTCCAGTACTCGCTCACCACGACAAACCCCAACTACTCCAACCTCCAGGAGGCCGTCACCTACGTGGCCCAGCAGGCCGCCACGCTCGGCCAGGCCGCGCTTGAAGTCCAGTCCAGCGAGACATACTCACTGCCCTCCGGCGCGCTGGTTGTCGATGTGCCCGACGGCGCGCTCATGGAGATTCGCGCTCAGGATGGGTCGCGGCCCACCATCATTCTCGATGGAGAGATCCAGGCCTCGGGCGGCCCGCTCAGCACGCTCATCATCAACGGCCTGCTGATTTCCGCTCGATCAACAATGATCCCCGGCTCAGTCAATGCCGAGGCGCTGCTCACCCTGGCCGCCAAGCGACCGAACGGCAATGACAACGAATTGCCCACTCTCGAGATCCTTCACACCACATTCGTTCCCGGCTGGACGCTCGACACCGACGGCAATCCCACGCAGGCAGATGCGCCAGCCATCATCGCGCACACAAACAGCGGTAAAATCTCCATCAAACTCTCCATCATTGGCCCCATTCGCGCACGCGAGCTGCTCACTTTAACTCTCTCGGACAGCATCCTCGACGCGACAAGTGAAAAATTGACCGCCTATGACGCACCCGCCGGCTCCGGCACCGGCGGTGGAGCTCCGCTCACGCTCACTGGTTGCACCGTTATCGGCAAAGTCCACGCACAGGAGCTTGTGCTGGTCTCGAACTCCATCATCTGGGCTAAAGCCGCGGGCTGGGACTCGGGCCTTATGACAGAGCGACAGCAGGCTGGCTGCGTCCGGTTCAGCTTCATCCCGGTCAACGCCATCATCCCCAGGAGATTTGAGTGCGTCGAGCAGGCCATCGCCGGCCCAGCGCCTGTGTTCCTCTCGTTCCGTTACGGCCAGCCTGGTTACCTCAAGCTCATCGCTTCCACTCCCGACCCAATTCGCCGCGGCGCGGACGACGAAGGCGAGATGGGCGCGTTCCACTTCCTTCTTGCGCCATTGCGCGAGCATGATCTCGAAATCCGTCTTGAAGAGTTCACCCCAGCGGGCTTGAACACCGGACTGGTCTACCAAACCTAAGCATCTGTGGTCTTGCATGGGCACTAATTCAGTCGCGCCGCGTTGGCTAAAAATGAAGGGTTCGGTGCCCGCGGCACGCAGCAAGGAGCAACAAATGAGCTTCGATAACAGCAGAGATTCCTTCGATCATTGGAAGGGCTACTCCGGCGTGGTCATGGAACAGGGCCGCGTTCAGACCGACTCCGACTGGAACGAGTGGCTGGCCGAGCAGTCCCGCCGCAGGCGCGCGGGGACGCTTGACACAGTGGGCCACGCCATTTGCCCGCAGACCACGCCCAACGCATTCAAAATCGACGCCACTGCTTCCGCCGACCTGCGCATCGGCCTCGGCCGAATGTATATCGACGGCATTCTGGTCGAGAACTTGGGCGACAAATCCGAAGCCATCTGGGATCCCGCCCTCGCCGAACTTTCCAACGTTCCCCAGCCGCAGCCATCGAAGCCGCAGCCGCTCGATGCCAGCAACTCCATCATCTTCGAGAAACAGCCATTCAACAACGGCGCTGCCGTACCAACCGGCCCCGGCCAGTATGTCGCCTATCTCGATGTGTGGCAGAGGCCCATCACCTATATTGAAGACCGAAACCTCATCGACCCCGCTATCGGAATTGACACCACGGGCCGCCTGCAAACCGCCTGGCGCGTCAATCTCTTACCCATGCCTGCCGTGGTCGTCGAGGGCAGCATCACCAGCACCACCGGCTCGTTCATTCCCGGCGACCTCGTCACCCAGGCCAATACCAACGCCACGGCCCTGGTCCTGGGCTCCGTTCCAACCGCTGGACCCATGATCCTCTCCATCGTCAGCGGGGCACCCGACGGAACCAGTGCATGGAAAGATCCCAGCGGTGCACAGTTCACGCCCACCTCCGAACCCGTGGGCGCCGGCTCCGTGATCCCAGGTTCGGTCACTTCCACCGCTGCCTTCCATTCCGGCGAAACCGTCGTGCAGGATGGCACCGGTGCATTCGCAACGCTCAGCCAAACCATTTCCTCAGCCGGGCCCATGATCGTGGGCCCCATCTCCGGCAATCCTGCGCCCTTCGCCAACTGGGTGGGCAAGACCAGCGGTGCCATCTTCGTGCCGACGTCGCTTCCCTCCGGATCGATCTCTTCCATTCAGGGCGCGGTCTCCTCTTCCGTTGCATTCATCGCCAACGAGCAGGTCGTTCAGAACTCCAGCGGCGCATCGGCAACCCTCATCGGGCTGGTTTCCAAAGGCGGCCCCATGCTGGTGGGCGCAATCACCCGAACCCCGGACAACCAAGGCGACTGGGAAGGCCAAACCAGCAATGCCAGCTTCACCCCCAGCGCCTTGCCCGTGGCCGCCGGATGGAGCTGCTCCAGCTCCGACTACTCCATCCCCTGGCCGGGAAGCTCCGGCACGCTCACCACCGAGCCCACGACCTCACCCAAGACAGGCCCCTGCTGCCTCACCACCGGCAGTGGATACACCGGCCCCGAAAGCCAGTTCTATCGCATTGAGATTCACACTCCTGGCGCAGCAGGCGGCGTGGGCGCAACCTTCAAGTGGTCGCGCGAGAACGCCTCCGTTCAAACAGCCGTCACTGCCATCTCACCCGCCACCAATACACTGAACAATCCGACCAACGCCCTTACCGTGCAAAGCCTCGGCCGCGACCAGGTTCTGGGCTTCAATGCCGGCGACTGGATCGAAGTCACCGACCAGTCTCATGACAACGCCTGCCTGCCCGGCGAACTCTACAAGATCGACAGCGTCAGTGTGCCCGACTCTTCCATCATCCTGACCACGCCGCTCTCCGCCAACTTCTCCGCCACCACGCTCGCCAACAACGCCTACACGCGTATCATTCGCTGGGATCAGTCCGGAGAAGTTCAAAACATCGAGAGCGGCAAGCAGGTCAACTACTACAACCTCGACGCAACCAACCCCGTCACCGGCCAACTCAACGGATTCTCCGGCATCCCCATCCCCTCCGACGGCTCGGCGGTGGTTCTGGAAAGCGGCATCGCCATCACCTTCGGGCTCTCCATAGCCAACGGCAGCTACCGGGCCATGGACTACTGGAATTTCACCGCGCGCACCGCCGACGGCTCCATCCAAAAGCTCAACAATGCGCCTCCAAGCGGCATCGCGCACCACTACACGAAGCTCTCCATCGTCACCTTCGGCCTCACCTCCACGCCCGGCGCCACCGACTGCCGCACCCTTTGGCCGCCTACGTGCTCCTGCAGCGGCAACTGCGGCGGCTGCTGTTCGGTCACGGTTGGCCCAGACGCGAGCTCCAATGCCCAATTCACCTCAATTCAAAAGGCCATCGACTCGCTCCAATACGGCGGCGAGGTCTGCCTCGAGCCTGGCAACTACTACGAGAACGTATCCATTCGCGGCAAGCAGAACATTGTCATCAAAGGTTGCGGCGCGCGCACTCGCGTCCACTCCCAGTCCCTTCAGCCTGGCGGCGTCACGCAACCCCCTGACAGCGCTTACACCATCTCCGGCTTCAACGCCGTCTTCACGATCGTCGCCAGCCAGAACGTCGCCATCGAATCCCTCAGCATCGCCGCCGCTGAAGAAGAGCTTGGCATTCTGATAGACCAGGCCACAGGCAAGGGCTGGAGCGCGGAGGGCACCGACCTTTTGTACAGGCTCTCTAACTCCGAAATCCTTCTCACCGATCTTGAAATCTCCGCATCCAAAATGCCGGCCATCGGTGCGCGCTATGTTGCCGGCCTTACCATCCGCGACAACCGCATCCAGATGAAGGATATTGCCAGTCTCTACCCGGCCGTCTACCTGGAGGGCGACTCCATCCGCTTCGAGCGCAATCAAGTCCAGGTCGAATCCCGTTTGAGGGCCATCCGTAACATCGATCCGATCATCGCGTTCTCCAATCCAGGCAGCGTAGCAAGCAAATCGTTCTCGAAGAATCTCTACAATGTGAGTGCCTCGGCGAGATCCTCAACGCAATCTTCAAAGGGTTCCATCGTCGCCGAATTCGCCGTCGCGGAAAAGAAGGCGGCAATGGTGGAAGCCGTCGGCGGCGTGCAAATCGGCGGCCCTTCCACCGATATCTGGATCGTCGAAAACGAGATCGAAGGCGGCGCGCGTAACGGCATTACGCTTGGCAACATGATCTATCTCGACAAGGAGGGCAACAGAGACGGTTCCTTCCCCGGCGAACTCATCGACTTTGAGTCCTCCTGCTCCACCGGCGGATCCGGCTCCATCCCCGGCACCCACCAATCCGGCTCAACCCCCACTCCAGTCGCTGCCGGCGGTCGCATCAGGAACCTTCACATCCTCCGAAATCGCATCCGCGATATGGGTATGTGCGGCATCGGTCCCGTCGGCTTCTGGGACATTACCACCACCCGCGAAATCGTCTCTCTGGAAAACGTCCTCATCGCCGAAAACATCTTAGGCGATACCCTCCAACGCAACGTCCTGCCCGCGGCCATCAACGCATCGCCCTACGGATACGGCGTGGTCAGCCTGCCAGACGTCACCAACCTCCTCATCCGCGCGAACGTCGTCATCAACTACGGCATCAGCCCCGGCGCCGAGGTCTGCGGCATTTACATCTACCACGGCGAAGGCGTCGAGATCGACAGCAACGAGATTCGCGAGACCCGCGACCTCTCGGGCTTCCGGGGCGAGAAGCACCCCAAGTACGGTGGCAAGCGAGCCGGCATCTATATTGATTCCGTCACTCCTCCCACCCTCGACACCTCCTCCGGTTCCACCTGGTCCGAAGCCGCCGGCAATATCTACAAGCTGGATACCGGCGATACCTTCCGCATGCGACTGCCCAACTACGCACCCGGCTTTCCCGCTCTGCGCATTGAGAACAACACCGTCCGCGTCGCCTTCGGCCTCGCGCTCCATGTTGAGGGCACTGGCCCATTCTCCATTCTTGGCAACCACTTCGCCACCGGCGGCACAGTCGCCTCCGATTCTGAGAAAATGCGCGCTCTCGATTTGGCCAACCCAGACCCAAATTCCGTCGGCACGGTCGGCGGAGCGCTCACCGTCTCCATCCTCAACATGGGTTTCTCACTCGAGCTCTATGACCTGTTTGTCCTGTACCTCGACATGATCAAGCGCGGCCATGATGTGGTCCTCAAGGAGATCGGATCGGCGCTCTCCACGCTCGCCGCCGCTTCCGGCACGGTCCTGTTCTCCAACAACATCTGCCAACTCGTTACCCAGCTCAACTCCGTGCGCGGCCTCTGCTCGGTCAGTGTCCTCACGCTCGACAGCCTGCTCTTCAATAGCAATCAGCTTTGGATCAACGGACAGATTCTTTCAGCATTTGCCGATGCCATCCTCTTAGGTGCCTCGGTGCAAACCGTCTCCAATCGCCTTGAGGAATCCATATTCTCCGTAGCTTGTTCGGGACTCTCGTTTGGAGTCGCAAACGTGAATGCGCAAAACGTCTCCTCGTTTCCCTTCCCGTCGTTCCCGGCTTCGGCGCCCAATGGTGTCTCCACGCCGAATGTTGTCTTCTTCCCATAACCGATCGCTGCCAGCGCGCCCTATCCGCACGCAATCTGAAGCATCAAAGGAGTTCCGAATCATGGCCGACGAAAATTCCACATCCACCAAGGCCACGGCAGCTGACATCGACGCCACGTTACAGGCCGTTGCCGCCGACGCCGACACGCGTTCCGCCTACGCCGTTTCCACGCTCACGCTCATCCACCAGTCCCGGCTCTCCAATCAAAAGCGCGCCGCCACTCTCGCCGTCGCCGTTTATGGCGCGGACTCCTCCCAAGCTGCCGCCGCACAGAAGACTGTCACCGCAACCACCACAACCGCTGCGCGCCTTGCCGCCCTCACCCAGCAGGTCAACACCCCCGCGCCCACCGTCGCCGCCACCGGCTGGGTTCTCCATGGCCGCGTCTATTCGAGCGACTTCGCCCCCGTGTCTGGCTACGCCGTCTTCTTCGTTGACGCCCAGAAGAACTACCTCGGCGATTACGGCTACTCATACACCGATGAAACTGGCTACTTCCTGATCTCTTCCACCGGCCCCGCAGGCGACGCGTCCCAGTCTGGCGAACCTCAAGTCGGCGCGTCTCAAGCAGCCGCGACCCAACTCTACATCCAAATCACCGACGCCAAAGCCAATCCCGTCCTGCTCAGCCAAGCCGCCTTCGTCCCGGTCATCGGGAAGGCAACTTACCAGTCCATCATCCTCCCCGCCGGCGACAATAAGCTGGGCGATCTCCCCGCCGACATCCGCGCCGTAGCACTGCCGGACCTTAGCAAGACCGCGCCAGCGCAGAATGCCCCCAACTCCGGCGCAGAGAAAACAGACAAACCCTCCTGAGAAGCGCTCACCGGGGGCAACTCCTCTAAGGCTTGGGGGCACCTGTTTTGAAAAACCTTAAGTTGCCCCCACATACCGTGGGCTGTCAAGGAACAGGGTGGGTCATCCTGGGAAAGGGTGACGTTCAAAATCAACGATTTACCTGATCTAAGGGGCGATGTGGTACGGGGTGAAACTAAGGAATGGTGGCCCGGGACGCTACCACATTGACGAGTCATGCCCGTGCTTAGTGGGGAAACATGGCTTCCTTGTGGGAAACCTACCTCAAAACATACCCCAATCTTGCCAAATCTGCTTCTGGTGGCGCTTTCGGGTGCTCATGCTGGCACCAGTTCCCTGGCCTGGGTTAGCGCAGCGACCGCAAATACACGATGATCTCCCACCGCTGCTCCTCTGGCAGGCTGGACCACGAGGGCATGCCGTGGCGCAGGTCACCCTGGCGCAGGAACCACTCCAGATCGCCATCGGTGGCGTCGCGAACCGTCTCGCTGCGCAGCGATGGCTTTTTGCGGCCGTCGCCGCGTGCATTCGCCTTGTGGCATTGCGCGCAGTGATCCATGTAGAGGCCATGGCCGGCGGCGATCGCCTGCGCGTTGGCAGCCATCGGATTCCCGCGCTGGTGGTCCCTGGCCGGAACATGATCGAAATGCGCATCAGCAGCTCCGGCGGCCAACTCGGCGCACGCGGCTAGAAGCAATTTCACAGCCAGGAGCCGCCTCATTGCGCGCCTTCCTTGCGGTGGAACCACTCGCCGATCTGCGGCATTTCGTACGCAAATCCCACGCGGTAGAGCCGGTTAAGACTGGAGCCCGTGACTCCGAAGCCGGGCGAGAAGCTGGCGCGCATGTTCTTCGGCAGGTTCCACCCGAGCAGCGGCGCGATGTAGTGCGATGTGTCGCGCATGGTCAGCGACCAGGTGTCGCCGAGACCGCCGTACGCCTCCACTCCGGCGATCATCTGCGATGCGCAGTACGTGCAGGCGCGATAGTGCGTGGTGAGCGGCCGCGCCGCGCCCACGGCATAGCCGAACTCCCACGGCGCGTGGCTGAAATCCTTCTCGGCGATAAAGTTCTCCGAGATGTTCCACGCCTTGAAATTGGAGGAAAGGATCAGCCTGAATTCGCCTTCATGCTGATGTTCGCGACGAGAGAAGGCGTTGGCGGTGGCGAGAGCTGCCTCATCGTCGTGGCCGACCACTTCGATGAGGGTTTTATCCGCGCCGGAGATGTTCTCGTATTCGGCATAGAGCAAGGGATTGATGAAGTGCTCGCGCATCAGAGGCCGAACACGGTTCTCAATGCGAAATCCCGTGAATAGGGTCGAGTCCTGTCCGGTGGACTGGCCATCGAGATAAAACTCGCTCGTCCACCACGCGCAGACGCCGTATTCGAACTCGGTGGCGTCGGCGCCGAAGCGGTTGCCGCCATTGGGCTTGCCGAGGGCCGCTTTGGTCTCGACTTCGAGGTTCCCGGGCTCTTCCAGATCATGCGAATAGGTCACGAAATAGGGCTTCTCCTGGGCATGAGCACCAACCAGCCAACCGCCCAGCAGGAGGATTGAGAGCACGGCGGCTTGCCGGGCCTTCCGGCTGCGCCAAATACCGGGGATACAAAGCATCAGACTCCTCTCCGCTTAATACCGACTCTTTTGGTCGTATTTAAAGTGAGACTAAATGAGTCCGAGTTTAAGTGCAATGCTTGCCGTCCCTCCCACTGGTACAGAATTTGCCGGGCACTCCAAGCCGACCGATGGTGACTTCACGATGGGCTGCATCAAACGGGGAATAGCGCGTTACTGAGGGTTTTTAGTATGCAGTAAGCAGATTCCCATTGAAATAGAGAGCCAGCTGTTCGAGTTGCACTGCTTATCGTTCTGGGCCGATAGGAAGGGTTAAGCGTAAATAAGGGACCCACTGAAACGGGGTAACTCAAAGGTGTACGCAATTTCTCAACGCGGAGCTGCTAGAGAAATCTTTCCCGGGAAGGCGTGGGAACGGCCTGAAATCAGCCCAACAGAGGAGACAAAGCTTGGAGATACGGTGAAGACTTCATGGATCCAACTGCGAAAATTGCTCGCGTCGTTGGCGGCAGTTCTCGTCTCATTCTCCACAGCGTTTGCGTCGGAGCAGGGCACCCTTACAACTCTCCGCGCAGTGCACGCGCTCAGCAATTCAGAAGCGGACCATGCGATGCCTGTCGCCTTTGAAGCCACAGTGGTCTACTCGCGTGGGTACGAAAGTTTGCTCTTCGTCCAAGACGGCAATGCAGCAGTCTTCGTCAGTCCAGCCACGAAGGAAACATTCATCCCCGGGGATCGTATCTTTATCAAGGGCAAGACTCAGGGAAGCTTTCGGCCGCTCGTCGTAGCCAGCGCCATCACAGTGCTTCATCACGGCACCTTACCGAAGCCCGTGCCTGCCACTTTCGACGAGCTGATTCGCGCTCAATACGACTCCCGGCGGGTGAGTGTGCGGGCGACGGTTCGTGCTGTGGACCTGGTGGTAAGTCCCGCGAGCCCTGTGCGCAGCGCTCGACTACAGTTGGTGATGGACGGCGGCCCCATCCAAGCGAACGTCGACAGTGACGGCGAACAACCGCTCAAAGACCTCCTGGACGACGAAGTGGAGATTACGGGAGTCGCCGCGGGCAAGTTCGACGACAAGATGCAGCAAACAGGGGTCGTACTCTACGTCTCCAATCTCAAAGATGTGAAAGTCCTCAAGCGTGTCCACACGAGTTTTTGGTCCCTTCCGATCACGCCAATGGACCAGATCCTTTCCGGCTTTCATCTGCGTGATGTGTCACACAGAATCCAGGTTCATGGAACCATTACTTATTACGAGCCCGGATCGGTCGTCGTGCTGCAGGACGGAACCAAGAGTCTGTGGATCTCTACGCATACCCATGAGCCTTTGCGAATCGGCGACTACGCAGTCGCATCGGGCTTTCCCGACGCGCACGACCGCGTCCTGGCGTTGAGCGACAGCGAGATCCTGGACAGCCGCATTCCCGCCCCAATCACTCCACAACCAGCCACCTGGAGACAGCTGGCTTTTTGGAATAGCAGCAAGTCCGATGGGCATCAGAACGATTTGGTCTCCATCGATGGTCGGATTGTGACGGAGGTGCGGGAGGCGACGCAGGACGAATATGTCATGGACGCCGATGGCCGCCTGTTCACCGCGATCTATCGTCATCCTAACGGAGGCGGCATCCTTACACCGATGCGGCAAATACCGCTGGGCACTCGAATCCGCGTTACGGGCATTTGCGCGATTGTGGATACCCGCGGAATCAACCCTGGTACTGAGGTACCGTTCGATATTCTCCTCCGCTCTTTCGACGATATCGAAATCCTCGCCGGGCCTTCTCTGATGAACGTCCGCAATCTCATACTTCTCGTCGGCTTTCTCCTGGTATTTCTGTTCGTCGCCGGCGTGAGGGAATGGGTGCGCGAACGCAAAGTGCGTCGCCAGAGTGCCGCCGTGGCTTACATGGAGCGTCGCCGTAGCCGAATTCTCGAAGATATCAATGGCTCTCGTCCTTTGGCCGAGATCATCGAGCAGATTATCGATCTGGCCTCTTTCAATCTGCGTGGCGCCCCCTGCTGGTGCCAGATCGTCGATGGCGCGAAACTTGGAAACTGCCCGCAGAAACTGGATGCCTTTCGCGTCGTTGAAGAGCAGATTCCCGCTCGATCCGGACCGCCTCTCGGTGTCTTTTACGCCGCGTTTCATCCGCGCACCAAACCGGTCGCTTACGAAACTGAGGCCCTTTCTATGGCGGCGTCGATGGCCACGCTAGCCATTGAGACCAGACGACTGTACTCCGATCTGCTGCACCGCTCCCAGTTCGATCAGCTGACTGACATTTACAACCGGTTCTCGCTGGAAACTTATCTGGAAGAGCATATTGAGAGGGTCCGTCAGGATGCCGGCATCTTCGGGTTGATTTACATCGATCTCAACGATTTTAAGCAGGTCAACGATGTTTTCGGGCACCATGTTGGGGACCTGTACCTCCAGGAGGCGGCGGTTCGAATGAAGCACGCGCTGCGACCCGATGACATGTTTGCGCGGCTCGGTGGCGACGAATTTGCCGTACTTGTTCCGCGTCCGCACAGTCGCAAAGATGTCGAGGAGATTGCCCAGCGTCTGGAACGCAGCTTCGACGCTCCGTACTCTTTCGACGGATACGTGCTGCATGGCTCCGCAAGCCTCGGCATCGCGCTTTATCCCGAAGACGGCACGACTCGGGAGAGTTTATTGAGCGCAGCGGATGCAGCAATGTACGTAGTCAAGCAAACCAAGAAGCAGGTTAGTGAGCTATCTTCCGGACGCCGGAATCGAATGGCTGCACTCAAGGATCGCGCATTTTGATCCGGCCCTGAAGAATTGCTAAGCGCTTATACTCCGTGAGCTTTCGGGAAGGATGCGTAGGATACATGTGACGGGCGCGCACTGGAAGTGGCAGTCTTCAATTCTAGTCGCCCACTCGACTGGCGAAGGGAACGCCGATTTGCCGACATGCCCGCAAATTCCCCGCAGCGGCGTACAGAAGTGGGTCGCCATCGCGTATGCGAGGTCAGTGCGGAAGCGAAATCGAGCGCCAGGGACAAACGAATGGGTAGCAAATCACGGCCGCAGTCGCCAATTCCGATTTCCTCATCCAATTCGCCGGGTCTCCTGATCTGCATAAGCAGGCCTTGATCTGGTTTGACGAGTTCAATGCACTCATGGTCAGAGTTTCGAACGGTAGTCGGCAAAGGTCGCGCTTGAAATCAGCCGGCGAATTCTCCGGCAACGGTAACCCTGGGCGGTCAACCACCAACTACTCGGGACTTCGGCATCCCTGAGTGCTTATGGCGATTTGCCAGAAAGCGAGAACCTTCCGGGGTGAGAGCTTATCTCTG
>VFSW01001316.1_pt1 | contig 37797 bp, 29 predicted proteins | sample 5358111 | NCBI WGS metagenome assembly VFSW01 (sample SAMN11554181, study PRJNA540505) | mine drainage metagenome | isolation source: sediment from site ElyBrook_90M | place: USA: Ely Copper Mine, Vershire, VT | collected 2017 | reverse complement strand
GCCGCGCCGACGCAGAGGTCCGCACCGCCACCGTCGCCCCCAGGTCCGTCTCCGGCTTCAAGCTTCCCCCCAGTACCCTGCTCAACGCCGGCGGAGCCCCGCAGGCCGTCCGCGAAGAGATGCTTCGCGAAGAAGCCCGCGTCTTGGTCGAAAAGTGCGCGGAGTTCGACGTCCGCGGCCAGGTCGTGCAGATCAATACCGGCCCCATGGTCACCACCTACGAGTTCAAGCCCGAGGCCGGCGTCAAGTACTCCCGCGTCACCGGCCTTGCCGACGACCTCTGCCTGGCTATGCGCGCCGAATCCATCCTCATCGAGCGCATGCCCGGCAAGTCCACCGTCGGCATCCAGGTCCCCAACCACGACCGCGATACCATCCACCTCCGCGATGTGCTCGAGTCGGAGATCTTCGCTCGCGCCAAGGGCCGCCTCACCATCGCCATGGGCAAGGACATCAACGGCCGCATCGTCCCGGCGGATCTAGCCACCATGCCTCACCTGCTCATCGCCGGCTCAACCGGCTCCGGCAAATCCGTGGCCATCAACGCCATGATCATGAGCCTGCTGTTCCGCACCACCCCGTCCCAGGTGCGCCTCATCCTCGTCGATCCCAAGCGCGTCGAACTGGGAATGTACGAAGGTATTCCCCACCTGCTCACACCCATCATCACCGAGCCCAAGCTGGCCGCCAACGCCCTGCGCAACGCCGTCCGCGAGATGGAGCGCCGCCTCAAGCTGCTCGCCTCGCGCGCCGTTCGCAACATCGACCAGTACAACAAGCTCTTCGAGGGCTCCATGCCCTCCCTCTTCGACGAATCCGAAGACAACGAACCGCTCCCCTTCATCGTCATCATCATCGACGAGCTGGCCGACCTGATGATGCTGGATCGCGCCAACGTGGAAGAATCCATCACCCGCCTGGCGCAGATGGCGCGCGCCGTCGGCATTCATCTCATCCTCGCCACGCAGCGCCCCTCGGTCGACGTCATCACCGGCCTCATCAAGGCCAACGTGCCCACCCGCATCAGCTTCCGCCTCGCCACCAAGGTCGATTCCCGCACCATCCTGGACACCAACGGCGCCGAATCGCTCCTGGGCCGCGGCGACATGCTCTTCCTGCCCCCCGGCACCAGCCGCCTTATGCGCCTCCACGCACCGTATGTCAGCGAAAAGGAGACCGCCGCCGTCGTCGATTTCTGGAAGGCCCAGGCCGATGCCGAATACGTGCAGGGCTTCCTCGAGTCGCCCAAGGACGAGCGCATCGCCCCCGACGGCTCCAACCCCGACCCCGACGAAAACGATCCCCTTTTCAACGACGCCGTGCAGTTGGTCTTCGAATTCGGCAAGGCCTCCACGTCGCTGCTGCAGCGGAGACTCCGCATCGGCTACGGCCGCGCCGCCCATCTCATCGACCTGATGGAGCGCGACGGATTGGTAGGCCCCGCCGACGGCAGCCGTCCCCGTGAGCTGTTGAAGGCCCCCGGCTGGCTCCACGAAGTCCCCGCTGCGATCGACTAACCCTCAGCGCGGGACAGGACATCCAGCCCTCGTCGTGCGTACCCCCATCACTGATTGGATTCCCGCCGAGCGATTTTCGCTTGACCGGGCCTCCGGAGTGGCAAACTGTATTTATGCTCGAGATCATCACTCCGCGCGATCTGCCTGTGGTGCTCCTCATCGACGACGACATGGTGAGCCGGGAAGTGATGGCCACCATGATGACCATGAGCGGCTATGCTGTACACACCGCCACCGACGGCGCCGCCGCCGTGGTTATGCTGGCCGGAGGAGAGTGCTCTCCCGGCGTCATTCTCATGGATGTCCAGATGCCCGGCTTGGCCGGCCTTCCGCTCATCCGCCAGCTTCGCGCCCACAGCGCGGCCCGCCTTTACCTCATCAGCGCCAGCGACACACCCAGCGAAGTCCTCGACGCAGCCGATGGGTTCATCCTCAAACCATTCCCGCCCGAGGCGCTGACGCACCTTCTCGAACAGCAGGAGGCGCAGGCCCGTCCGCTCGCCGCCGGCCTCGACCCAAATGAGACCATCGTCAACCTGGAAACTCTGGCCCAGTTGCGCGAGATGATGCCGGAAACGAACGTCCGTCAGATATTCCAAGCCATCCTCGCCGACCTGGCCCGCCGCACTGCCATCCTCAAGGCCGCCATCGCCAAAAGGGACTGGCAAGAGGGCCGCCGCATCGGCCATGCCATTAAGGGCGGCGCATCCATGGCCGGCGCCGTCCAGTTGGCCCGCCTCGGCGCTGGCATCGAGTCCGGCTCCCTCGAACCCAAGGTTAACCAATCAGATAACAGCTCCGTCATCCTGGCCGATTTAGAATCCGCCGCGGAAAACCTTCAGCGTATGCTGGAGGTTGAATTCAAAGCCTGACAGACTCAAGACGCTGGAGGTAAGCCGTTCCCGTGGAAAAGCCCATCCGCATCATCATTGCCGACGATCATCCTGTAGTCCGAATTGGTGTGCGCAACATGCTCTCGGAGCAAGAGGGCTTTGACGTTGTTGGCGACGCCACCGACGGAGACGAGGCCATCACCCAGACTCTCGAGCTCGAACCCGACATCCTGCTGCTCGACTTGCAGATGCCGCGCCTGCCCGGCCTCGAGGCGATGCGCGCCATCATGAATGGCACCCCCACGGTCAAGATCCTGCTCCTCACCTCCACCATCACCACCCAGCAGATCATCGAGGCATTGCACATCGGCGCCCGCGGCATCGTGCTCAAAGACGCCCTGGCCAGTCACCTGCAAACCTCCATTCGCACCGTCTTCGGCGGCGATTACTGGATCGGCGGCAAACGCGTGGTCAACCTGGTGAGCGCGCTCCACGACCTGATGCAGCAGGCGGTGGTGCCGCAGCGCAAGACCTACGGCCTCACCCCGCGGGAGCTGGAAGTGGTCGGCTGCATCGTGGAAGGCTGCTCCAACCGCGACATCGCCAAGCAGTTCACGCTCAGCGAAGAAACCGTCAAGCGGCATCTGTCCAACATCTTCGACAAAACCGGCGTCTCAACCCGCCTCGAACTCGCCCTGTTCGCCATCGCGCACCACCTGGTGGAGCCGCAGTAAGGGCCGTCTTGCAATCCTGGAAAAGCCTGGTCTCGGGTCGTTCATCCCACGAAATACCGCGTCCCGCAGCGTTGAATGTCCCGCCTCGGCGGTCCTGGCTCTTCGGCGCACCCCCATCGATATCCTCGCAACTCCTCGACCCTTGATCGAAGTGGGACAGAGGATTGCGGGTCCCTTATACTCGGGTTGCAGGCGAATCCGCTCGGCCGCCGGCAGGGAGCAAAAAATGAACATCGCCTTTCTTGGATTGGGAAACATGGGGTCGGGGATGGCCGGCCGGTTGCTGGCCGCGGGGCACAGCTTGCGGGTGTGGAACCGGAGCGCGGGCAAGATGGACGACCTGGTGGCAACGGGGGCGGTAGCCTGCAGGTCGGCAGCCGAGGCAGTAGAAGGCGTGCCGCTGGTCATCAGCAGCCTGATGGACGACGCCTCGGTGAAGAGCGTCTTCGGCGGCGAAGACGGCGTGATTACCCGCATGGCGCAGGGCGCGATTCATGTCTGCACCGCCACCATCTCTGCCCAGTGCGGCGACTGGCTCGCCGCGGAGCACGCCGCGCACGGCAGCCGCTACGTCTCCGGGCCCGTGCTGGGCCGGCCCGATGCCGCCGCCTCCGGAACGCTTCTGCTAATGCTTGCCGGCGACCCGAGCGCCATCGAGGAAGTGCAGCCTGTCTGCAAGGCCTTCGCCAACCTGTTTATCCCCATGGAGGGTCCGGCGAGCGTGGCCAACAGCCAGAAACTCTGCTTCAACTTCTTCATCGCTTCGCTGGTCGAGGTCTTCGCCGAGTGTTACACCTTTGCAGAAAAGACCGGAGCCTCGGCGGTGATTATGGCGCAGTTTTTCCACAGGGTCTTCGCGCATCCGGGAATGCAGGGTTATGCGCGCCGCATGAAGGACCGCGAGTCCGCGGGCGAAGGCGGGTTCTCCATGCGCGGCGGCATCAAGGACGTGCGTCTGATGCTGGATGCGGCGTCTCGCGCGGGCTGCACGCTGGAGATTGCCCAGGTAATCGAGGAAAAGATGCAAGCGTGCATGGCGCAGGGGCTCGCCGACGAGGACTGGAGCGCGGTCCAGCAGGTGACCCGGACGCGGGCTGGCCTGCCGGCGAAGTAGAAAAGTTCAGGTTGCGTAGCGTGGGTCACTGCACATTCGCAAGTAGCTTTAGATAGGATGGATGCATGAGCCTGAAGGGAAAGATCGTCTTCATCACAGGAGCCAGCGCAGGCATCGGCGCAGCTACTGCACTGGCCTTTGCGGCCGAGGGAGCGCGGCTGCTGCTGGCCGCGCGGCGGGCGGCAAAACTGGCGGAAGTAGCCTCGGCAGCGCTGACGTGCGGCGCTTTCGCAGTACACTCCATCGGCCTCGACGTGCGCCACTACCGCGCCGTGCAGGACGCCATCGACTCGCTGCCCGAAGATTGGGCGGCAATTGACATTCTGGTCAACAATGCAGGTCTCAGCCGCGGCCTCGACAAGCTCTACACCGGCAAAGTCGAAGACTGGGAAGAGATGATCGACACCAACGTCAAGGGGCTGCTCTACGTCTCGCGCACGGTGGTTCCGGGCATGGTGGTGCGCGGGCGCGGGCACATCATCAATCTCGGCTCCACGGCGGGCGAGATCGCCTACCCCAACGGCGCGGTCTACTGCGGCAGCAAAGCCGCCGAGCGCGCCATCAACGACGGACTGCGCGAGGACCTGCTGGGAACTCCGGTGCGGGTGACGAGTATCGACCCCGGAATGGTGGAAACAGACTTCAGCCTGATTCGCTTCCACGGCGACGAGGAGCGCGCGGCCAAGGTCTACAAGGGCCTCACGCCGCTCACCCCCGAGGACGTTGCCGATGCCATTGTGTGGGCAGCTAGCCGACCCGCGCACGTGAACATTGCGCGCGTGAGCATGACCTCGATTCACCAGGCCAACTCTCTCCTGTTCCATCGCGAGCCGCAGGCCTGATCGCGGCAAGCCTGCACAGCATCGGCAACCGACGCTACGGGCCTCTGTCGCCGGGCCGCAGCCCTAGTGCATGGCCTCAATCTCCGCCTCTATCTGGACCAAAGCTGCTTCGAGGGCTGCCCGGCGCGCCGGATTTGAGGTCTTCTGCGACAGGATGTTTTCCCGCTGCAGATGGAGCGCCTGCTTCTGCCGTTCCTTCACGGTGCGAACCTGGTCCGCCGCCCGCCGCTGGTCTTCGCTGACAAACTCATTGCCGGCGCCGGCCTCCGGTTGCTGCAGGGCATTTGCCATCTGTTCCTCCACGGATTTACTTTCCCAACCACGAGCCATATCTTCATTCTAAGGGGACGGGCCGCATTTCGCCCCCGGAATTCGACCAGAACCACCCGGCAGCCCCGGAGGAGCCCTGATGCGCGTTTGGCAGATTTCTTCATTTGGCATTGATTCTTTGGAATTTGTGGAACGGCCCACCCCCTCGCCCGAGCCTGGCGAAGTCCTGGTCAAGGTCCGCGCGATTTCTTACAACTATCGCGACTTGCTGGTCGTCAAGGGCCTCTACAACCCAAAACTGAAGCTGCCCCGCGTTCCCTGCTCCGACGGCGCAGGCGAGGTGGTGGCCGTGGGCGAGGGCGTAACCGCCTGGAAGCTGGGCGACCGGGTGGCCGGCATCTTCATGCAGAACTGGCTGGACGGCCCCCCCAGCGCGATCAAGAGCCGCCGCGCCCTGGGAGGCGACATCGACGGCATGCTGGCAGAATACGTCGTGCTGAAGGAAACCGGCTTGGTCGCCTTCCCCGAGCACCTCAGCTTTCAGGAGGCAGCTACCCTGCCCTGCGCCGCTGTCACCGCCTGGAATGCGCTCTCCATCGGCCATCTCAAACCCGGAGCCACCGTGCTGATCCAGGGAACCGGCGGCGTGTCGATCTTCGCTCTGCAACTGGCGCGCCTGCGCGGCGCACGCGTGCTGGGCATCTCCTCCAGCGACCTGAAGCTCGAGCGCGCCTATTCGCTGGGTCTGGACTCCGGCATCAACTACAAGGACAACCCGGACTGGGACCGCTGGGCGCTAGACCAAACCGACGGCGAGGGCGTGGATTTGGTGGTGGAAGTAGGCGGCGTGGCCACGCTGCCGCGCTCCCTGCGGGCCCTCCGTATCGGCGGCGCTATCGCCCAAGTGGGCGTGCTCAGCGGCTCTGCCCACACCGCACCCTTCCCCATCTCATCCATCCTCCACAAGCAGGTCAACCTGCGCGGCATCTACGTCGGCTCGCGCAAGGACTTCGAAGATATGAACAAGGCCATCACCCTGGCGGTGCTCCGCCCGGTGGGCGAAAACTTCCACTGGTCGCAGGCCCGCGAGGCGCTCTCTCGCATGGAAGAAGGCTCCCACTTCGGCAAGCTGGTGCTGACCGTGGCATGAGGCCGGATCAGCTCACATTCACATACGTCGAGTAAGGCCGCGAGCCCAGCCAGGTGAACGGCAGCAGGCTCACCGGCCCGTTGGCCGCCATCACACGCCACTCGCGCTCGCTTACCCGCCTCGCCGCAAGCAGGTGTTCGCGAGTCATCTTCGGCAGCGGCGCCGCCTGATCCTGTTTCACCGCCATCAGCACCAGCGGTCCGCTCAGCAGGGCAACGGTGCCTGGGTGCTGCGGATCGATGGCCTCCAGGCGCATCCTGAGCGGAAACTCCAGTTCCACTCGGTCCCCGCTCTTCCACGCGCGGCGCACAGAGGCAAACTGTCCGGGCACGGCCAGTCCCGCTTGTCGCGTGCCGTTGACAAACATCTGCGCTCCCTCTGCCCAGCCCGGAATCCGGAAGTGGAGCGCAAGCTCCGTGGGCGCCGAGGCCGTCACCGTGAAAGTAACCCGATCCTCATACGGATACTCGCCCTCCTGCGTAAGCTTGAGCGCCGCGCCGCCCTCGTTCCAGCGCAGCGTCGAAGGCACGTAGAGGTTCACATACACCGCCTGCGGCGCGCGCAGATACATATTGATACGGTAGTCCGCCGCCACCTGCGGCAGCGTCCCCGAGCAGCAGGCCCAGCGCGCTTCCTTGTACACCCGCTGACCGTTGAAGTTGTAGTCGGCGTAATAGAAATTCTTGCCGTTCTCTTCCAGCGGCAGCGCGCCCAGCACCGTGTTGTACATCATGCGCTCCATGCTGTCGCCGTAGTGCGCCTCGCGCGTCACGCGCAACAGGTAGCGTGTCAGTTTGAAGTGCGCATAGCTTCCGCACGGAGTCTCGAAGCTGTGGTGCGTATGGGTCAAGCTGTCGTACACATCGCTTGACCCCGGTGCGCGCAGCGTCTCGTCCGGGCCCCAGCCGCCGGTGGCAAAGCTCTGCGCTTCCAGCATGGCGAAGGCATTGCGCGCGGCCCGCAGGTGCTTCTCGCTGCCCGCCACCAGGTAAGCCATCATCGCCGAACTCAGCGAGTTCACATGGCTGTAGGCATGCCTGCCATTCAAAACATTTTCATCGCGCGAGAGCGGATCGAACCACGGCTTGTCATCGAGGTAGTCGAAGGCCAGGTCGTAGTAGCGCCGCCCCGCCCCGCGCTGGGTTGCCAGAAACAGGTTCTCCGGCATGGTGTATGACTCGTCCCAGGTCCACGACTCGTCCTTGGGGTCCTTGTCCGTGCGCCAGGGCAGGCCGTGTTCGACCGCATGACCGGGCAGGTGCGGCAGCGCGGTGTTCGTCGTGTGCTCCAGAATCTCCAGAGCCAGCGGATCCTTCACATAGGTGTGGGAGTCGAGTAGCCCCAGCAGCAGCTTGTCGTAGGTATATGCCGGAAAGCGGTTCCTGATGTAGAAATCCGCCGTGATGGTCTGGGCATAGAGCCTGTTGAGCCGCAGCACCTTCTCGCGCGTCGCCGCCTCCCCGGTGATGGCGTAGCAGCGCGCCAGCGCGGAGACCCACTGCCCAAACGTGCAGCCCGGCGCAAACCCCTCGTCGAAGCCCTTGCGGTAGTCGTAGTTGGGGTCGTAGTTGTACCAGCCGCCCAGGTCCTCGCCGGGCGCGCTCATGCCCGACATCTGCCGGAACGGCTTGAGGATGCTGTCCTCGCTCAGCGCCATCAGCACGTCGTGGGTGTTCATCAGTTGCGACTCGTGCGCCTCGCTGGCCACGTCCACGTCGCCATAGCCAAACTCGGTCAGCGGCGCGCCCAATGCGGCCTCACCACCCCACGCCCTATGGCTCCGCAGCCCCAGGCCGGCAACCGCCGCCAGAGAACCCGTCTGCATGAACCGCCTGCGCGAAACCTGCCCTGCTTCACAGCTCCCAATGCGCATCGCAACCTCCCGGCCTACCCACAACATCATGCATGGGCCACGGCGCTGCTGTCATCTGGGCCGGCGGAAATGAATGTATTGCTTTACGCAGCCAGGCAAGCGGCAGCGCCTGAGGATGCCTCAGTCCACCTCGCGCGAAAACCGTTCGCGCAGCTCGCGGCGCAGCACTTTGCCGGTGTGGTTATGCGGCATTTCGCCGGCATCGAGAATCCAGACCCGGCGTGGAGCCTTGTAAGGCGCCAGGCGATTTCGGCAGAAGTCGATGATCTCTTCGGCGCTGGCATGAAAGCCCGGATGCAGTTCGACCGCGGCCACGGGAATCTCGCCCTTCTCCTTGTGCGGCAGGCCGAACGCGGCGGCGCGGGCCACGGCCGGATGCGCCAGCATGGCCTCTTCCAGTTCCTTGACGTAGACCGAGTAGCCGCCTGACTTGATCACGTCTTTCATGCGCCCCACCAGCCGGATGAAGCCAAGCCGGTTACGCGTAGCCAGGTCGCCTGTGCGCAGCCAGCCGTCGGCGGTCAACAGCGCGTCGGGGCCTGCCTCGCTCTTGGCAGAGTCTTTCCAGTAGTGTGGCGTGAGGCCGCGGCGGCGAATCTGGCACTCGCCGGTTGCGCCCGCTTTGACCCGCCGGCCATTCTCGTCGGCCACGCGAATCTGAAACGGCGGCACCGGGAAGCACAGATCGCCCGAGCCGGGAAGGAACGAGAGCTCGATCCCCATCATGGCCAGGCCGCCCAACTCCACCATGCCGTAGCCGTTGAGCAGCACCGGCGGGATGCGGCGGCCAAATGGAAGCCGGAGCAGCGCGCCGAACTTTCGCATCTGCTGGCGAACTTCGGAAGGCAGGTGATCGCTGGCCGAAAGCCACAGGCGCACGCTGGCCAGCTGCGACGGGTCGGGGTTGCTGTTCACCAGGCGGGCAAACATGGTGGGCACGCCGACGATGGCGGTAACGCGGAAGCGCCCGGCAAAGTCGAGCGCCGTGATCACGTCGAAGCGGTCAAGAACGCATCCGCGGATGCCGGCCATGAGCCCGTAGAGCGCGATGCTGACCGCCATGATGTGCGACCAGGGCAGAGCGATGAGGGCCAGGTCCTTTGGCCCCAGGAACAGGCCGGCCAGCACGCTCGTCGAGCGCGCGCCGAGCAGCGCCCGGCTGGAGAGAGCCGCCCCCTTGGGAAAGCCGCTGGTGCCGGAGGTGTGAAAGATGGCCACGGTGGCGCCGGGATCGATCTCGACCGGCGGCAGCGGCGCCTGGTCGTGCGCGGGACGCAGAAAACCCTCCAGCGTCTCCGGCTCTTCGTCCGACTGGATCCAGGTACGCACTTCGAGCGCCTCGCGCTCGTGGATGTTGCGCTCGAAGACGGCCTTGTCCGTAACCAGGATGCGGGTGCCGCTGTTCGAGAGGATGCGGCGGACCTCGGCGGCGGTGAGCATGGGGTTGAGCGGAACGGCGATGCCCCCGGCGCGGATAACGGCCAGGAACCAGTGCAGGCAAAGCCGGTCGTTGGTGCGATAGATGGCCACCGGCTCACCCGGTGCGAGAGCCACAGCCTGACGGAGAAACGCATCGAGATCGCAGATGCTCGAATGCAGCTCGGCAAGAGTGTAGGAGCCGTTTTCGTCGACGGAAACTTCGCAGTCACCCCTGCGCCTCGCCAGTTCATCCACCAGGTTGGCGACCGTAACCTTGCGGTCGCGAGAGAGCAGGTAGCGTTCTAACAGGTTCATGCAATAGAAACCGGTTTGCGGCCCCATTCGCTGGCCACACAGTAGTGAAAGAGTCGATCGAGATAGTCCACCACCAGCGGCGGCGTCAGGCCGGAGGGCGCAAGCAGTCGCTCGGCGTTGGTCGTATCGAACTGCATGCGCATGGTGAAGTAGTCGCGGTAGGCGCGGCCGTCGCGCAGCACGCGGCGCTTCTTTCCCCACAGCGTCATGAACAGCAACGGGCGCACCAGCGCGAAGAAAAACTTCGGATCGACATAGCGGGCTTCGGGCGCGTTGAAGTACTCCGCCGCGCGGCGGGCAATCTGCTGGATTGTCGCGCTGCCGCGTGGCCCCGCGCAGAGGTGCGCCGTGCTGCCCAAAGCCGCTTCGTCAAAGGTCAGCCGCGCCACGGCGGCGGCCACATAGTCCACCGGCACAATGTCCAGCACCGCGTCGGGAAAGCCAGGCACGGTGCGCCACAGCCGGCGCGCATAGATCTTCAGCGGCCAGTACATCATCTTGAAGCTGGAGGTGGCGCCGGTGCGCGAGTCGCCCACGATAATGCTTGGACGCAGGATGACGCCGGGCAGTGAGCCCAGCCGCGACCGGACCAGCGCCTCGGCCTCTGCCTTCGTCTGCTCATAGGTGTTGCGGTAGCTCTGCCCCACGGCCAGCTCGTCCTCGCGCACCAGCCCGGTGCGCTCGCCGGCCACGTAAGCGGTGCCCACATAGGCCAGGCTGCGCAGCCCGGGCGCGGAGGCGGCGAAGTCGAGAATCCCGCGCGTGCCCTCCACGTTGACGCGGCGGGCTTCGTCGAGCGTGTGGTCGAAGCGCACCGTGGCGGCGGAGTGGATGACGCGCGTGACGGATGCGGAGAGGCGGCTGTAGTCCGCGGGCGCCAGCCCGCAGTTCGGCTGGCTCATGTCGCCGGAAAAGACCTCCACGCGATGCTGGTCCGCAGCCGGCACGATTGCATCGGCGCGCTGCCGGCCCGAATGCGCTGCTGTCGAGCGGATGAGCAGGGCCAGCCGGGCATTGGGCTGGCGGTCGAGCAGTTCGCACACCAGCCGCGCACCCAGAAAACCGGTTGCGCCTGTGACAAGAATCAGTTCTTCGCTGTTCACTCGGGGTGTCGACCTCAAGGGTAAAAACAATGTACAGGCCGGAAGACACAGGGCCTTTGGGATGCGGAAATGAACGCAGAATCCTCTCCTAGTATAGCCCGGTGAGTTGTGCTCTGCGGCTGCGTGGCCGGCGAGACGCGAGGCGGACGAATCGACCCAAAACGGCCCCGCGCCTCCCGAATCAAATTCCCTGCACCGTGTTCACTGACTTTTTTGCCCGAATGTCACCGTCTGTTCAAACCACCCGGTCTTATCATTCCAGGCCCGGTGCCCCATCCTTCGCTTCTTTCTGGCGAGGAAGGGGAAGGCGCGAACCCACCTGCGCGCAACCGCGTCTGCCGCACCGCAGGTGCTTGCAGATAATTTCGGCCCTTTAGCGCACAATCTACTTAGATCAGCTTCCATCGCACAGGGAACACCGGGTTCGTGCTCGTAACTCCTTTGTCATGAGGAATCTGCAAAGAACTCCAATCGAATCAGTAATTTAAACCGCTGTCCACGCCCTATCCCGCTGAAAACAAGGAGCTTCCTTGCAGAAATAGGGTGGGGGAGGGGAGAATCCGCATGGATCAGGAGTGGCGCCGCATCATGTCCAGCTGGGCCAAGTGTCAAGCCCTGCCCTACGCGGCAAGCCGTTTTGCTACTTCCACACCCGCCTCCACCGCTTTGCCGCCGAGCCCCATTTCACCCGACGGAACCCTCCGGCTCCCCATCCTCGAAGATCGCACCGACAGGCACGAGGCAACCAAAGCGACCCAAAAAGGGCACCGCCCTCCCGAATCGAATTCCCTGCCGCGAGTTCACTGACTTTTTACGCGAATATCACCACGTTTCCAGCCTACCCGGTTCTATCTTCGAGGCATCTTAGGCAGTTAAAGATTCTCCCCGTCACCGCGGGGAGCAGGAGCCGCATGACCGAAATTTCTGCCGCAAAACTGACGCAGCCCGAATTGCAAAAGGACCAGCGCACCGCGCTTGGCGTCGAGGCGCTGGCGCAGTCGTTCCTCGACAACCTGTTCTTTGTGCAGGGCCGTTCTACAGAGCGCGCCACCGTCAACGACCTCTACATGGCGCTGGCCCACACCGTGCGCGACCGGCTGGTGGAGCGCTGGATCTCCACGGTAAAGAACTACCAGGCGCAGGATGTGCGCGTGGTGTGCTACCTCTCGGCCGAGTTCCTGACCGGACCGCACCTGGCCAACAACCTCATCAACCTGGCCATCTACGACGAGACCGAGCAGGCCATGAGGCAACTTGGACTCGACCTGAATGTCCTCATCGAGCAGGAAGAGGAGCCGGGCCTGGGCAACGGAGGGCTGGGACGGCTGGCCTCGTGCTTCATGGATTCCCTCGCCACGCTCGACATTCCCGCTATCGGCTACGGCATCCGCTACGAGTATGGAATCTTCGACCAGCAGATTCGTGACGGCTGGCAGGTGGAGTCGACGGACAAGTGGCTGCGACTGGGCAACCCATGGGCACTGGAGCGCCCCGAAGATGCGTTTGAAGTGAAGCTGGGCGGGCACACCGAGTCGCATACCGATGGCAACGGGCGCATCCGCGTGAGCTGGATTCCGCAGCGCGTCATCCGCGGCATTCCGCACGACACGCCCATCCTCGGCTACCGCACCAACACCGCCAACACAATGCGGTTGTGGTCGGCGCAGGCGGTCGAGTCGTTCGACTTTGAAACCTTCAACCACGGCGACTTCTTCGGCGCCGTGGCCGACAAGGTCTCGTCGGAGAACCTCTCCAAGATTCTCTATCCCAACGACGAGGAAGTGCAGGGCAAGCAGTTGAGGCTGGCGCAGCAGTTCTTCTTCGTCTCCTGCTCACTGCAGCACATCCTGCGCATTCAGGCCACGCAGAACCGCCCATTGGCTGAGCTGCATCGCAACTTCGCCATCCAGATGAACGACACCCATCCGGCCATTGCGGTGGCGGAGGTGATGCGGCTGCTGATGGATGAGCACGGGATGGAGTGGGACGCGGCGTGGCACGTGACGCAGCACGCGCTCTCATACACCAATCACACACTGCTGCCCGAGGCGCTGGAGCAGTGGCCCCTGTCGCTCTTCGGATCGCTGCTGCCGCGGCACCTGGAGATCGTCGAAGAGGTCAACCGGCGGCATCTTGAAGATGTGCGGCACAGGTTTCCCGGCGACGGGGACCGCGTGCAGCGGCTCTCGCTCATCAACGAAGACGGCGGCAAATTCGTGCGCATGGCGCATCTGGCCACGCTCGGCAGCCATGCCGTCAACGGCGTTGCCGCGCTGCACACTGAGTTGCTCAAGACCAGCGTGCTGAACGATTTTTATGCGCTCACGCCGGAGAAATTCTCCAATAAGACAAACGGCGTCACGCCGCGGCGGTGGATACTTCTGGCCAACCCGCGACTGGCGCAGTTGCTCACCGCGCGGCTCGGCTCGGGTTGGATTCGCGACCTCGAAAAGCTGCGGCGGCTGGAGCCCCTCGCCGGCGATCCGGAACTGAACCAGGAGTGGCGCGCCATCAAGCGGCACAACAAGCTGCAGCTTTCAACCTTCATTCACGATCGGCTGGGCATCGTCGCCGATCCCGACTCGATCTTCGACGTGCTGGTGAAACGGCTGCATGAGTACAAGCGGCAGCATCTGCAGGTACTGCACATCCTCACCCTGTACAAGCGCATCCAGCGCGATCCGGACGTTGAAGTCGTACCCCGCACGTTCCTGTTCGGCGGCAAGGCCGCGCCCGGTTATCGCATGGCCAAGCTGATCATCAAGCTCATCCACTCGGTGGGCGAAGCCATCAACTCCGACCCGCTGGTGCGCGGCCGGCTCAAGGTCGTCTTCCTCCCCGATTACAGCGTCAAACTGGGCCAGCGCGTCTATCCCGCGGCGGATTTGTCTGAGCAGATTTCGCTCGCCGGCAAAGAAGCCTCCGGCACCGGCAACATGAAGTTCGCCATGAACGGCGCGCTCACCATCGGCACCCTCGACGGCGCCAACATCGAGATACGCGAAGAAGTCGGTGAAGATAACTTCTTCCTTTTTGGTCTGACCACGCCGGAGGTGGAGCGGCGCAAACACGAGGGCTACAACCCGCACGAGATTTACGAGTCCAACGCCGAGTTGCGCGAGGTGCTCGATTCGCTGCTGAACGGCGAGTTCTCGCGCGGCGACCGGGGGCTGTTTGAGCCGCTGGTCAACGCGCTTCTCTATGGCGACAACTACATGCTGCTGGCCGATTACCAGTCCTACATCGACTGCCAGGACCGCGTAAGCCAGGCTTACAAGGACCCGGACGCCTGGACCCGCATGTCCATCCTCAACGTGGCGCGCATCGGCAAGTTTTCCTCCGACCGCTCCATTCGCGAGTATTGCGCGGACATCTGGAAGACGTGGCCGGTGAAGATTCAGTTGTAGCTTTTCATGCTTTGTTTTCGACGGTTCGCTTGGCGCTGCCGAATGCGATGGCTCCAAGCAGCCCAATCACCAGCACCAGCGCTGCCCACAGCAGGGCCGGATGCTTTTCGGTAAAAGGGCGCTCGTCCGGGCGGGGTTCGTATGCGGCGTTGACCTGCTCCTGGCCCGCCGTGGCTTTGGCCGCGTCCGGCTCATGCGCGAACAGCTTTGCGTAGTCGTAGCGCGGAGCCGAAAGCGCGGCGTCGCCGTAGTAGAGCGTGGCGTTGCCTGCGCCGGCGGACTCGAAGCACAGATCGCGCTCCAGCATCTGCAGGCGCACTGCATCCACCTCCAGCGGAGTATCGTCCCCGTTGTCGATGGCGATGGTCCACCGGGCCGGCGTACCAAAGGCCGCGCTGGGCGCGTCGATGGCCAGGTGTTCCTCGTCGATGCGGTGGCCGTTCTGCACGCTGTGCACGCGCAGCAGGTTTCCATAGCCGGTCACTGTCTGCGGGTACCGCGGGGCCTCGGTGGTGGGCACTGTTTGAACCGGCTCAACCTGGATTGTCACATCGCGGCTGAAAAGCACCGGCTGCGCGCCCGGCGCAAAGACGATGCGGTCCACAGGCACATGCGCTGGGACAATGAACTCGAAGACGGAAGTGTGGCCCTTGCGCGTCACCTGCGCGGTCTCGGCGATGGTGACGTAGCGCGGCTGGCTGGCCGGCAGGCGCACCACGGAGAGACCGGTGATTTGTTCCGGAACCAGCGGCCCCGCGATGCGGAAGTGCAGATACTTGAAGTCCGATTCCGGCAGGTGCAGCACGGTGCTGCGGCCCAGGCGCTGCTTGCTCAGGTCGAAGATGGTGTACGCGCCGAGCTTTGTCTCGGCACCGCCGGTCTGCGCATGGCTTCCGGAGACCTGGACCGTCGCAATAAAATCATGCGCCGTCACATCCAGTTGCAGGTCGCTGTACTGTCCGTCGGGTAACTCGGCGTCGAAGACGGTCTGCCCGCCGCGCACTCCCTTGTCCAGTGGATTGACGGCGCGCTGCGAAACAACAGCAGGCGCGGCAATTTGAACGACGTAAGGCGTCTCCGCGCCGTCGCGGTAGAGGCGAAGATCGGCGAGCGCGGGCGCGGCGTGGGCGAAGATGCCGCCATCCACAACCAGGCAGGCCTGTCCTGCCTGGGATGGGAGATTCTCCACTGACCGCTCGTAGTGGAAGTAGCGAACCTCAGGAGTGGCCGCGACCACGGCCAGTAGCAGCAAACTTGCGACAGGCTTCATGCGCCGGGCCCATCCTCGTTCTCGGCGGCGCTGGTCCCGCGCAGGTTGAGCCAGTCGCGCTGATAGACAAAGCTCACCGCCAGCAGCAGCGCCCCCAGGCCCAGGAAGCTCAGGATGCGGTAGCCCTGGCTGAGCTCGCTTACATCGAACAGAAAGACCTTGCCCACCGAGACGGCCAGCAGCACCAGAGCCTGCCAGCGCAGAAACGCCGACCGCCGCCAGAAGCCCACCCCCAGCAGAATTGCGCCGAAGAGCATGAACCACGCGGAGTAAGAGAACTGCGCGTACATGCGGTGCTGCTCGTACGCGCGCCAATTGCCGCTCCAGTGACGCATCCACCAGAAGGCGGAGATCTCCATGCTCACCGCAATCAGGATCAGTGCATTCACGGCGATCGTTGCTCCCGCGGCAATCGCCGGCCACGCCCGCGCGTAGTCCGCGTCTTCCTGCGCGTGCGGCCGCATCGCAATCCACGCCAGGAATGCGAAGACGGCAATGGCCACGCAATAGGTGCCGAACCGCTGGTTGAATATCGGTGTCGCCGAGACCGCTGGATTCACGCTCAACAGCGCGACCAGTCCCAGTGCCAGGCAGCCCAGCGCCAGCGCGCGCAGCAATCGCGAGGTCACCCGCGTGGCCACCCACAGCAGCGCCGCGCCCTCCACCAACCAGCCGACGGTCAGCCATCGCCCCTCCGCCTTGAGCGGAATGGCGATGGTCAGAAACACCACCGCCGCAGCAAGGTGGAGCGAGTCCAGCAGAGCCGGCGCCGCACGCAGCCTTCCCCGCGCTGGCAATCGCAGCAGCAGCAGGTAGAACGCCGCAAACGCGATGGCCAGCCACGGTCCGGCCCACTGCGTGTCGACGCGGTCGAACAGATTGTAGAAGCCGATGAAGCCGAGCGCGGCGTTGGCCACCGGCAGCAGCACCAGCGCCAGCGCATCCCAGCCGTGAATCTCAGCGCTGTCCCCTTCGTTCACCGCAACCAGCCGCGGCGCGAGGGCAAAGATGAGGAAGAAGCAGGCCAGGAAGAAGAAGGTGCGCGCGAGCTGCGCCTGGGAGTAGTACTCGCTCCACCAGCCAATCACCAGCAGCACAGTGCCCGTGAAGGCCGCAAACAGCAGCCGCGACCAGGGCTTGAGCGCCACCAGCACCAGCACCGCGACATCGAGCAGCAGCAGATAGCTGAACAGCGCCACCTCGTGGTTCTCGCCCGTCGAGACCAGCAGCGGCGTGCTCAGACCGCCCGCAATGGCATAGAGCGCCAGCAGTTCCGCATCCTGCGCCCAGGCCATGTAGCCGTTGAAGGCTGTGACCAGGATCATGGCCGCAAATGCCGCTCCCGAAGGCAGCAGTTGGTAAAGCGAGAAGGCCGCCCACAGTGACAAGTAAAGCGTGCCGCTGCCCACCGCTTTCAGCGAATAGGAAAACGCCGTGTAGCCGCCCCTGCGGAAGCACTCCGACCATGCGATCAACCCCGCGCCGGCAACCAGTCCGATCAGCACACGGCCGAGCGGACCGATCCAATGATTGTCGATGGCCAGCTTGAGAAACCACGCCATGCCGATCAGTACCGCTAGAATGCCAATGCGGTTGAACCACTGCGACCCGATGCGGCTCTCCAGCGACCGGCCGCCCTCGGCGGTCATTGCCGACGAAGCAGAGGCAAAAATCGGCCTCGGCGGCGGTGCTGGGGCAAACGCCTTTGCCGCAGCCTCTGTGGCCGTTTGTCCCTCGGGCGCTGCCGCGGCATCCGGCAATTGAGACGGGACGGGCACCGAAGGCGGCCTCACCGCCGGAGGAGGCGGCGTTTTAGCCGCTGCTTCTTCCAGTTGAACGCCGCGCACCCGCAACGCCGCCTCGATCCGGCTTACGCGCGCGCGTATTTCCGCTACCTCGATTTCAATGCTGCCAGTTGAGTCGGGATTCATTGCCGTCAAATGTACAGCAGACAGGTCGGCATTTCCAATGACAGGTCCCCTGCCCGACGGCCGATGCGCGGAATTGCCCGCGCCGGGGGCTGCCAATCGCCACTCGTTTGCGGTGCCCTCGATAGCCTCTCACGGGTGGACCATTCCACGATGGCTCGTAAAATGGACCGGGCTTTTCAGGATTTGTGCATGCTGCCGTTCACGGCTGGGATGAGCCGGCCCGGCCTCCTTGAATTCCTGCAACGCGTTCTCAGCTGGTCCCTTTGCCGGAATCGCCGGCTGAAAGTTGCCAAAGGATGACGCATCTTGGAGCGGCTGGTGTCTTATAAGTTCTAGTCAGACCACCCATCTTCCGGCGTATCATCAGGAATAGTTTGGGAATCTTGCCGCTGAACGCACAAATCGTAGTTGCCTTGCCCTCAAAACAGGGGAAAGGGGACTTGTGTGTGCGTCCGCGCCGGCTGAGCCCGAAGCTCAGGGCCGCTGCCCTGCTCTTGGCCCCCGCGCTGCTTCTGGCCTCAGGCTGCACCAGTCTGAACATCGCCGCTAGCTCCTCAACCGCGAGCTTCTCCATCGCCCCCGGAATCAGCTCCATCGACACCAATTGCACCGGCTGCAACGCAATCCGCGCCCAGGGCACTTCGGTGGAACAGTTTACGGCCTCGCTGCCCGGCGGAAGCTCCGCAGCGGTCAACTGGAAGGTTTCCGGCGGCGACCGCAACAGCGGTCCCGGCACAATTACCGCCGCGGGCCAGTACACCCCGCCCAGCTACCTCACCGCCGACCGCGTCCAGGTACTGGTCACGGCTACGTTCAACGCTACCACCACCGCGACCACCGTGCTGACTGTGACGCCCGGCTTCCTGCAGCCGCTCACGCCTGAAAACGCCGCCCTTGGCCCCAACGGGCAGACGACCATTACCGGCTTCGTAGCCGAGGCCGGCGGCGAGACCGGCATCTCCTTTGCCCTGGCGAACTCGGCCTCCAGCACTTCCGGTGGGCAAGGTTCGCTGGGCGCCACCACCTGCCAGCGCGGGGCGCAGGCCTTCACCTACTGCACCGTCGTCTACACCGCTCCCTCCGCGATTGCGGCCACCGGAGTCACCTACGTTGTGGCCACCATTGGCTCATCCAATTCCAGGGCCAACGCCGAGTTGCTGCTGAACACCGCGGGCGTTGCCAGCACTCCGGCCAGCCACCAGGCGCAGTTGCCGGCCCCGGTTCAAATGGGCTCATCCGGCGGCAACAACTTCGATTACGACACGCAGGGTAACCAGATTGCCGACTGCTGCGGCGGAACCCTCGGCTCGCTCGTTGAAGACGGCAGCGGCCACCAGTACCTGCTTAGCAACAACCACGTCTTGGCGCGCAGCGATCAGGCCAGCGTCGGCGACCCCATCGTGCAGCCGGGCCTGATCGACAACAACTGCTTGCCCTGGGGCGAGGGGCCCGGCACCACCTCGATCGGTTCGCTCACCAGCTGGCTGCCGCTCTCCGCCGCCTCCACCAATGCCGATGCCGCCATCGCATTGGTCACTGCCGGGACCGTTGATACATCGGGTAGCATCCTGGAACTGGGTACCCGCCAGCCAGACGGCGCCCTCTCCGCTGCGCCCCCGGGAATCTCCTCGACAGGCGGCAAGGGCGAGTCGCCGAGCCTCAACCTGATGGTGGCCAAAAGCGGCCGTACCACAGGGCTGACCTGCGCCAGCATCTCCGCTGTCGCGCTCGACGTCAACGTGGACTACTTCACTGACTGCGCCGAAACCAGGCCGTACCTGACCAAGTCCTACACCAACCAGTTGGCCATTGCCGGCAACCAGTTCAGTGACGCCGGCGACTCCGGCTCGCTGGTGGTGGATACGGCCAACGCTGAGCCCGTGGGCCTGTTCTTTGCCGGCGGCACGGATGCGGCCGGTGTCAGCCAGGGCATCGCCAACCCCGCGTCCGAAGTGCTGAAGGAACTGGGCGTGCAAGCCGGCGGCGCGGCCAGCTACTCCTTCGTGGGCACGGCCGATCATGCGGTCAGTTGCCTCAACTACGGCGACAATTCGGTGGCCGCCGTGCAGACCCGAACGCTCTCTAACTATGAATCCGTGCGCAGTCAACTGGCCCTGGCACAGGCGCGCTCGCTCATCAACCCCGTCGCGGGAATCCTGGGAGTGGCCACCGGCAAGAGCACCGATCGTCCCGGCGAGGGCGCGGTCATCCTCTACGTGGATGAGAACCTGTCCGCGGCAGCGCCCGCAACCGTCGAGGGCGTGCGCACACTGGTCATTCCCACCAACTCCCGCGCAGTGGCTCTTGGCTCGGCGCCGCAGACCCCTCTCGATACCGCTCCCGCGGCGTTGCCGGCGGCAGTGCTCAACGCCGCCGTGGCAAGGAAGCAGCAGTTGACCCACAATCTTATGCTGGACAACCCCGCCTTCTTCGGAGTCGGCGTGGGCCAAAGCCTCGACAGCCCGAAAGAAGCCGCGCTGGTCATCTACGTGGACCGAAAGAAGCTCCCCAGTCAGTTGCCCGCAACCGTGAGCGGCATGCGCACCCGCTACGTGGTCATGGACAGGCTGCACGTGACGCGCTCCTGGGCAACGCCGTTCCAGTCCCGATCGCACTGCATGACCCACCCTGCGCTTGGCCCTCCGGCCAGCTTCAATCCGCTGGACCTGGCAAAGCCGCAGGGTCTCCATCTGAACTGATCTGCAAGGCGAATCGGCGCGGGCTGCTGCGGCTTGTTCCCTGGGTTCTGACTAACCCGCAACCTGACCGTGCCCCAGCCAGCGATGCAGATAGGCAGCCTGGCCCACGTGGTAGCCCTCATGCCACGCCAGGAACGCCACCACCCCGCTCAGCTTGCCGTCGAAGCTCGGAATCTTTTCTGGTCCCGGGGCGGCCAGCACCTCGGCCGATGCCTCTTCCAGCGCGGGGCTCAGCACGGTCTTCACGTCCTCCCAGGCCGCCACGAGTTCCTCCGGCGACTGATAGCCGGCTGCATCGCCGGGGTTCGAGCCCCGCTGAAACAAATCCAGCCACGGCCTGGACCATTCCTTGCCCAGCAGCATCAGCACCCTCGAACGCGCCCACACAATGTGTCCCGCAATCCAGATCATGTTGTTCGATGAGTCTCCGGGGCATTTTTCCCATTCTTCGGCGCTCAGGCCATCGAAGCTCTTGTCGAGCAGTTGTGCGTTCATGCGAAAACTTGCCGCGGCGTGGGCAATCTGGGTGGGTATGGGCATGTGAGCAATCCTCCATGGAAGCGGTGAACAACAGGGGCACGCTCATCATCCCATTCCGGGCGGCCCTAAGTCTACGCCAACTCGCCAGGCCGGCTGAGGCTGCGGCGTTGCCCTGGTAGCTCTGCTCGAAAGAAACCCTCAGGCTGTCGCCGCGACGGGCTCCTGCTTTGCGGCTGTGGTCAACCCTTCATCGTCGGGAATGAAGATTTGAAACACCGTGCCCGCCGCTAGACCACCCCGCGCAGTCCGGCTGCGCACATGCACGAGCCCGCGATGTTTCACGATGATCCCGTGGCTCACCCACAACCCCAGGCCCGTCCCGGTCGCTTCCTTGGTGGTGAAGAAAGCTTCGAAGGCGCGTTCCCGCACCTCCGGCGCCATCCCAATTCCAAAATCGGCCACGGAGAAACGAATCCCACTCTGGGCTGGGTCCTTCCAGTTGCGCGAGCGCCGCGCGCGAATCACCAACCGTCCGCCGGCCGCGCTGGCATCCAGGGCGTTGCCCACCAGGTTGGCGAACACCTGCCGCAGCTCACCAGCAAAGCAGAATAGGTCCAGCGCCGCGTCGTAGTCCCGGTCCACCTGGATGTTCAAGGTATTGATGCGGCCGTTGTAGAGGCTCAATACAGAATCGAGCAGTTCCCCCAGGTTAGCGCGCGTGGGCAGAGTGGATTGCCGGTAGAAGCGAAGCATCTGCTGGGTGATCTCGGCAATACGCTTGGCCTCGTGGTCGGCCATGGCTACGTAGTTCGCCGCTGTTTCCTCAAGTGTGCAGAAGTTGCGCAGCAGGAAGAGCAGGTTGGTGATGGCCTCCAGCGGATTGTTGATCTCGTGGGCAATGGAAGCAGCCAGGCGCCCGGTGGCGGCCAACTTCTCGGTCCTCCGCAGGGCTTCCTCGCTTCGTTTTCGGTCGCTCGCGTCCAGCACGATGACGCCCACCCAGCGCACCTGTTGCGGATTGGTTCTGACCGGATAAGCGCTGGCCAGCCAGGTCCAGGCGCGATTGAAGGACCCGCCCTGTCCGCTCAACTCCAGGTTGCGCAACGGTTCCTCTTCTGCAAAAACGCGCAGCACCCTGTTTTCCAACTCTTGCGCCACCGGCTGCGGCAGCAGTTCCGGCAGCGTTCGACCCAGGTGGCGGCTCAGGCTCACCCCAGTCATGTCGGCAAACACCTGGTTCACCCGCACAAACCGGCAGCGGCGGTCAAAGAAGGCCAGCCCGATGGGTGCGTTGACCAGCATGGAGTCCAGCAGAGACAGAGTGTCATTGAGCCCCGAGCGCTGCTCCGCAATCGAAGCCACCATGCGGTTGAATGCCTCGATCAGGTCGCCAATCTCGTTGTGCACTGTAATGGGGAGCGGAAAGCTACCGCTCTGCTCGGGCGCATTCATCAGAGCGCGCGTACCCCGATGCAGAACCGCCAGCGGCCCCGAGATGGAACGGGCCATGATTACCACCAGCAGCGCCGAAGCCGCAATCCAGATGCCGCCGAAGATGAACATGCTGCGCAGAACCGAGTTCAGTTGCGCAAAATTCCAGACGCGATCCGTCTCCACCCAGGCAAAGCCGCGGAGGTCAGTGCCTGTCATGATCGGACTGACCCCCTCCCACCGATCGTGCCCGAAAGGAAAGACCTTGCCTTCGCCATGTCGTGCCAGCGGAATCTGCGCACTCTCCTCCGCGTTGAGCGACGTGTCCTCCAGATCCCCCGAGCTGACAAACAGCATGTTGCCGGCAGGGTCTGTAACCTTGGCAAACGAGACACTCGGCGACTCGCCCACCATCTTCACTGAGAGCCCCACCCAGCCAGGCCGGTCCTGTTCCAGTGCATCTGCCACCTGCACGGCCATGGAGTTGGCCTGGTGCGCCAGCCGCTGCAGCATGTGGTCATGAATCTCACGTTCCTGCTGGTGAACCAGAAGCAACGCAAACAGCCCGATCGAGAGCACCTCCAGCAGCAGCAACCCTGCCAGCATCTGCCACCGAATTGTGCGCGGCCACCAGCGCATTCCAGAGCCCTCAACCACCGCCCGGCATATGATTCAGCCCGCCTGGCATCGGCATGAAACCGGCGCTTCCTCTTTGCTTTATGCCTTTAACTTCGATGCGAGCGCCTGGGCAATCTGCCGCCCGTGAAAACGCCCGTTCTCAATAAAGATTTCGTTGGTTCGCGACCCGGCCACAATCACCCCGGCCAGATAAACTCCCGCCACGTTGCTCTCCAGCGTCTTCGTGTCGCACACCGGCCGCCGGTCCTCTCCCTTGAACTGAACTCCAAGCCGCTCCAGGAATTCGAAGTCCGGGTGGTAGCCGGTCATTGCGAAAACGAAGTCGTTCTTCACCACCTTGGGCCCGACGGGGGTCCTCAGCATAACCGTGTCCTGAGTAATCTCCGCCACCTGGGAGCTGAACCAGGCCTTGATCTCCCCGGCTTTGATCCGGTTCTCAATGTCCGGCTTGATCCAGTACTTCACGTGCCGGTGCAGCTCCGGATCCCGGTGCACCAGCGTCACCCGCGCCCCGCTCCGCCACAGTTCCAGCGCCGCAATCGCCGCCGAGTTCTTCCCGCCCACCACCATCACGTCCATCCCGAAATACGGGTGCGGATCGTTGTAGTAGTGATGCACTTTGCTCAAATTCTCACCCGGTACGCGCAGGTAGTTGGGAAGGTCGTAGTAGCCGGTGGAAAGGACCAGCTTCCGCGCCTTGAATGCGCTCTGCCTGCCAAAGCGATCCTCCGCATCCACCGTGAAGGCCCCGTCCGTGCCCATCACCCGCTCCACCCGGTGGTACTGCCGCACGTCTAGCTTGTAATAGGCCGCCACCAGCCGGTAATACTGCAGCGCCTCGTTCCGTGTGGGCTTTGGGTTGGGGCTGGGAAAGGGAATATCGCCAATCTCCAGCAGTTCCGGCGTCGTGAAAAACGTCATGTGCGCCGGGTAGTGAAACAGCGAGTTGCACACGCACCCCTTGTCCACCACCACCACCCGCAGCCCAGCCTTCTGCGCCTCAATGGCGCAGGCCAGCCCCGTAGGCCCCGCGCCCACCACCAGCAGGTCAAAGATTCCATCGCCCGCCGCAAGCGGCTGCGATTCCCGATTCAACTCATTCATGGGTATAGCTTAGGCCATGGAGGGGATTCCTGGGGAACGTACGGTTTTTGTGGGCCTGATTCACTTAGAAGTGGTAGAATGGTAGAATTGACTGATAGAAAGGTAGTAAGCGATGGCTCTGAGCATCAAGAATGAGGAAACACATCGTACTGTCCGGGAACTGGCTGACCGCAGGGGAATCAGCATGGTTGCGGCCGTGACGGAGGCCGCGCGGGAGGCTCTGGAACGGGACAAAGCTCAGGCAGACAGCAAAAGCCAAAAGCAGGGGTTGGCAGCGTGGTTAATGGAGATTGGCCGAGAGACCGCACCGCTTATGAACGATGGCCGCACATCCAAGGAAGTGATGGATGCTCTCTATGACGACGAGACCGGGCTACCCAAATGATCGTTGATACCTCAGCTCTCATTGCCATCTTGAAGCTGGAACCGGAAGCTGCATCAATTACCAACGCAATGGAGCAAGCGGAAACGCTCCGCATCTCCGCGGGGACTCTGCTTGAAACCTTCATCGTTGTGGACGGATACCGAATTCCAAAACTCAGCGCACGATTGGAAGAGATTGTCGAGCACCCCAGGATAGTCGTCGAGCCGGTCACCCTCGAGCAGGCCCACATCGCCCGCCGGGCCTACCGCGATTACGGCAGAGGCAGCGGCCACCCCGCCAACCTCAACTTCGGCGACTGCTTCAGCTACGCCCTCGCGCGCGCCAAGCGCGAACCCCTCCTCTACAAGGGCGACGACTTTGTGCAGACGGATTTGAGGCCGGCGTGATGCCAACTTGAATCCTGGATCCCGAGGATCGTCTCAGTTCCAGCTCCACTGAGGAAGGCGAAGCCCATCTGTCCAGGCCTGAACGTCTGGCGGAGCTTCCTCTCGGAAGAGAGCGTAAATTCGCCTGCTGACGATTGGAGGATTGCGAGATGTCCCTGTCCGCAGGCTGAATGTGTCTCCCTGCCATCAGGGGAAGCTGACATGGAGCGCGTACGGGATCTTCTTTTGGGTATCGTTGGGATGGGGAAGCTGGGCAGCGAAGATACAGTGCCTGCTCGACCTCCTCCTGGCGCTCGGCAAGATCGCCCAGGGCGCCGAACAGATCTTTTTCGTCGAAGCCTGCCGGCTCCAGCCCTCTAGCAGCCGCCTGCCCCTCGGCCCAGCGCACGGCCTTAAGGCGGGAACCATGATGAGCGATGCGGGCCAGCAGGACTAGGAACAGCCCCTGCTTGCTGGTCCCCCTGGAACCTGAAGCATGGCGAATGCGGATCTGAATTGCATTCTTTTATGCGGCAGTCAACAAATCACCCTCATACCTTGATTTTGCAAGGTGCCCCTGGTTCAACTTGCCGGCCAGTCAACTCTCTCACTGTTGCAGCACCACCTGATCACCTTCCTTGAGACCGCTCGTAATCTCCGTCACGCTCCCGTTCGACAGGCCCACCGTCACCGGCGCCTTCCGCGTCCCGTCCTTCTGCTTCTTGTCCGGAACCTGCACCGACGCGTTCTTCTGGACATCGTAAGTCACAGCATTCTCCGGCACGGTAAGCACGCCCTTGTGCTCATCCAGTAGAATCTCGGCATTGGCCGTCATCAGCGCCTTCAGCTGCCCGCCGGGGTTGTTGATCGACACGCGCACCTCGAACGTGGTCACGTTGTCCTTCTCCACCCCCATGGGCGAGATCTTGGTCACCTTGCCGTTGAAGGTACGGTCGCGGAAGCTCTCCACCTTGATGCGCGCCGGCTGGCCCAGGTAGACGTGCGCGATGTCGGCCTCGTCCACCTTGCCGTCCACATACACCTCGTTCACGTCGCCTTCGGTCATCACCAGCGTGGCTGTCGATCCCAGCACCAGAATCGAACTCACCGCGTCGCCGATCTCCACATCCCGCGACAGGATCACCCCGTCCATCGGCGCCACGATGGTCGTATAACTCAGTTGCTCTTCCAGTTGCTTCAGACTCGCCTCGGCCTCCAGCACTTGCGCCCGGGCCTGCTTCAGCCTGGCTGTGTCTACCCCAATCTGCGCCTTCGACGAGTCGCGCCGCGTCAAGGCCGCGAGGTAATCCTTGTTGGCGTCGTCCAGCACCTGCCTGCTCACAATGCCTTCCTTCTGCATCTCCAGGTTGCGGTCCAGCGTCTGCTTGTACATGGGCAAATCCGGCGCCGCCGCATTCACCTTGTCCTGTTCGATATTGGCCTCGAAGGTGCCAACATTGGCCTGCGCGCTGGCCAGTTGCGCCCGCTGCGCCTCCACCTGCGCCTGAATCTCCTGCTGATCCAGTTGCGCCAGTTCCTGCCCCTTCTTCACCTGGTAGTTGATGTCCACATACAGCTTCTCCACGATCCCGGAGGCCTTCGATTTGACCTCGACTTTGGTGATTGGCTGGATCTTCCCCGTAGCCACCACGCTCCGCGCCACATCCCCGCGCGTCACCTTGGCCAGCCGGTTGGGATCAACTCCTGCCCCCTTGGCCAGTCGCACCAGCGCGACCCCCGCCACCAGCAACACCACGGCAACCCCGCTCCCTAACCAGATCCAGAATCGCCTGCTCCTACGCGCTGCAGCCACAAACTCCTCCTGTGTTGCGAAGCAAGCCTCAGCTCTCCGCCGTTGATGAATAAACTGAAATAAAGCGATACAGCAGTCCTTTTGCTCCGACGGCGCCTGCGCCTGCCTGTCATCTTCTACGCAGCCAGTTGTCCGTTGGTTCCAACGGGGCCGAGCACATTTGCCGGGAACCGCATCCACTTCCGCCGCGTATCACTCTCCAGGCGCCCTGGGGCGGCGTCTAAACCTCGAATGCAGAACTTCTCTGACACGCTCGGCCAGGTCTTCCGCGCTATCCTCGCGAACAAACTGCGCAGCTTCCTCCCCATGTTCGGCATCGCCTGGGGAGTGGGCTCACTGCTCGTGCTGGTAGGTCTCGGAGAAGGCTTCCGCTCCGGCCAGCACAAGCAACTCGCCACCTTTGGCAACGACGTGGTCATGATGTGGGACGGCACCATCCCCGCCCTCGCTAATCAGCACACCGGCATGCGGCCTTACCAGTTCACCCCCGGCGATGAAGCAGCCCTTCGAGCCCTGCCCGAACTGCGCACTGTTACGGGCTTCCTGCAGCGCAACGATCTTTATGAGGTCAGCGCCTATGCCAACTCCTCCGGACAGGTCATGGGCGTTGAGCCCAACTACGCGGCGGTCCGTTTTGTTCCCCTAGCCGAAGGTCGCTTCCTTGACGCCGCCGACCTCGCCGATCGCCGCCGCGTGGTCGTTCTCGGCTCCAAAAATGCCACGCTTCTGTTTCCCGGCCGCCCCATGCTGGGCGAGTCGATCACCATCAACGACGTCCGCTTCACCGTCGTCGGCCGCGTCGCCTCAATCAGCCGCGGCAACAACGACTTCGACAACCAGAAGGTCTACATCCCCCTGACCACCATGCAGGAGCTCTTCGCCATGAAGGGCGACAATGTGGCCCAGGACGCCTTAAGCTCCATCCAGTACCAGCCCGCCACCCACGGCGACACCACCGCCGCCGTCCCCGCCGTTCATCGCGTCATCGCCCAGCGCCACGGCTTCGACCCCAGCCTCAAAGATGCCTTCGAGGAGTGGGACACCATCGAGGAAGAGCACATGATCGGCGCCATCTTCAACGCCATGGATATCTTTCTCGGCGGCGTTGGCATCGTCACGCTGGCACTTGGCGCGGTCGGCATCATCAACATCATGCTCGTCTCGGTCACCGAGCGCACCCGCGAGATCGGGTTGCTCAAGGCCCTCGGAGCCACAAAACGCAGCATCCTTGCCCAGTTCTTCTGGGAGGGCCTGCTACTCACCGCCGTCAGCGGCTGCATCGGCATCGCCGTCTCTGCCGGTGGCATGTGGGTTCTTCAACAATTGCTCACTGGGAAAGTGCCGGGATTCGACCCGCCACGTCTCGTACCCTGGTCCGCTGCGTTGGCCCTCATCAGCCTTGTACTCTGCGGCGTGGTCGCCGGCCTGTACCCGGCCAGCAAGGCCGCCCAAATGGACCCCATCGAAGCCCTGCGGCGAGAATAGACCCCACCGCACAACCGACAACTGATCTCTGAAGACTGGATGCGCTCATGCTCAAAGACATTCTCGGCCAGGCCTGGGAAGCAATGGTCTACAACCGCCGCCGCACCGCCATCACCATGATCGGCATGGCTTGGGGTATTGCCACCGTCGTGCTGCTGGTGGCCTACGGCGCAGGCTTCAGCAATGCCGTTGAGAATATCTTCTCCAAGTTTGGAACCAACACCATCATCTTCTGGGGGGGGCGCACCAGTGAGCAGGCCGGCGGCGACAAGGCGGGTGCGCGGGTGCGCTTTACCCTGGACGACATCGATCGCGTCTCCAACGGCGTTCCCGGCATCCTGCACATCTCGCCCATGTCCTCCAAGAGCGTTCCCGTGCAGAACGATCTCCACACTTACACATGGTCTGTGAACGGAGTCCGCCCGCCCTATCAGGAGATATGGAAACTCAACCTCGAGCAGGGCCGCTTCTTCAACGGCGCCGAGGACCAGGAGCGCGCCCACGTCTGCGTCATAGGATCGGAGAACAAAACCAAGCTCTTCTCCGGTGGCTGGGCGCTGGGCGAAACCATCCGCCTCAACGGAGAAGCCTTCACTGTCATCGGCGTGCTGAAGCCAAAAATGCAGGAGGGCGACAACGACGACAGCAACCGCAATATCTACATCCCTTTCAACACCAGCAGCGACTTCGTCAATACGCAGTACCTTGACAGCATCTGGCTCGACTATCGCGGCGATCACGAAATGGTCGAGAAGGCCCTCCGCGAGACCATGGCCGCCGCCCATCACTTCGTTCCCTCAGACCACAACGCCATGGGCGTAGCCAACCTGATGACCCAGGTCAAAGTGTTTCGCCTGCTCTCGATCGCATTGTCGATTCTGCTCACCCTGGTGGGAGCGCTCACCCTCGGCATCGCCGGTATCGGCCTCATGAACATCATGCTCGTCGCCGTGCAGCAGCGCACCCGCGAGATCGGCATCGAGAAGGCTCTCGGCGCGCAACGGCATCACATCCTCGTTCAATTTCTCGCCGAGGCCATGGCAATCACCGCGGTTGGCGGCGCGGGCGGCATCGCGCTGGCCTATCTCATCTCCGCGCTTGTTGGCCGCATCACCTTTTACAGCGCTCTGGCCAAGAACGCCGAATCGGCCGACATCCGGCTCCTCATTTCGCCCGGCTCCGTTGTCGTCGCCACCGTCATCCTGGCCGTCACCGGCCTGGTCAGCGGCATGATTCCCGCCATCCGCGCCGCCAACCTCGACCCCATCGAAGCTCTCCGCTACGAGTAACACGCGACGGCGCAGATCCATCGCAGGCGTCGATCACGCGTACTCATCCCTCATCTCTTGCCACGGCGTGACCGGCAAATCAAGACCTAACGAGAGAATTGAAGACGGACCTGGCGATGAGTGTGTTTTCTCGGTTCTTACCGCAAAATCGATACCTGGCGTACTGCCGCGCCGCGCGATTCCGCCCTACCGGCTCAGTTCGCCCAGCAGCACCCTGGCCTTGGCGGCCAGCGTGTCGGCCCCGTCCAGGTCCCCGGAGAGCAGCGCCTGCTTGGCCTGCTTCAGGAATCCCCGGATCTGCGCGGCAGTCTTCTGTTCCTGGCTGCTCAACGGACGGTTGAGCCCGTGCAAGCCGCGCTCCGTGGAACTGATCGAAGCCTCGGTTTCAAGCTTCTGGTCGGAGGGGCCTCCGGAAGAAAGCTGCCCGATGGCGCTTACTCCGGGATTTTCGGGCTCGACCGCGGGAGCGCTGTCCACGGATTCCTGGGCAGGCTTGCTCACCACCCTCCGATGCCGCGCCGCCCGCCTGGTCGCCTCCTCCAGGATTGCATCGGCATCCGTATCGAGAGGCTCACTGGGAATCAGAAGCGCCGAGTCCGGAAGGTCGGGATGAGTGGCCGAAGGCTTGGGCAGATTTCCAACCGGCGGAGCAAACGCCCGCACAGGCTTCTGGTGGCTTTTATGGAAAGGGAAACAGGCAGTCAGAAAGAGGGGAAGAACCCACCCTGCGTAACTCGCACGCATCCTCATTCTGAAAACCCTTCCTCGTATCGAGCGCTCACGGGCTGCAGACGCCGGCGACCCCATTCCGCGGCGGCAAGTGGAATGCGCAGCAGAAATTCAGTACCACGCTCTGGTATCGATTGTACTTCTATGCTTCCATAGTGCAACTGGAGAATCCGGTAAGTCATCGCCAGCCCGATGCCGCTGCCGCCAGCCTTGGTCGTGAAGTAGAGGTCGAAGATCTTCTCGCGGATCTCTTCCGGTATCCCGGTGCCCTCGTCGGCGATGCGCAGCACCGCAAACTTCCGCTGCTCCTCCAGCGTCACCCGCAGGATTCCACCGTCGGACATGGCCTGGGCGCCATTCTGGATCACGTTCAGCGCCGCCTGTTTCAGCAGGTCGGCATCCACGTTGGCCACCAGAGGCCTCAGCGGCATGTGGCTCTCCAGGGTCACGTTCCGCGTGGAAAGTTCCGCCGCGGCCAGCGCCAGCACATCGCCGATCACCGTGCGGAGGTCCTGCTCGCGCAGTTGCAGTTCCACCGGCCGGCTGAAGTCCACCAGCATCTGCACCACCCGGTCCAGCCGGTGAATCTCCACCTCGATCACTTCCAGGTGGCGCATGGCCGGCGCGCTGGCTCCGCTCAGCTTGCTCTTCAGCAGTTCGATATGCACCACGATGGCGTTGATCGGATTCTTCACCTCGTGGCCCACCCCCGAGGTAAGCCGCCCGATGGCCGCCATGCGGCGCGATAGCTCCAGCTCCGACTCGATTGCCTCGGCCGACTCCAGGTCGTGCAGCGTCAGCAGCGCCCCCAGCCCCTGCTGCGTCTTGTCGTCGTGAATAAAATCCAACGAAACCTGAACCCTTCTTCCGGTTTCCGTCACAACCTCTTCCTGGATCAGCGTCACGCCGGCGTCGAAGGCTTCACGCAGTGTGCGGCCCAGCACCGTCGATCTGTCGAAGATCTCGCGCGCATGAAGCCCGAGAATGCTACCCTGCTCGATGGGCAGAAACCGCCGTGCCGCCTCTGAAACCAGCACAGCTCGCCCGTCGCCCGTGAACAGCAGGATTCCATCCTGCAGATTCCCCAGAATCTGGTCCAGGTTCTCCTTCAACGCTGAGAAAACCTCTTCCACGTTGCGCATGCGCTGGCCAAACTGCTGGATCTTGGTGGAGACCCGAGCCGCGGTATCCTCCCTTGGAGCCTTTTCCTCCCCCGGCGCAATCTCGCTGGACGCGCTCAGCAGGTCCAGTTGCCGGCTGATCTGCTCCATCGGACGCAGCGCAATGTTGCTCAACAGGAACCCGGCCACCAGCGCCGCTCCCAGCACAAACCCCATCAGCGTCAGCGCCGCGGTAAGCCACGGCGCATAAAAGGCCCTGAGAAGCGTCGTGCGTACCCCCACGTGCACCATCACAAACGGCTCGTGGTTGCGCTCCAGAGGAACCACCACGTCGTAAACGCGTGGCGGCCCGTAGACCTCCCTCAGCAGGTGATATGCCGAGGCATCGCGCAGTTGCTGGTAGTTGGGCCGCACCGGCAGCGGCTTGTCTTCGTTATCCGGATTGGTGCTCAGCACCGTCATCCCCTGGCTGTCGCCGATGTTGATGTCGTACACCGTCAGCGAGTAGCGGTTGACCGACTCCACCACCGCCTGCAACGCCTCGTTGTTACGCACCGCCACGGCCGCCAGGCTGCGCAACTCGGCCGGATTGTTGGGGTCCACCCTGGTGTCCCGCAACCCCGTCTCCAGCGCATTGCGCACTGCAAACTGCACCTGGTTGGCTACCATGCGGTCGGTGTCGTAGGACTGCTGAACAGCGGAATGAAGAAGCTGAATCACGTAGACCAGCGACAGCATTCCGGCAATCAGGAACACGAGGCCGGTAATGGCCAAAACGAGTTTGGTCTTCAATCGCATCGCTCAGCCTTGCTGCTCGCCGGGGCTGCGCCCATACTCCTTGAGCTTGTTGTGCAGCGTCTTCAGGCTCACCCCCAGAATCTCCGCGGCACGCGTCTTGTTTTGCCCCGTCGCCTCCAGCGTGCGCACAATCAGCGCCCGCTCCGCATCGTCCACGGTCGTCCCCACCCGCACCTGCACCACGCTCGGATCGTCCGGTTGCACGGCTACACTCTGTGACTTGCCGAAAGACGGCGGCAGGTGACCCGCATCCAGCGGCGCGCCGTCCTGGCAGAGGATCACCGCGCGTTCCACCGTATTGCGCAGTTCGCGGCCATTGCCCGGCCAGTCATAGGCCATCATCCGGTCCAGCATCGACGGCGCCACACCGGAAACCCTGCGCCCATGCTTCTGGTTCATCTCTTCCACCATCGCATCCACCATGGCTAGCAGGTCTTCCATGTGATTGCGCAGCGGCGGCATCACGATGTGAAAGACATTCAGGCGATAGAAGAGATCGGCGCGCAGATGCCCATCGGCGACCGCCGCATCCGGATTGCGGTTGGTGGCGGCAAGCACACGCACATCCACCTCCTGCTCGGTGCGCGCTCCCAGCCGGCGGAGTTTCCGCTCCTCCAGAACGCGTAGCAGCTTTGCCTGAGTGCCGGCCGGCATCTCCGCGATTTCGTCCAGCAGCAGGGTGCCGCCCGCGGCCAGCTCAAAGCACCCCGCTCGCCTTTCCACCGCGCCGGTAAATGCGCCTTTCTCGTGCCCAAATATCTCGCTCTCGATCAGCGTCTCGGGAATCGCCGCGCAGTTGACCGCGACAAACGGCCTTGCCTTGCGCGGGCTCAGCGTGTGCAGCGTCCGCGCTACCAGTTCCTTGCCGGTTCCGCTTTCCCCAGTGATCAGAACCGAGACGTTGGAAGGGGCAATCTGCTCTATCAGCCCGAAGATCTCGCGCATGGGCTTTGAGCTGCCAACCAGTCCGCCCAGCACACCGGTCTCGCGCAGCCGCCGCCGGGCCACTTCCAGCTCGATCTCCGTCTCCCTCTGCCTGGAGGCATTCGCCAGGATAGTCCGTAGCCGCGTTGCATCCACCGGCTTCTGCAGAAAGTCGTAGGCGCCCAACTTCATGGCGTCCACAGCCAGCTCGATCGACCCCATTGCGGTCAGCACGACTACCGCCAGGTTGGCGTTCAGCCCCGTTCCCTCTTCCGACAGCTTGGTCAGCAGGCCAATTCCGTCCATGCGCGGCATCTTCAGGTCCGTCACCACGATCGCCGGATTCCACGCGAGAGCCTTCTCCCAGCCCTCCACTCCGTCGCGCGCCGTCTCCGTCCGATAGCCCCAGCCGGAGATCAGCTCTGCCAGCCCCATGAGCGCATGCGGTTCGTCTTCGACAATCAACACTTTCAAGGGGTCACTCATGTGCGCTCCAGAAGCAAACGGCTGTGTGGCATTTGGCGTTGACCCTGGTTGCTGGCCATTTGCCCAATCACTAGCTTACCTTTCTACCACGTGGTGCGCGGCGTGGATCTCCTTTGCAGGCGGAATGCCCCCTCGTGCGTGTCCTTAGTTTGAGGCTATGCGCAAACCCATGTATACGATTACATTTCTTGCAGAACAACCAGCTTCCTCGCTTACAAGGCCTGACTATCTGCGCGCGGCCCTCTCACACGCTAGACCAGGCTCCTCCACCGGCCACATCTATTTATGTTGGTGCTTTTCCCTGCCGATCAATAGCATCATCTTCAGGTTGATGCTGAAGAAACGCCACAACTGCCATGGCAGAAACGTCCGCATGAACAGTGTGAAACGCGTTGGCTGCGTTGCGTATACGTTGGTGTTGATCTCTCCCACAGTCACACTTTCCTTTCCGCTTTTCCGCTCGTCAGCCGGTTGCACACTTACTCCGGAATCGTTCGCCAGCCCAGATGCAGCCGCGCCTTGTAGAGAAACATGTAGTGCAGAATCACCTTGATCCAGTGGCCGGCTAGTCCAATCTCGCCCGTCGTGTACTTCAGATCGCGCCCATACCTGGGATAGCGCTCGTAATCGGGCACGATGGGAAAGACTGTCATCGAGGCCGCGGTTCCCTTCAGCAGGCTACTGCCGGAGGAAGCAACGCAGGCTGCGCCCAGTTCCGCCATGGAGGCAGCGTGCAAAGGGCCCTTCTTTCCGGTGACCCTATCGGCAATGCTGCGGGCAACGACTCTGCCTATTGTGGCGGAAGGCATGCCTGTCCGCGGCGCCGTGGCAAAGATCGGAGTGCCCTTGGGGCTGGTGTGGGGACGCGAAATGGGGTGCGGCGGCGCAAAAGCGATGCCGGCGGCGAAGATGTTGGGGTAGGTGGGACACTGGTAGGTACGCGGCCAGTCCGCCGCTTTCCACTGCTCATAGGGCCTTTGCGTGTAGTCGGCATCCACCTTCATGAAACCATTGGCTGCGAACAGCTTTGCGGTGATGTCTTCTCCCGCGTGGTCAAACGCCTGCAGGCCCACCCCGGCAAAGGGTGGCAGCAGCATGGCCATGTTGAACGTCAACTCGTGCTCTTCGCCCTCCAGCGTTTCGTAAAACACTCGGCCCTTCTCGACCTTGCGCACATGCGCGCGGGTAATGGACCAGATATCGCGCTCCGCCAAAACCGACTCAGTGAAGATGTTTGTCGGGGTGATATATCCATTGCGCCGGATGAAAGCGCCGTCCATCCCGAAGTCGCCCAATTCGTATTCATTGGTGAGGAAGATGACCTCGGCCTTGTCCCGCACTCCGTGCTGCCGCAGCTCGAATTCCAGGTTTACCACGTACTCGAATGCTGCCCCCTGGCAGGTGCACATGCCGTGGCCGGTTCCGACGACGAAGCGGCAACGCTCTCCCTTTTTCATCCGTTCGACCAGAGCCAGGAATTCTTTCGCAGCTTCAGTGGCGTGATCGGGCGTGCAGACAGAAACAGTGTGCTTGCCCGGTCCGAGTCCTTCCGTAGCGCCAAAGTTCAGTTTGGGGCCGGTTGCGTTGATCAAATAGTCGTAGGGGATCGGTATCCGCTCTACACCCTGTTCCGACATCTTTTTCTCCACCACAACATACGGAGCGGAGCTGTCGGCGCTTCCTTCCGGATGAATCGCGACCGCGCGGGCCTGCTCAAAACGGATCCCAGCTTTTCTATAGACCGGCGCCAAAGGATGAGCCACCTGCTTTTCCGTCATAAGGCCAAGTCCAAGCCAGATGTTGGAAGGAACCCAGTTATAATCCGACTGCGGAGAGACGACGATCACTTCGTGTGTCTTGTCCAGCCACGTCCGCAGGTAAGAGGCTGCCGTGTGGCCGGAAATCCCCGCGCCCAAAACGACTATTCGCGCCATATTGTGATATCCTCTGCATCTTGCGCGGCACTGGGCTCTGTGGATCCAGACCAGAGCGATAGCGATAATCGCGCATCCGCCGAATGACTTTTGCTGCCAGTTAGTCTGCGTGTGTTTCATTAGAACTGTCAAGGTCAGTTTCCGCATTTGGACTGGAAGCCTTTTGCCGATGCGCCCCATCAGCCAGCGAACGCACTGCCTTTCGGCAATGGTATGTGCGGGAAATGGCACTGAAGGCCCGGCTGCGGCTGCACATTGAACTGTGATGGCCATCACAAATCAGAGAGGCCAGACTGCCCCTGTTGCTCCAGCGGATGTAACTGCACCGCCGCCATTGTTTGCCATTCCTCCGCACAATCCGCAAGGGCCGGCGTTATATGAGATGCTCGTCTAGAAGGCGTTCCGGAGCCTGAAGTGGCGTCTCTGACCTCGGATTGCCGTGGAGTCCGCTCGTTCTGGGGAGCCGCCGCATCTCCCGGTTGCGAGACAGTCTGCCAGGTAGCCGATGAATCTTGATCTCGATTGCATACCGTGCTTTATCCGCAGTTCCCTGGCCGCGGCCAGGTTCGCAACTCCTGACACAGACGTGCATGAAGCAATCTTGCGGGAGGCGCTTCAGATTGCCGCGGCAAGGGCCCCCGGACAGTCCGCGCCCGCGATGAGCCAATCTATTCATCGCAGATTGCGCGAGCTGACGGGGATTGCCGATGTTTATCAAGATGCGAAGCGGCGTTTCAATGCTCTGGCCCTGGAGATACTCCCAGAGCTGCAAGCAAGAGTTTCGCGGGCTGAAGATCGATTCGCATCCGCGGTGCGCCTGGCAATCGCCGGAAACGTCATCGATTTGGGCGTAAACGCAAGCCTGAAGGAAGTGGATATAAGGCGTTCCCTCGAGGAAGTTCTTACCGAACCCTTTTGCGGGGATCTGCAACTTTTCCGCGCGACTCTCTCGGCGGCTGATCGAATCCTGTACCTTGCCGACAACACTGGAGAGATCGCTTTCGACAGGTTACTGATCGAGCAACTGCCGGCGGGGCATGTCACAGTCGCGGTGCGCGGCGGCCCCGTGCTCAACGATGCAACCCTCGCCGATGCACGGAATGTCGGCCTGGATCAAATAGTGGAAGTGATCGACAACGGCTCCGATGCGCCGGGGACCATCCTCGACGACTGCAGCCGGGCATTTCAGGATCGCTTCGATCATGCCGACGTAATCATCGCCAAAGGCCAGGGCAATTTCGAAACCCTGCGCGAAGCTTCCGCGAACATCTTCTTCCTGCTCAAAATCAAGTGCTCCGTGGTTGCCACGCAGACCGGTCTTGCGATCGGTACCCAGGCACTTATTCACCATCACGTCGCGCCGGTGCGGTAGCGAACGGTCGCACTCTATCCACGCACGCTGCGCGTGCGCCGGTACGCCCACACGCTATAAAGTGTGCTTGTCAAAGCTACAACGTAGAACGGAATATGAATGGCGGTGGCGAATCCCGTAAGTCCAATCAGAGGCAGCCATGGCCAGCTTGAACGCCATGCTGTGGCCTTCGACCGTGTTTCAAGAACTTCCAGAAGAAACAAGAATGCGAAGAATGTTGTGATCCCCACGCACGCCGATCCCATATGAAGTTGCCATTCCGCGAGTGTGTTCAACCGGCGTCCCGACGACTCCATAAGGTCCGCGAAGGTGGTCTCGACGGCGATGAAGCCACAAGCGCCGCCAAACGATGCCACAAGCAGTGTCGTCTGGGCGTGATTGAACTCGTTCCTCGATCTCTTCATTGGCCTTTTCATCTGGATCACCACCAAAGCGGCCTGCTTGTTACCTTCTGATCGTCAGGACGGGACAGTCCGCATCGGCTATGATCCGGAAAGCCCCTGAGGTCCTCATTTCCATGCTTATATGCGAAGTCTTTCGAATTCCCAGAACTAAAAGGTCAATCGATCGTTCTTTGATATGTTCTAGGATCCGATCATGTGCACTGCCGACCGCCACATACGTCCTCGGATCGCAGAATTCCCTGGCCTCGGCCGGCACGACGGCATCAAGTGCCCTGAAGAAATGATCTTGCAACTCGGACAATCGATCCGACTGCTCGATGACATCGTTATGAATCACATTGAGTACATCGATGCTGGCCCCGAACACCTGAGCGAAGGTAACCGCATGGGTTGCCGCATTGGCTGCAGCTTCTGTAAAGTCCGTGGCGAAAAGAATCCTTGAAAATGGGAACGTCTGTGAAGTCACCGGCTTGACCTGAGGGCCCACGGTACGCCCCGGCCAGCGTGTAGATCGCAGGCTTTTCTCCGCGGTGGACCCAATGACGCCCCGGTCGAGCCCAC
>VFSW01001315.1_pt1 | contig 37806 bp, 34 predicted proteins | sample 5358111 | NCBI WGS metagenome assembly VFSW01 (sample SAMN11554181, study PRJNA540505) | mine drainage metagenome | isolation source: sediment from site ElyBrook_90M | place: USA: Ely Copper Mine, Vershire, VT | collected 2017 | reverse complement strand
GACGCGATGTGCCAAATGAAGTATCGAAACGTTTACGACAAGCCGGGTTTATCACGGAATTGAATGGTGACGGGGTGTTGGCCACAAAGAAATGACATTTTTTTCGACCATTCAAACAAGCAATTGATTTTCGGTTATGGTGGTTAGTAACTTTCCATAAATTTTGCAAATCGAAACATAAGTTGCCGTATTTTTTTCATCAAACGCCCGATTGTTTTCATAATTTATTGAATATAAAGCAGAGTTTAGTTAACAAGCCGCTGGCATGACTAATGCTGTATTACCGCTAAATTGATAACTCAACAAACATTCAATGAAAAGTACCCAACTATTGATTCTCGGCATAGGCAATATCCTGTGGGCTGATGAGGGCTTCGGTGTGCGTTGTGTGGAGGCGATAAATGTCGCTTACCAGTTCGGTCACGATGTAGTTCTGATGGATGGCGGAACACAGGGTTTGTATTTACTACCTTATTTGGTGGATGCGCACCGACTGATTGTATTTGATGCGGTGGACTATGGCAAAAAACCTGGCGAGATGGTGATCGCGAAGGATGACGAGGTACCACGCTTCATGGGCGTAAAAAAGATGAGTCTGCATCAGACTGGTTTCCAGGAAGTCATTGCCTGCGCGTCCCTGACCGGCAAGCTTCCCGACTCCATGGCGCTCATCGGCGTGCAACCCGAACATCTGGAAGATTTTGGTGGCAGTTTGCGCGATTGTGTCAAGACTCAAATTCCGACTGCGCTGAACATCGCACTGGAACTGATGGTGCAATGGGGCATTCCTTATGCGCCGCGCACCTCGCCCCTTCCCTGCCGATGCATCAACGGTGACGTGCTTGACATGGACAACTATGAGACAAATCGCCCCTCGGCAGAACTGGCCTGCCGCTTCGGCGACGAGCGATTCTTGGCAAAGTCGGTTGGGGACTTGAATTTATGTGCATAGGAATACCAATGCAGATAGTGGCAATCGAAGACATGTTCGCCTGGTGCGATGGCCGCAATGGGCGGGTGCGCATCAATACCATGCTGATAGACGAAGTTCGCCCGGGAGACTGGCTGCTGACTTTTATGGGTAGCGCGCGCGAAGCCATTGATGCCGGACACGCCGCTCTGATCAATTCTGCGCTGGAAGCCCTCGACCGGGTGGCTGCCGGCGAAACCCATTTCGATGACTGCTTTGCCGACTTGATCGACAGAGAACCTCCGCTTCCCGATTTTTTACGATCTGGATACAAGGAATGACTATGGATACTGCTCTATCATGGAAACCACCGCGCTCTGCCATAAGCAATAATTTCAGTGAATTGCTGGACAGGCTGGTGATGAAAAATGGCATATCCGATCTGGATCAGGTTGGGTTTCAGAATTTCATGGATTGCCCAGGATCAGGAGTGGTGCTGCTCATCAATGAGCCAGATACGGCTGCAGAAAACTGGGATACTGCTGTGATCTTTCCCGAACTTCTGGCAGTGACAGGCAATAATCTGCGAGCCGCTCTCATGCGCCCTGAACATGCCAAAAGTTTACTGACGCGCTTTGGCATAGGGCGATTGCCAGCATTATTGTTTCTGCGCGACGGCGGTTATGTCGGCTCGATTGAAGGCTTGCACGACTGGTCCGAATATGTCAAAGAGTATGCAATTATGCTGCAAAAACCGGTCAGCCGCGCACCTTCGATAGGGGTTGCAATATCGGCAGTATGTTCATCTGATTGTAATTGGCTGGGATGAGATCATGAGAGACTTCCATATTCCAGTAGTTGGCATCGATTCACAGTCCGAGGCTGAAGAGGTGCGCTACTTGCCCCTACCAGGTGAAATGACGACCTTTGCCATGCCGGTAGTAAATCTGGTGGCCGATCCAGAAATACTGGAGGCAGTTTGCACAGTGCTGGAAAATTTGCGCAGCGCAATGCTTACCAAAAGAGATGCCAAAATCGATTTAACAAGACTAACGCCTGATGTGGTGGAATTAATCAATCAATCTCTCGGGCAAGGCGAAGTCAGTGTGATAGTGCGAAACCCCAGCAATCTACATATTCAGGAAACCGTATTTGCCGGGATCTGGCGCATACAGAAAATGTCCACACAATCTGTAGTTTCCAGCGATATGCTGCATGCCTGCGCCATTCCCGCAGAGGTTCAAAAATCTGCATTGTCAGGCACAACAGTTGTCAGCGTGCCACCAAAGCGACAGGGGATAATGAATGCACCCGCCGTTCTTAACGAATTACTGGAAAGGTCAAAAAAATATCAGGAAGGAAATGCCGCGCATATCATCAATCTGTCGCTGTTGCCCATGTCTCCGGAAGATCTGGCTTATCTGTATGATGCATTCGGCACTGGAACAGTGAGTATATTATCGCGTGGCTATGGTAACTGCCGTATCACCAGCACGCGTCTGGCCAACGTGTGGTGGGTGCAGTATTTCAACAGCACTGACCAAATCATTCTCAATACCCTGGAAGTGGTGGATGTGCCTGAAGTGGCTCTGGCAGCGGACGAAGATTTTCTGGAAAGCGTTGTGCGCCTGGGCGAATGGCTCTCCGTGATGCGCGAACAATAGTCACATGTTCGAAGGATCTTATTCAGGTGACAACAACAAAATTGAGGCAACCGCTCAGTTGGAATGCGGCATTTGCTGGTGGGTGTATGATCCGGCAGCAGGAGATCCGCTTGCCTATATTCCCTCCGGCACACCATTTACCATGCTCCCTGAACAATGGTGCTGCCCGAATTGCGATGCACCGAAATACAAATTCATGGTACTAACGGTTATGGCAACTCACCATCCTGAAGAATGAAACAACAAATTTCCATATCCGTTTCCCTTACTTTCAAGTGAAAAAAAGTGACAAAGGCTTGCTACGCAAATTTCAGGTTATAAAAATGACACAAGTCGTGTTAAAACTTGAGGAGATATTTAACAGAATCGCGCAGACACGCATGATAGATCTGCCCATTCTAAATTCGGCAATGCGCGTCGAGGCCGTGGGATTTCGTTTATGGGAAGGGCACTGGGTTGGTGTGCTGGTGACACCCTGGATGATCAATCTGGTCTTGCTGAAGGGAGAAGGCACACCGCTCCTTTCTCTGGCATTAGGTGAAAAAAAGACTTGGCGGTTTCCATCAGGAAACTATGAGTTCATGGGACTGAATGAACCCATGCTGGGTGCATGCCATATTTGTTCGTTAATCTCACCCGTCGTGAATTTTACTACCCATAAAGAGGCCGTGACCATCGCACAGGAAATTATTAGTGCCTTGTTTGTTGAAATCGAAGATAAACGGTCTGGAGGTATCGAGGAAGCACGTCTGACGGGTAAATCAACGGGTCAAAAAGAGATGTCGCGACGTGATTTTTTACGCATTCCCTTGATGGGTAGTCAGTGATGCCCAACGCAGGAAAACTGCATCTGCGCATCCTCTGGAATGGCATGGATGTACTCGGCATTGAAGTGAAATCAACACGTCCTCCAGCCTACCACTTATTGTCGGGAAAGTCGCCGGAGGATGCTGTGAAGTTGGTGCCCTTGTTGTTCAGCGTGTGCGGCAAGGCCCAACAGGCAGCTGCACTGGCGACCGTATCCGCCGCACAAGGTCGTGACATGCAGCAACTTGAAAAGTTTGAGCGCGCTGTGCTTTGCGAGGCAATGCAGGAATACTTGTGGAAATTGCTTCTGGATTGGCCAAAATTGCTGGGTTTGCCACAACTGGAGACGCAGTTTATACGTTGGCATGCTGCACTGAATGTAATTTCGACGGATAAGGGCAACGCAGAAGATTTGTTGGCGGAAATGCATCAGGTATTGCTGGGCATGACGGCTAAAGAATGGCAACAGTTGGATACGCATGATCGATTGCTTGAGTGCATAAAGGACAAACAGGGCTTATTGGCACCGATTATTCTAGCCCTCGAATTCAGTGAAAGTCGGTTGGATTTCTCCGGAGTACCAACGGGCTGTAGTTTGATGTCGACATGGACACCGACTGAGGTCAGTCGGAAATTTGCATGTCATTTTGGCACGGAATTTGCTCAAAAACCTCAACTTAATGGCAATCCTCTGGAAACAGGAGCACTGGCAAAGACTCAACATCTGCCGTTTGTTCGGGATATATTGCGTAAACGCCCTGCCCGATTGCTCGCAAGACTAATTGCCAGACTGATTGATTTGCTGCAGGATGTGCAAGCGCGGCGGCGCATTGAACAGATAACCGTTGCAAATGGCATTGGCTTGTCGATGGTGCAAACAGCACGCGGGATGTTGCTGCACCATGTACGTATTGAATCCGGTCGTATTGCGCAGTATCTGATTGTGGCGCCCACCGAATGGAATTTTCATCCGCAGGGTGCATTGACCTACCTGATCGGCTTTCGGGAAGGCAATATGACACGCTTGGTGGAGACAGCAAAATTATTTGTGATGTCGCTTGATCCTTGTGTGGATTTTGAGATCGAGGTTGTTCATGCATGAGATGTCGCTGGCAGAAGGAATTGTACAACTGGTAGAAGACGTGGTGCGTACCGAGGGATGTGTCAGGGTGCAAGCCGTGTGGCTGGAGATCGGTCAACTGGCCGCTGTGGAAAAGGAGGCATTGCGATTCTGTTTCGATGTGGTGACGCGCGATACCGTTGTAAAAGGTGCACGCTTGGAAATCATCGAAATGCCGGGACAAGGTTGGTGCATGAAATGTGAAGACAACGTGGCAGTAACAGCCTTGTATGAAGCTTGTCCTGTTTGCGGCAGTTATCAGATTCAGGTGACGGGGGGCGATGAAATGCGTGTTAAAGAACTGGAAGTCGAATAGGGGGATAGTGATGTGTACAACATGCGGGTGCGGATCTGGACAAACATTCATCGGGGGGTATCGACTTAAGTTACGCCGTAAGAACACTGTACCAGTGCAATACCGGACGCCAGACCCCCTCTCCAACCCTCTCCCGCAACCAGGAGAGGGAGAAAACGAAATTATCAATACTGACACGGCACATAATCACACACCGATGGATTTCGGCGCAGGCCCTGCGGGAACCCATGCGCCGGGCCTGAATCAGGCACGCATGGTAAAAATCGAGCGCGACATCCTGTCAAAGAATGACGCTTATGCCGAGGAGAATCGCAACCACTTGTCCAAACGCGGTATTTTCGCACTCAATCTGGTATCCAGCCCCGGCTCGGGCAAAACCACCTTGCTGGTAAAAAGCATTAATGCGCTGAACGGTAGTCTGCCGCTTGCCGTTATCGAAGGCGATCAACAAACGGACAATGACGCCGCACGCATCCGTGCCACCGGCGCCCCTGCCTTGCAAATCAATACCGGGAAAGGTTGCCATCTGGATGCAAGCATGGTTGGACAAGCCATACAGCAACTTGGCTTGCAGGATGACAGCCTTTTATTGATCGAGAACGTTGGCAATCTGGTGTGCCCGGCCAATTTTGATCTGGGAGAAGCGCATAAAGTCGCTATCCTTTCCGTAACTGAAGGTGAGGACAAGCCGCTCAAGTACCCGGACATGTTCCGCGCTGCAGATTTGATGCTGCTAAACAAGTGTGACCTGTTGCCTTATCTGGATTTCGATGCCAGTCTTGCGGTGGAAAATGCGCTCCGGGTAAACCCGAAGATACAGATAATCTGCATTTCCGCCACCAGCGGAGAGGGCATGGAGGAATGGCTGGAATGGATCAAGGCGGGTTGCCGGAAAGCAATCACAGAAAAATAACGAATGATACATGCACGAATAAGAGTATCCGGGCAGGTTCAGGGCGTGGGTTTCCGGCCATTCGTGTTCCGGCTTGCGCATGAGTTAGGCCTTGCTGGCTGGGTACGCAACGACAGTAGTGGCGTAGAAATATCAGTTGAAGGCAAGCATTCGCAGGTACTGTGTCTGATCGAACGTCTACAAAGCGAGCCGCCTGCGCTGGCGCGAGTGGAAAAGGTGATACATGATCTGGAGCAAGTAACTTCAGGATTGCGCGGCTTTAGCATAGCACCAAGCAAGATGGGCAGGATGCAAACAGGCATCGTACCCGACATGGCGATCTGCCCGGACTGTTTATCAGAAATGTTTGATCCCGCCGATCGTCGTTATCGGCACCCCTTCATCAACTGCATACATTGCGGGCCGCGTTACACACTGACAGCGCGACTGCCCTATGACCGTGCCAACACCAGCATGGCGAAATTTACGCAATGCCCGGATTGTCAGCAGGAATATGATAATCCTGGTACACGCCGTTTTCATGCACAGCCCAACGCCTGTCCGGCCTGTGGGCCACATCTGAGTTTATTTGACGAACTCTGGCGACCAGTCACATCCGATGATTGTATCGCTTCTGCCGCCAGATACATCGCCTCGGGACAAATCGTCGCCATCAAGAGCGTGGGCGGATTCCATCTGGTATGCGATGCGGGGAACCCCGCCACTGTAGACAGGCTGCGTAGCAGAAAGCAGCGCGATGAAAAACCGTTTGCTGTAATGGTGCTGAACAGGCTGTCTGCTGAACGTTATGCAGAGGTTTTAGAGCACGAAGCAGCACTACTGGAAGCAGGGGAACGACCCATCGTACTACTGCGTAAATCAGCCAGTTGTGATACGGAGTTGCGTGGAATTTCTCCTGATTTATCGGATATTGGCCTGATGCTGCCCTATACGCCGTTACAATATTTATTGTTCCACGAGTTGTCAGGTAAACCAGAGGGTACGGATTGGTTGCAAAAGGCGACCTCCTTGGCATTGGTGATGACCAGCGCTAATTTCCATGGTGAGCCACTGGTTAAGGATGATGCAGAAGCGCGCGCATCGTTATCCGGCCTGAGTGATGCCTTTTTAACACATGACCGTGAAATTCTGCATCGTTGCGACGACAGCGTAATGCGTACAACGCCCTCCCCCTTGTGGGGCAACTTTGGGCAACCAAGTCAGATGGCCAGCTGTTCCATTGGAGAGTATTCGGGAGAGGGGCAGCAATTCCAATTAATTCGTCGCGCACGTGGTTACACGCCGCGACGAATTTTGCTGCCCCATACCGGCCCGTCCATACTTGCTTGCGGGGCATGGCTAAAAAATACTGTTTGCCTCACACGCGGCAATGAAGCCTTCGTATCGCAACACATCGGCGACCTTGATCATGCCGCTACGCGGCAGATGCTGGATGAAACTGTTGCACACCTGTGCGACATCCTGGATGTGCGGCCACAGGCAGTCGCTCACGATCTTCATCCAGATTTCTATAGCACACAGTTTGCTCAGGCTTATGCTGCGCAACACGGCTTGTCTATTTTTGCCGTGCAGCATCATCACGCTCATATCGCGGCGGTTTGCGCCGAACATCATGTTACTGAATCCGTGCTCGGACTGGCACTGGACGGCATGGGATTGGGAACAGACGGCAACGCCTGGGGTGGTGAACTGTTGCGCGTGGAAGGGGCAGACTTTCAGCGTCTGGGACATCTTGCGCCACTAAGTATGCCTGGGGGCGACCGCGCAGCACGTGAACCGTGGCGCTTAGCAGCAGCCGTACTATTCGAGATGGGACGCAGCGACGAGATTATGCATCGCTTTCCGGCGCAAACCGGATCGGTAACCGTGATAACCCTGTTGCAGCGCCAGTTGAATTGTGCCACCACCAGTAGTATGGGCCGCCTGTTTGATGCTGCCGCCGGATTGCTGAATGTCAGGGAAATTCAAAGTTATGAGGGACAGGCAGCGATATTGCTGGAAGGACTGGCAGAGCAACATGGTAAAGTTGCAGCACTCACGAATGGTTACGTAATCAGCAACGATGGTGTGCTTGATTTCCTCCCGCTACTGGCAGCAATTACTGATTGCAAGAATGCATCGTACGGTGCTGCCTTATTCCATGCAACCCTGGCAGACGGATTGATGGCGTGGCTACTCCGTGCTGCCGAAAATGAGAATATCAACACGGTTGCACTGGGTGGTGGATGTTTCTTGAATAGGATTTTGTCTCAAACACTGATCTCATCCTTGTACGGGCATGGTCTACGCGTGTTGACCGCACAACAGTTGCCACCCAACGATGGCGGTATCTCATTCGGGCAAGCCAATATTGCCCTGACGTGCATGACAGGAATTTCGTCCATGGGGGCCATAGAATCGCCACGGGAATTTTATCTTAAATCGCATTGATCAAGGAACCTGAATCATGTGTCTTGCCATACCTGCCCGCATCGAAGAACTGACGACACCGGGTAACGCAATCGTTAATCTTGGTGGTGTTCGAAAAGAGATTTCACTGGCGCTGGTGGATGGTGTTCAAACGGGGGACTATGTCATAGTGCATGTTGGCTATGCCCTGCAAAAACTGGATCAAGATGAGGCTGAACATACTTTGGAATTGTTCGCAGAAATGGGCATGCAGGACGAGTTGCGTGAAGATCTTGGCGAGAGTGCAGCATGAAATACATAGATGAATTCCGTAATGGAAAACTGGCAAAAAATATTTCCGCCAATATTGCGCGGGAAGCCACTTCTCTATCCGGTTACAAATTGATGGAGTTTTGCGGTGGGCATACCCATGCCATTTCGCGTTACGGACTTGTCGACCTGTTACCTGACCATGTGCACCTGATTCACGGCCCTGGCTGCCCGGTATGTGTATTACCCATTGGCCGAGTGGATCAGTCCATTTTTCTGGCACGCGAACATGGCGTGATCCTTTGCACCTATGCCGACACTCTACGCGTACCGGCTTCCGATAATTCGTCGCTAATGCGTGCCCGAGCCAATGGGGCGGATGTGCGCATGATCTATTCGACTCAAGACGCATTGAAGATCGCGCGCGAATATCCTGACCGTGAAGTGGTATTTCTCGCCATCGGTTTCGAGACCACCACACCGCCGACCGCATGGGCTGTCAGACAGGCCGCTTTCGAGGGTTTGAAGAACTTCAGCATTTTATGTGATCATGTGCTGACACCCGCCGCAATGCATGCCATTCTCGCAGGGGAAAGTGGTACGGCGCTGGATGGTTTTGTAGGGCCTGCACATGTGTCCACCATTATCGGCAGTAAACCCTATGAACCCTTCGCCGACAATTATGGCAAGCCGGTAGTGATTGCAGGTTTTGAGCCCCTGGATGTGATGCAGGCCATCCTGATGTTGGTGCGTCAGATTAACGACGGGCGCGCTATGGTCGAGAATGAATTTACCCGCGCCGTGACCCGTGAAGGCAATCTCAAGGCGAAGGCACTGGTGGATGAGGTATTCCACTTGCGTGATACGTTTGAATGGCGCGGACTGGGCAGCGTGCCGAACAGTGCATTGAAACTGCGCCCAAGATTTTCCGCATTTGATGCCGAGTTAAAATTTGGCGTGGATTACGTCGCCGTACCTGACAACAGGGCGTGCGAGTGCGCTGCCATTTTGCGCGGACAGAAACGTCCGCAGGAATGCAAAATTTTCGGTACGGTATGCACGCCGGATAATCCCGTTGGTTCCTGTATGGTCTCATCCGAAGGTTCCTGCGCGGCTCATTACAGTTATGGAAGATTCAGGGAGTCAGCATGACTGGTTTGGTTAAGCCCAATTACTCACGCCCACTCGATATCAAACATGGTCGGGTAGATATGTCGCACGGCTCGGGGGGGCGTGCCATGGCACAACTCATCACCGAGTTGTTCGCCGCCGCCTTCGACAATGAGTATCTGTCTCAGGGCAATGATGGTGCATTACTGCCGCAGGAGACTGGGCGCCTGGTAATGGCGACTGACAGCCACGTGGTGTCACCATTATTTTTCGCAGGTGGCGACATCGGTTGCCTGTCGGTTCACGGCACCATCAACGATGTTGCGGTAATGGGGGCCCAACCATTGTATTTGTCAGCTTCATTCATACTGGAAGAAGGATTTTTATTGTCAGACTTGAAACGCATTGTCGAGTCTATGGCGCAAGCCTCACGGGAATCCGGCGTGCCCATCGTCACTGGTGATACCAAGGTAGTGGAACGGGGTAAGGGAGATGGTGTTTTTATTACAACCACGGGTATTGGTGTCATGCGCAATGGTGTCAAGTTATCCGGCGATCTGGCACAACCGGGCGACAAGATTCTGCTGTCCGGCACGATAGGTGACCATGGCATGGCGATCCTGTCACAGCGTGAGGGGCTGGCCTTTTCAGCACCTATTGTGTCGGATACCGTTGCGTTGCACCGTTTGGTAGCAACCATGCTGGATAGTGGTGTCGAACTGCGTGTACTGCGCGATCCGACGCGCGGCGGGCTAGCGACGACACTTAATGAGATTGCCAAACAGTCCGGTGTGGGCATGATGCTGTATGAGTCTGCGATTGCAGTGAATCAGCCGGTCGAAGCAGCTTGTGAATTTCTGGGACTCGATCCACTTTATGTGGCCAATGAGGGCAAACTAATCGCAATCTGCGCGCCGCAAGATGCGCAACGTCTGTTGGCTGTGATGCGCGCACATCCGCTGGCCGAAGCAGCCTCCATCATCGGCGAGGTACAGGAGGATGCACACGGTTTTGTGCAACTCACCACCCGGATAGGCGGACGTCGCGTGATAGATTGGCTAACGGGTGAGCAATTGCCGAGGATATGCTAATGGGGATACTGCCCACCATTTTGGTTATAGACGACGAAATACGCTCGCAAGAATCATTGCGTCGTACTCTGGAAGAGGACTTTACTGTATTCATCGCCTCCAGCGCGCAGGATGGTCGCAGGATCATGGAACATGAGTCCGTGCAGGTAGTGTTATGCGATCAGCGCATGCCGGAAACGACGGGAGTTGAGTTTTTGCAAGAAGTGCGGGAGCAATGGCCTGACGCTGTTCGGATCATTATCTCCGGCCATACCGAAACACAAGACATCATCGCGGGGATCAATGAGGCCGGTATTTATCAATATATCCTGAAACCATGGCATCCGGAATCCTTACTGTTGACCGTGCGAGCAGCTGCGCAGTTGTACGATCTGCAACAGCAGACTCAGTCCATGAATCTGGAATTGCGTACTGCCGAGCCGATATTGCGCCAGCGTGTGGAAAAAAAACGCGAAAAACTGAGAGATTATTTCGAATTTTCCCGCATCACCCGTGCAGCGGCCAGCCCGTTGAATGCGGTTGTTGACATGGCTGCCCGGGTTGCCAGTTGTGATATTGCAGTACATATCGCTGGGGAATCCGGTACCGGCAAGGAATTACTTGGGCGCGCCATCCATTATTCCAGCCCGCGTTCAGGTCGTGCCTTCGTAATCGAAAATTGTGGCGCCATGTCAGATCAATTACTGGAATCCGAACTGTTCGGCCACAAACGTGGAAGTTTTACGGGTGCCTTCGAAGATCGCATCGGTTTGTTCGAGCAAGCCGATGGAGGCACAATTTTTCTGGATGAGATCGGAGATACCTCGCCCGCTTTTCAGGTCAAACTGTTACGTGTGTTGCAGGAAGGTGAAATTCGTTCCGTCGGCAGTTCCCGTTCGCGCAAGGTGAATGTACGTGTGCTTTCCGCGACGAATAGAAATCTTGAAGAAGAGGTTCAGCGTGGTCGCTTTCGCGCCGATCTTTACTATCGATTGACCCAGTTTGTTTTGCCCGTTCCTCCGTTACGAGAGCGTAAGATGGATGTTCCGTTGATTGCTTACGATTTACTCAACACCGCCTCAAAGAGCATAGGTAAAGATGTGGCGGGGTTTTCTCCAGAGACGTTGGATTGTCTGGGGCGCTACCACTGGCCAGGCAATGTACGCGAATTGCAAAATGAAATTATTCGTGCGTTGTTGCTGAGCGAAGATACCCATATCGGATCACATTTGCTTTCCGCGAAAGTATTGCACGCTGCACCAGAAGAAGAAGTAACGGACATGCAGGTGTTTTCCGGAATGAATGGCAGTCTAAAGGAGCGTATGGAGATGCTTGAGGCGCGCGTGCTACGTGAAACACTGATACGATTGCGCTGGAACAAAACCCGTGCTTCAGCCGAATTGGGATTATCGCGTGCGGGCTTGCGCAGCAAGTTATCTCGCTATGGATTGGAGAAAAAAATTGGGTAACGTCACCAACCGTGATCCGCTCAATTTACTCTGGCTACAGTCTGGCGGCTGTGGCGGTTGCACCATGTCGCTGCTCAACGCCAATTGCAGTAATCTGTTCGACACATTGGAAGGATTCGGCATTCGCTTGCTATGGCATCCTTCCCTATCGGAAGAGAGCGCGATGGATGCGCGCAGTATCTTTGACGACTGCATAAGCGGCGTGACGCGCCTTGACATCCTGTGTCTGGAAGGTGCGATATTGCGTGGTCCGCAAGGTAGCGGCGACTTTCATCGAACGACTGGTGGTAATTCCATGATGTCGATAATCAAACGGCTTTCAGGCGTCGCACGCCATACAGTAGCGGTGGGTAGTTGCGCTGCTTTCGGTGGAATCACCGCCACAGGTAGCAACCCTGCGGATGCCTGCGGTCTGCAATTCGAAGGTGATTCCCTGGGTGGTTTGCTGGGTCGGGATTACCGAGACAGCAGCGGATTGCCTGTAATCAATATTGCCGGCTGTCCAACGCATCCCAACTGGGTCATTGAAACCCTTGCTGCGCTGGCATCAGGCATGTTAAATGGGCAAGGACTGGATGTCTTCCAGCGACCGCGTATGTATGCTGATCATCTGGTGCATCATGGCTGTACTCGTAATGAGTTCTATGAATTTAAAGCCAGCGCGCATAAGCCGTCTGATCTTGGCTGTTTGATGGAAAATCTCGGTTGCAAGGGAACACAAGCACATGCCGATTGCAACATACGCCTCTGGAATGGCGAAGGTTCGTGTGTTCGCGGCGGCTACGCCTGCATTTCCTGCACCGAACCGGGTTTTGAAGAACCAGGACATCCGTTCACTGAAACGCCGAAACTTGGCGGCATTCCTGTTGGTTTGCCCATCGACATGCCGAAGGCGTGGTTCGTGGTGCTTGCCTCGCTTTCCAAATCAGCAACGCCCAAACGTGTTAAGGAAAACGCCGTAGCCGATCATCAAGTTGTGGTTCCTGCTGTGAAAAGGATGCGATCAAAATGAAACGTTTGATGGTCGGTCCATTTAATCGAGTGGAAGGCGATCTTGAAGTCGCTTTGGACATTGCCGAGGGTCGGGTACAGGCTGCCTATGTCAATTCACCCATGTACCGTGGTTTCGAACAGATGCTCAAGGATAAATATCCGCTGGATGCCTTGGTGTATGTGCCACGTATTTGTGGTATTTGCTCGGTGGCCCAGTCAGCAGCAGCAGCCCAGGCACTGGCTCATGCGATGGGTTTGCAACCCCCGGAAAATGGCCGTCTAGCGGCTAATCTGACGATTGCCGCTGAAAACCTGGCTGATCACTTAAGCCATTTTTATCTGTTTTTCATGCCAGACTTCGCCCGTTCTTTTTATAAGGGACGCGCATGGTTTTCTGATACTCATGCGCGTTTCAAAGCGGTCAGCGGCAGCGCTATGGCTGACATATTGCCCGCACGGGCGAAATTCATGCATTTGATGGGCTACCTCGCAGGGAAGTGGCCACATACCTTGTCGTTGCAACCAGGGGGTTCATCGCGTCCGCTAGAAAGTGCTGAGCAAATCCGGCTCGCAATATTGTTGGCGGAGTTCCGCTCATTTTTGGAGCGGACATTGTTTGGAGACCAACTGGAATCAGTTGCAAATTTGGATTCAGAATCCGCACTTCTGGCGTGGATGGATAGTCACACAACCTCCGCCGATTTACCGCATTTCCTTTCTATAGCCTACGACCTGGAGTTGCATAAAATGGGACGAGCAAGTGATCGTTTCATGAGTTATGGCGCATATCATGACGGTGACGACAGCCTGCTCCCTTCAGGATTATGGGAAAATGGTGAATTGCGAGCGCTGGATATTTCAACGATACGCGAAGATGTTTCACATAGTTGGATGGAAGGCGAGGCAGCGCTTGCACCAGCCATAGGTCATACCCTACCCCATCCTGGCAAGGCTGGGGCATATTCCTGGTGCAAATCCCCCAGACTGGATGGTCATGTAATTGAAACTGGTGCACTGGCAAGACAATTGGTGGCAGGACACCCACTGGCGCGCGATCTTGTAGCACGCTATGGTGGCAATGTAATGGCGCGCGTGATTGCTCGCATGCTGGAAATTGCCTGCATGGTGCCGGTAATGGAAGAGTGGGTTCGGCGCATCCGCCTTGGCGAACCATTCTGTCAGGCGGTGACAGGATTGGAGGATGGGAGTGGTATTGGTTTGGTCGAAGCCGCTCGCGGCAGTCTGGGTCATTGGATGGAAGTACGCCAGGGAAGGATATACAATTATCAGATAATCGCGCCAACTACCTGGAACTTCTCTCCGCGTGATGCAGCAGGCAAACCCGGTGCGCTGGAGCAAGCGCTGGTGGGCGTTCAGGTTGAAGAAAACAATGAGGGTGCTCCAGTTGCAGTGCAGCATGTAGTGCGGTCCTTCGATCCTTGCATGGTGTGTACGGTGCATTGATGCAATGATTGATTCCGACAAATCTCCCTTTACACACTTAACTTCGACCACACCACCCGAGGCGATGTCCGAATCCATATGGGTTGATGTAGTACACAGGATGGACGAGGTATACAACGAGTTGCTGCAACACGAAGTGGATCTGGAACAGAAAAATTACGCGCTGGAAGAGTCACAACAATTCATTTTCAGCGTCCTTGCTTCGATGTCCGATTTACTGGTGGTATGTGACCGGCATGAAATGATTGAGGAGGTAAATCAGGCACTCATTGATTTTACCGGAAAGCGTGAAGACGAACTTAAAGGAACCAGTCTTTTATCCTTGTTTGGAGAATCGGAATCATTTGCGGCTGTGAAACATGTCATCGCGCGACTGGCTACTGAACCCGCGCATGATCTGGAATTTCAGTTCCTTACCCGTGATGGAGGCACCACTCCAGTAACGCTCAATTTTACACCTCGTTTGTCCGGAACTGGAAAATTGCTGGGTATTGTGATTACCGGCAGACCAATCGGTGAACTACATCGTGCTTACCATGCCTTGCGTGAAACCCATGATGAACTTAAGCGAACCCAACAGCAGTTGCTGCAATCAGAAAAAATGGCTTCTCTGGGTCGACTGGTGGCAGGTGTAGCACATGAACTCAACAACCCCATCAGTTTTGTACTGGGTAACGTACATGCGATGCGTCGCTATACGACACGCTTCAAACAATATCTGGATGCGATGCATGCTGGTGTCAGCCATGTGTCATTGGCAACATTGCGCGAGCAGTTGCGCATAGATCATATTCTGAGCGACCTCGCCCCTTTGCTGGATGGCGCGATTGAAGGCGCTGAGCGCACACGCGATATCGTTGATGGCTTGAAGCGTTTTTCAGCCACTGATCGCAATGAGAATGTAAAATTCAATATGACTGAAATCATCGAAAGATCAGTGCATTGGGTTACGCGGGCGACTCCCGCAAAATTTCGCGTCAAGATCAGACTACCCGATGATCTGCCCGTGACGGGTTCACCTGGGCAGATGCAGCAAGTCATTATCAATCTGATTCAGAATGCCGCTGATGCAACGGATCATCAGGCAGAGCCATTGCTGGAAGTATCAGCACGGGAAGAAAACGGCGAGATCATCGTACTGTTCCGTGACAACGGTCCTGGCATTGCCACTGATGCATTAGATAAAATGTTTGACCCTTTTTATACCACCAAACCAGTTGGCAAGGGCACCGGCCTTGGTTTATCCATCAGTTACGGCATTATTGAACGTCATGGCGGAAAACTTTCTGTCGGCAATCTACAACATGGTGGTGCCGAGTTTGTTCTGCGTTTGCCGCGAACATCGAATTCTTAAAGGAGAAGTCATGGGAACTGAGAGCGTTTACCCATTAATCACGTTGGCCTTTGTATTGGGACTGAAACATGGCTTGGATGCCGATCATCTTGCAACAATAGACGGGTTGACTCGTTTTAATACCTTGGCAGGACGGATGCGTCTGGCACGCTTATGCGGATTCCTGTTCTCACTTGGGCATGGTGTTGTGGTATGTATTGTGGCAATTGCTGCCGGACTATTGTTCCATCATACATCTGCGCCATCTTGGCTGGATGACGTAGGTACATTGATATCAGAATTCTTTCTGTTATTGCTGGGCAGTCTCAATCTATATGCAGTGTTTTCTACCCCATCCCACGAAATGGTGCAGATGATAGGAATTAAAGGACGCTGGCTGAACAGGCTAAAGAATGCTGGCAACCCGGTGCTGATTGCACTGGTGGGTGCCTTGTTTGCTTTATCCTTTGATACACTTTCTCAGGCGGCCTTCTTTTCTGTAACTGCCACACGTTTCGGGGGCTTGGTTTATGCGTTGTTGCTGGCTATGTGTTTCATGATTGGCATGATGGTCACCGATGCCTTAAATGGACTATGGATTTCGCACCTGTTGCAGCGCGCTGATGCCAGCGCACGCACAACTTCACGCATCATGGGAATAACTGTGGCGCTGCTCAGCCTCACGGTGGCGTGTTTGGGGCTATCGCGCCGCTTCTTGCCAGAAACAGTGGCCTGGCAGGAAGGGCACGAATTGCTTATAGGAGCATCTGTCATCGTGGTGGTAGCGGGAAGTTTCCTGTTTTCTCTTTATCGGCAACAACGATCCATAGCATCTATCTGATTATCCTGACTACACCAACAATTACCGTCTAATAAGGAAAAGGTGTGCAACGATATACCTACTATTTCCTGAATGATCGGTATCCGCTGATAATGGCGCTGACCATGGTTTGTGACGACATGATATCTTCGCGGATCGCTGCATAGATATGCAATAGGATGAACCAGACAATGCCCCATGCCACCATATGGTGCCAGGTGTGCACATCCTGACTCTGGCCGAACAAGGGGATAACCCAACTGGAAAATAATGCGTGCGACCAGCCTTGCGCGCCCTCGCCATACAGTGCAAAACCCGTAACGATCATGAACAAGCCGCCTAGGGTGATGGCAACAAACATGAATAGCAGCGCCAACGGATTATGGCCTACGTACTTTCTTGGCTTCTTCTCCAGAAACAGGTACCAGCGCACTTCCTGAAACATACCTGCCCACCAGTCCGTATCAAATACAGGCGGTGCAAATAATTGCCGAGCATTCCTATTGCCTACCATCGCCCAATAGATACGCGCAACAAAGCCGATGGCGAAAATATAGGCCGCAGAAAAATGCGCAAAACGAATGTAACCCATCAGAAAATGCTCACTCGCCTCCCCGGATATACTGGGTAACGGACTGGCGATAAAATAGCCCGTTATCGCCAAGACCACAATACACAATGCGCTGATCCAGTGCCACACCCTGACCGGCACCTCATACACGTACACGGTAGTGCCGGCAGCAGTTTCATCTATCGTTTTGACTATCATGGAATTCTCCTTAACGTTAGCGTACCGTAACCTTGCTCAACTCCTGTCCTTCAGGTGACATGACATGCGTCGAACATGCCAGGCATGGATCAAAACTGTGCAGGGTGCGCAAAATTTCCAGGGGTTGATCAGCTTTAGCCAGGGGCGTGTTCATCAACGCGGCTTCGAATGCACCGATCTGCCCCTTGGGATCACGGGGACTACCGTTCCATGTAGTCGGCACCACGCACTGATAATTCTCGATTTTGGTATCCCTGATCTTTATCCAGTGTCCCAGCGAACCACGGGGCGCTTCAGTAAAACCGACTCCTTTGGCCGCCTTGGGCCACATAGACGGATCCCATTTTTCGACATTGGCTGTTGCTGAATCGCCCGCCTTTAGATTGGCAATCAACTTGTCGAACTGCTCTTCCTGCAATTTTGCGCAGTAGAGCGTCTCGATGCCGCGCGCGGCAGTGCGCCCCAGGGTGGAGAACAGCGCAGTGACCGGCAAATCAAGTTTGTGCAGAACACTGTCTACCGTGTCCTTGATGAACGGATATTGTTCGGGTTGCACATAACCCAGTACCATGCGTGACAATGGTCCGACTTCCATCGCGTTGCCCTTCCATCTTGGCGCCTTGATCCACGAATACTTGGCACTTTCATCGAGTTGTTCTATTTTGGTGCGCGTACCCTTAAAATTGGAGCCTTCGGGATGATAGTTAGGCTCGGTAACACCGTCCCAAGGATGAAGGCCTTTGCTCTCATCCGGATATTTATACCAAGAGTGGGAAACGAACTCCTGTATCTCATCAGGGTTGCGCAGGTCGATCTCATGTACATGAGCAAGATCGCCATTGATGATCGCGCCGCGCGGCAATAACAGGTTCGCGGCCGAGTAGTCGTTTGCCCTGTGAGGAATGTCCCCATAGGACATGATATTTTTTGACGACAGCCCGCCGCCGAAGGTCCAGTCCTTGTAATAAGACGCAATTGCCAACAGGTCTGGAATATAAACTTTTTCAACGAAATCGCGCGTGCGGTCTATGATACCCTTGACCAAATTCAAGCGTTCCATATTGACCGCACCCACCGCTCCAACACCGTTCATGTTGATGGCACAGGGTACACCACCCACCAGCCAGTTGGGATGAGGGTTTTTGCCGCCGAAGACGGTGTGAACCTTGACGATATCCTTCTGAAAATCCAGCGCTTCCAGATAATGTGTGACTGCCATCAGATTAGCCTCAGGCGGTAACTTGTAGGCAGGACTCCCCCAGTAGCCATTGCTGAATGGGCCAAGTTGCCCGGATTCGACAAATTTCTTCAAGCGATTCTGCACATCGCGAAAATAGCCGGGCGATGACATTGGCCAATCAGAAATGCTTTGCGCCAGTTCTGAAGTCTTTTTTGGATCGGCTTTTAATGCAGACACCACGTCCACCCAATCCAACGCATGCAAATGGTAGAAATGCACCAGATGATCATGTACATACAGATTCAACTGCATGATGTTACGGATGGTGTTGGCATTCTCTGGAATCTGGATGGACAGTGCATCCTCCACCGCACGCACTGAAGTCAGTGCGTGCGTGCCGGTGCAAACACCACAGATACGCTCAGTAAAAGCCCAGGCATCACGGGGGTCACGGCCCTTGAGAATCACTTCCAGACCGCGCCACATGGTGCCAGTGGATACGGCATTGCGGATCACATTTTCACTGTCGAGATTAACCTCAACTCGGAGGTGACCCTCAATGCGACAAACCGGGTCAACCACCACGCGCTTACCGCTGTTGTCGAGCTTGAAGCCTTGTGTTTCATACGCTGTCATGATTAGTTACCCTCCTTGTTCTGATCCTTATGCGAACTGCGTGCGCGACTCAGCGCACTGGCTGCGGCATGGGCCGCGACAGCGACACCCACAACACCTGCGACCGTGCCACCCACTTGGTCAGCATTGGCCTCGATGCCGAACTGGTTGATGCCAGTGACACGGTTATAGAACCCTCCCTTATCCCAGAAACCGTCTTCAGAACAGCCAATGCAGCCGTGCCCGGACTGGATGGGGAAAGACACCCCATCGTTCCAGCGTACTGTGGAACAGGCGTTGTAAGTAGTTGGCCCTTTGCAACCCATCTTGTACAGACAGTAGCCTTTGCGTGCAGCGTCATCATCCCATTGCTCGACAAACTGTCCGGCGTCAAAGTGAGCTCGACGATAACACTTGTCATGGATACGCTGACCATAAAACATCTTGGGACGGCCCTGACGATCAAGTTCCGGAATGCGATCAAAGGTCAGCATGTAAGTAATTACCGCGGTCATTACTTCTGCGATAGGCGGGCATCCAGGCACCTTAATGATGGGCTTGTCGGTAATAACTTTATGCACAGGAGTAGCCCGCGTCGGATTCGGCTTGGCCGCCTGTACGCAACCCCAAGAAGCGCAAGACCCCCATGAGATAATGGCTTTGGCATCTGCAGACGTTTCCTTTAGCACTTCAACGAATGGACGCCCCCCTTGGATACAATACATGCCATCCTCATTAAGTGGTGGGTTGCCTTCTACCGCCAAGATAAAATTACCTTTATACTTTTTTCTGACATCGGCAATGATTTCCTCAGCCTGATAACCTGCTGCCGCCATCAAAGTATCGTCATAATCCAGGGAAATCATGGAAAGCACGACATCCTTGGTCAGCGGGTGTGCCGAACGAATGAAAGATTCAGAACAACAGGTACATTCCAATCCATGCAGCCAAATCACCGGGGTGCGCGGCTTGGTTTCCATCGCATGGGCAATCTTTGGCACAAAACCCGGTGCAAGCCCCAACGAAGCGGCGGTCAAACTGCAAAATTTCATAAAACTACGGCGTGTAATCCCTTGCCGTTTCATCACTTCATAAAAAGTTTCAATTTCCATTGTTATTCCCCCCTTGTCGCTTTTTATAACGTAAAGCCTTAAGCCGTTTTACATTCAACCAGCCAAATTTTTTATTTGATAATTTATCTGGCTTATCAACGGTTACTCGGGCATATAAAAGCAATTCTTGTACCATGCATGAAATATAAGTATTTACCAATATTAATCAGCATGTTATATCTTAACTTGGGGAATATGGATCTGTAAAAGCGTGAAAACCAAAAACGTGTAATTAGGTTAGAAGTGGCAAGTTAGTTGCCAGTACGAGTGATCCTTGAACGATCATATTCGATGCCTTCACGCCGACTTCGTTTGCTACTGGCTGGAGTGATATTTACCAAGAGTGGGATTCGTACTTGGCGAAAGGCAGGACCATTGCACGGCGCATGTTTAGAGAGGCTAATGCCGATGTCGGTGATGCGCATCCGGAAAGTGCAGGTGAACGTGTGTCAGTGGTTCATGGCGATGCAGATGGCGGTGTTTGGTACCAGGGGCCACCGGATAATCGTGTACATGCTGGTGATGTTCATCATGAATATGCGCATGGTCGTGTTCCATCTCTTCGTGCGTGTGTCGGTGTTCATGACGCTCGGTCAGATGCAGCCAGGTACCCAGTGCCATCAGTGCTCCAGCCACGAGCAACGGTATCGTAACCGATTCACCAAGCAGTAAGACGGAGAATAATGCCCCGAAGAACGGCGCAATCGAGAAATACGCACCGGTACGTGCAGTACCAAGTTGGCGCAGACTGATAACAAACAAGGTGAGGCTCATGCCATAACTGGCGAATCCCAATAGCATTGCAGAGACCACGATCCCAATGCCAGGCAAGAGAGCATGAGTTGTTGTCAGGAGTGCCAGCACGAGATTGGTCATGCCTGCCACCAATCCCTTGGTCATTGCAATAAATGATGCGTCAGATAGGGACACTTTACGAGTGAGATTGTTATCGATGGCCCAGGCAAGGCAGGCGCCCAATACGGCCAGTGAGGGCCATGCCTCCGAAAAATGCATCTCCTGCGGAAAACTCAAGACCATAGTTCCAGCGACGATGGCAATCATGCCCAACGCGATGCGGCGATCGAAATTTTCTTTGAATACAAACCAGGCCATCAGTGTCGTAAATATTCCCTCTGCATTCAACAGAAGTGATGCACCCGACCCCGGCATCGCAGAAAGACCAAGCATCAACAATACAGGCCCAATCATTCCGCCGGCCACAATCGCTGCTACCAGCCATTGCCAGTCTCCACTTTCGAAATGTGCTGCTGGCATACGACGAAAACGACGCACGATCCATAATCCGATGCCCGATCCGAGATAGAGCAACGCAGCCAATGGCCAAGGACTCATGTAACCCAGGAGCAATTTAGCCAGAGGGGTGCTCACACCAAACAGGATTGCTGCCGCTAGCGCCGCGACAACGCCACTGTGCATACCAATATTCATTCTTTATGTCTTTTGTCAGAGGGGGGATCAGGTGTAGTGGCACTTGGCGCATTCCGATGGCAGGCACAGGTCTCTCCCTGCGCTGCAGCGACCAACTCATGGAGAATGCCGCATTCACTTGCGCTATGGTTGGTATCACAACTATTTCGCAAGGCAGTCAGTTGTTGCTCCAACGCTCGCATACTTTTCAGCCGCGCCCGAACTCTTGACAGTTGTGTGCTGATTAGTTGGTCAATGCCACCGCAGTCTGCGGCAGGGTTCTCCACGAATTCCAGCAGCCGTTTAATATCCGCCAACGGCATGTCCAGTGCTCGACAATGGCGGATGAAGGACAGCCGTTCAAGGTGCTCCGGCCCATACGCACGGTATCCGTTACTGCTCCGTTCCGGATTTTTCAGTAAACCCGTTTTTTCATAGTAGCGGATCGTCTCGATATCGACGCCGGTAGATTGCCCCAATTCGCCGATACGCATGGCGGATTTCATAAGATTCCCCCTGACAGATAGAATTTCTTATTCTACACGCTTGACCTTGGAGCAACTACAGGGTGTGTAATGTTCGGAAAATCACTCTTAAGGAGAGGAAAAATGTCAGCGAGTTGCTGCAATTCTGCTTGTGCACCGCAAACCACACTTAGTCCAGGCTACCGCAAAGCACTGTGGATTGCGTTGATCGTCAATGTCATAATGTTCGCCATCGAAATTGGCGGTGGCCTGAAATCAGGCTCTGTCTCACTCTTTGCTGATGCCGTGGACTTTGCTGGCGATGCCGCAAATTATGGAATTTCTCTGGCGGTTTTATCCATGGGGCTGGCATGGAAATCACGCGCCGCTTTGATGAAAGGCGCATCGATGGTAGCGTTCGGGCTCTTCATTCTCGGTAAAACGGGCTGGGCCGCCTTCTGCGGTCTACCTCCGGAGCCATCCATCATGGGGGCGATCGCCGTGTTGGCACTCATTGCTAATGGAGGTGTCGCACTGATGCTTTATGCTTTTCGAAAGGGTGATGCCAATATGCGCTCGGTGTGGTTGTGCAGCCGCAACGATGCCATCGGAAATATCGCTGTGATGGCAGCGGCAGCCGGTGTGCTTGGTACTGGAACCGCTTGGCCGGATCTCGCCGTCGCCCTGCTCATGGGCGGGTTGGCATTGTTTTCCGGGATTTCCGTAATAGGCCATGCTCGTCTGGAACTTCTGGAAGAAGCCGTATAACAAATGGACTAGCCTAGGCGATTGTCCGGATGATTGAAAGAAACTACACTAAGGGATTATGGCGCACTCGCTTGCTTTAGTTCGAGGTACAGGCATGTCTGAACAGGATGCCAATAAGGAACGTCTGGAACTTGCCCTGGAAGCCGCCGGTCTGGATCTTTGGGAAAACGATCTGGTTACCGGTGAAGTAATCTGCAAGACGAGCAAAGTCTTCACTGAACTCGGTTATGGCGAAGAAGAATCACTCTCCTTCATGGACGATGTTTTTAAAATCGTCCATCCCGAAGATATTCCTCTGATTAAAACCGCTATCAATAATCATTTAAGGGGTATTGCAACGCAATACCGTTGTGAATTCAGGGTTCTTTCCAAGAGCGGTGCATGGGTCTGGTATGCCAACTACGGCAAAATCATGGATCGCGATGAAAATAACAGTGGCAGACGTTTTATCGGCGTAACATTTAATATCGATGACAGAAAGCGCAATGAGGAAATGCTTGCTGTTCGTGGGCAGGTATGGAGAACATTGGTGGAAAACTCCCCCGATACCATCGCTCGCTACGATCGTGAGTGCCGTCGTATATATGTCAATCTGGCGTTATCCACACTGACATAGGGTGGCGAAAAATTTTTGCTGGGAAAGAAACCTTCTGAATTTCCTGGAGGCCAGGATTACGTTGCTTATGAAGCAAAGATTCAGGAGGTATTTGAAACGGGTCGAGACATCGAGTTCGAATTGAATATAAAAAGTCGTACTGGAAAGGAACTCTGTAATCATATCCGACTGACGGCAGAGCATGATTCATCCGGCTCAATTGTTACGGTCATGGGAGTGGGACGCGATATCTCCGAGTTGAATATACAACGCCAGAAGATTAATGAAATGGCGTTCTACGATTCCCTGACTGGCCTGCCGAATCGTCGGCTTCTTATCGACCGACTACAGCATACACTGGCCTCCAGCACGCGTAGTATCCTGCATAATGCTTTAATTTTCATTGACCTGGATAATTTCAAAACTCTGAACGATACGCTGGGTCATGATATCGGTGACTTATTGTTGAAACAAACTGCTCAACGACTCACCGCATGTATGCGGCAGGAAGATACCGTCGCTCGGATGGGAGGCGATGAGTTTGTGATTATTCTGGAAAATTTAAGCAATCATATACAAGAGGCCGAATTTCAGGTTGAGACCATTAATAAGAAAATTCTGACCATTCTCAATCAGCCTTACCAACTCGCCAATCATAATCGCCATATCACACCAAGCATTGGCATTGTCATATTCTCCGGGAATCAATTTTCTATTGATGAACTGATGAAACGTGCTGATATCGCCTTGTATCAGGCTAAAAAAGCTGGCCGTAACACTATTCGGTTTTTTGATCTTGATATGCAGACTGCTATCGAGAACCGATCTTCCCTGGAAGAGTCGATAAAACACGCATTGTCTCGACAACAGTTTGAACTTTATTATCAGCCACAAGTAAATAGTACCGGCAGGATTGTTGGTGCCGAAGTATTGCTTCGCTGGCAGCATCCCGTTCATGGAATGATTCTTCCTGATGATTTTATTCCCATTGCAGAGGAAACCGGCTTGATTATTCCGATCGGTTTGCAAGTCATGAAATCTGTCTGTCGTCAACTTAAAATATGGGGTAACGGACCATTAAAAGATAATTTACATCTGTCTGTCAACATCAGTGCCTGCCAATTTCAACAGGAAGACTTTGTCAAAAAGATAATCAATGTGTTTGAGTCCGTCGATATCAATCCAGCACGCATTACGCTGGAAATCACTGAAAGCATGGTGCTGGGCAACATCTCTGAGACAATCAAAAAAATGCAGGCGCTCAAGAAAAAAGGCATTAAATTCGCAATGGATGACTTTGGCACAGGACATTCATCTTTATCCAGTCTTAAAAAACTACCTCTTGACCAAATTAAAATTGATCAGAGTTTTATTCATGACATACCCGAAAATAACGATGCGGCCGTTATTGTACAAACCATCATCGCCATGGGGAATAACCTTGGCATGGAAGTGATTGCGGAAGGAGTGGAAACAACTGCACAAAAGGACTTTCTTATACAACATCAATGTGTTAATTTCCAGGGTTATCTCTTCGGAAACCCGATGCCTGTGAACGAGTTTGAGCGTGTCTTCAAAGAGCAAGGCTTTAAGTGGTAGAATCAGATGAATCTTTTCCTCTTTGAAATGGAAAGCAAATGTCTACGTTTGACATTAATCTGCACGAAACCCTCTATTCCTTGTCGAACGCACTGGATTTGGTCGGTATCACCCATATCCGGCACGGCAAACGCGTAGCATTCATCGCCGCTGAGTGTGGCAAATATCTCCACTGGCCTGGACAATGCATGGATGACTTGTTCGAAGCGGCCATATTGCACGATATCGGGGTAGCGAAAACGGTTGTTCACTCCCGGCTTTCTCAGTTCGAATGGGAAGAGGAAAGCGAACACTGCAAGATTGGTGCTTCCCTGTTGCAGTCCAGCCCCCTGCTGGAGAAAATCGCCCCGATGGTGCGCCATCATCATACCCATTGGTCTGAACTAAAAGACATGGCATTACCCATGGAAACCAAGCAGATCGCCAACTGCATTTATTTGGCAGATCGAGTGGATATGTTGTCCCTCTCTTCCCAGATCGACAACCCCAATCTATTACTTTTCAAGGACGAAATTCGGGAGAAAATTCAGGGAAAACAGGGCGACTTTTTTTGTGAAGAATTAGTTGAGGCCTTCCTGTCAATCTCCCGATCCGAAGCTTTCTGGTTCTCTCTGGAGAACGAACATGTGGACGGATATTCGAACACATGGTTATCTGAAACTTCCGTTCAGAAAATTGATTTTCAGGATCTCCGCAGCATCATGCTTATCTTTTCCTATGTCGTCGATGCCAAGAGTCCCTTCACAAAAGCGCATTCTGATGGCGTGGCCAGATTGGCAAAATTTATCGGAAGTCTATGGAATCTACCGCAAGAACGCTGCGAAATGCTCGAATTGGCAGGATTGCTGCATGACATTGGCAAACTGAGGCTGCCGGATGCGTTATTGGAAAAACCAGGCAAACTCACCCTGGAAGAGCGCGCTCAAATCAAAAGACATAGTTTTGACACCTACAATATCCTTAAAAACATCAAGGGGATGGAAAAGATCAGCGAATGGGCCGCGCAACACCATGAACGCATGGATGGTTCGGGTTACCCCTATCATCTGGACCAAAGCACCCTTTCTCTGGAGGCGCGCATCGTGGCAGTGGCCGATGTGTTCCAGGCACTGGCGCAGAAGCGACCTTATCGTGATCCGCTCAGTCCGGACGAGATCATGAAAATATTGAAGGAGCAGGTCGATGATGAAAAATTGGATCGAGAGGTGGTGCACTCTGTCGATTGCCAGTTGCAGGCGTGCTGGGAAGTCGCTATTTCGGCACAGCAAGCTCGTGTCGAATAGGCAAACCCGCAACGATCACCAAAACTTCTTCTGGATGGCCTCATCGAAAGCCGGCTTTTCTTGTTCAATGTCCATACCCGTCTTCAGGAATGCGTCAACCCGCTTGCGAGACAGTGAAACCGCTTTCTCGGAGGTGTCGCACCCCACGAAATGAGAGCCCTGTCTCAATGCTGCGATGGCAGAACTTCCGGACCCCACAAAGGGATCGCACACTACAAAATCCGTATCGCTTTTTGCTTTGCTTGAAGCAACCATGGCTTCAAAAAGTTCAACCGGCTTTTGCGTCGGATAGGAAGCCCGGTAAAGTCTTTTGATTTTCCAGATATCGGGTATATCCCGCCGGGTGACCGGGCGCTTTCCCTTGGATGCAAACAGTATGAATTCGGTTTGTCTACGAAAATAATGCCCCATCCCGATGTTCACTTTATCCCAGGTGATGATGTTTTTGACATTAAAGAAGTCCCTGACCATGGCCCCGAGGGACAGCATCGAAAACGAATCGAACATCAGAAACAGATGCCGGTCATTTTTCAGTACTCGCTTGCATTCGGATAAAAACTGACCATAATTTTCCGGGGTGTCATGAAATTCTTCAAACCACCGGTTTTCCCCTTTTTCCTGATAGTTGCCAACAATCCGCCCCCTTCCCAACAATAAATGCTGGTTCATTCCGCTGTAAGCCGGATCGGTGATAATCAAGTCGATGCTTTCCGCAGGCAATGTTCTCAAAAACATCAAAACATCCTGCTGTGTGATGGTGGCTTTCGGTACCGACCTGACCTCGAGCGTTGGCTCGTGAGGTTTTTCGGCGAGGGAATTCCGACTTTCCTGGTTAAGTGCGGGGTTGAACGGGAGACCATGGTCTAACAGTGAATCCAAACTCATGCGGATGCTCCTACCTTTTTGGTTTTGCCTCTTTTGTGGCTTGTTGACTTGCGCACCGGATAAAGGACGATAGATCATCCTTGCTGAGCACGGGGCGAAACCTCCATGAGAGCGGAACCTGCCAACTGGCGGCCCAATGGACAATTTTGTCGACGGGCATGGGGCGTGCGATGGCATACCCCTGAGCCCCTTCACACCCCAGATCCAGCAACATCTCTCCGTGAGCCAGTGTTTCTACGCCCTCCGCAATAACCTTTCTCTGAAAAGCTTCGGCCAGACCCAGCACGCCCACCAAAATTGCCAGATCTTCCGGATCCTCCAACATGCCGCGTACAAAACTCTGATCAATTTTCAGAGTATGTACTGGCAAACGTTTGAGATAGGAAAGTGAAGAATAGCCGGTTCCAAAGTCATCGATCGAAAATTGAACCCCCAGGCTTATACAGTCGTGAATGACTTTGGAAACCAGAGAAATATCCTCCAGCGCACTGGTTTCCAGAACTTCCAGTTCCAGGTATCGAGCCACACCCTTTTGACGACGCGCCAAGGTGTCTCGCAGTTGCTGGGTAAATCCCCGTGCTTGAAGTTGCTGACCACAGACATTCACGCTGACGATAAAGGGTGACCCTTGGGTCATCCAGTCTTCGATTTGGTTCAGCGCCGTATCCAGGACCCAGTTTCCCAGAGATAGGGCCAAGGGGTGATTCTCGACCATGGGCAGAAACTGGACGGGCAACAACAGTCCCCTGTGAGGGTGCTGCCAACGAATCAATGCTTCAAACCCAAGAATAGCACCAGTCCGAAGGTTGACCTTGGGTTGGTAATAAAGGACAAACTCCCGGCGCTCCAAACCCAGTCGAATATGTTCCAGATTTTCAAGATGATCCCGAACCTCATGATCGTGGACCATATCGAAGACGTGATAACAATTCTTGCCCGCCTGTTTGGCCTGATACAAGGCCTGATCGGCCTGGCGAAACAATTGATCCGGGGTAATCTCCTCATTTTGGGGGTATAAAGTTACCCCCAGACTGGCAGACAGAGTCAGGGTACGTCCTTTATCGAGGGGAATGACCTCCCCCGCTGCCGTCAAAAAACTCGCCAACCACGGGATGCAGGTATCGAAGTCGGGAATATCACGAATCACCACGATGAATTCATCACCCCCCAAACGCGACACGATATCTTGACCTCTCACGATGCGTTGGATCCTTTCCGCCATGATGATCAGGACGCGATCACCCACTTCATGACCGTAGGTATCGTTGATGACTTTGAACCCATCCAGATCCAGATAGATGATGGCCAGGAAATTCCGGGAACACTCCGACAGATTGATTATTTCCTGTACTTTTTCGGTCAAAAGGACGCGATTTGGCAACCCGGTCAGGGCATCGAAACGTGCCAGATGTTCCATGCGTCGCCTTTGTTCCCGATAGGCTTCTTCCATTTTTTGATGCTCATCCAGTTTTCGCATCAAGTTCAGAGTATTGGAGGAAAGTGCGGAGTATAGCGACAGGATGATATCAATCAGGGTTCGTGTCACGCCCTTCATCTGCCGATGGGCCTGAGCCTGGGCCTCTTCTAAAGCAAATCCCTCCTGCATGGCCAGGACGGTGTAGGCCATGCAGCGATCTTTTTCGAGTATATGAGAGGCGAGCCAGCGGGTCAGAAATTCCAGAGCATCGTGGGCCACCTGGTCGGAAGATGCATTCTTTCGGGCTTCCTTGAGTGCAGTCAACGTCTGTATGAAATGTTCATGGACCGCCAGATGCTCTGCCATCGAATGATCTTCAGCAAAAAATTTTGCCCAGATCGCTTCCTCGCTTTTAAAATGATAGATCGTATATTCGGTCAGCGCATCAAACACTTCCTCCAGTGAAATGATTTCAGACCGAAAGGCCACATGGCTGGCCAACGTATTGAGCAGAGAGACCAAAACACGGTGCTGGTCATCGATCTGTATCAGACCGGTTTCAAAATTATCATCCCACGGAAAGATGTCGATCGAATTCTTGAGCGGATAGAGAGATTGGCTGGCAGGTTCTGTCAACATTCGAAAGGGACTCCTTATTTCGGCAAAAAACCGGTCATAGGCAAGCCGCCCGAACTACGGTGATCTCCAGCGGAGAGCATCAGCGGGTCTGATCATAAAAACCCTTCAGGAGCGTCCACCTACACCACACCCCTGGTGAAGGGGACCACGACAGTGGAGAATAGTTCCCGAATTTATTCAACAATCATGCGAACACATTTCTCTGGCGCAAAGGATCAGAAAAATCCAGCAATATGCCCAGCAAACCTGAATCAAAAAATTACCGCGTCGGCTTAATCGCGCCGCGCACTATGCCCTGTCTGCCGCCACCCTGGCCAAAACCCGCCAGGACAGCGCACAGCATAACTACTGTCTTGATTTCAGGGTCCACTATAACCTTGGGCGCGCCTGAAACTCGGCTTATAAATGGCAAGAATAAAAGCGATGATGAGCATTAGAATGTTGACCCTGAATCCGTGTTCGTTATAGAAAAACTTTCACCCGAGACCAAATCGACATGAATTTGAGGGCATGTTCGATCATTCCGGCGTCTTTCAGGAAACTATTTCACTCTTGGGAACTCAACCCGATCTGAATCTGCCGCGCTTCGCTAGCGATTTACCGCCAGCATTTGTGGTGCAGCATAGCGTGTTCCGGCAGCAGCTCCGAGAGGCATGATTGCATCAAGGCGGTTCAGGTCATCGGTGGTCAGCGAAATATCGAGCGCGGCGATATTTTCTTCAAGCAAGTTGATATGTTTGGTTCCGGGAATCGGAATCAGATCCTTGCCTTGTGCCAGCACCCAGGCGAGCGCCAACTGAGCGGCGGTGCAGTGTTTTTCCGCAGCGAGTTCCCCGACTTGTTTCACCAGCGCCAAGTTCTTCTGAAAGTTTTCCCCCTGGAATCGTGGCGAGTGGCGCCGATAATCGTCGGGAGCGAGGTCATCTATGCTCTTGATGCGACCGCTCAAAAATCCCCGCCCTAAAGGGCTATAGGGCACGAATCCAATCCCCAACTCTCGAACGGTCGAAAGTATTTCCTCCTCAGGATCCCGGCTCCATAACGAATATTCCGTCTGCAACGCGGAGATGGGATGAACGGCATGTGCGAGCCTGATGCTTTGCGCGCCGGCCTCGGATAGCCCGAGGTAGCGCACCTTGCCCTGATGCACGAGATCAGACATCGCACCTACAGTTTCCTCAATCGGCACATTGGGATCTACCCGGTGCTGGTAGTAGAGATCGATGACTTCAATACCGAGGCGTTTGAGGCTTGCTTCGCAGCACTGCTTCACATATTCCGGCTTTCCATTAACCCCGAGAAACTGACCTTCGCTACCGCGCATATTGCCAAACTTGGTGGCAATCACGAATTGGTTGCGTCTGCCACGAACCGCCTTTCCGACCAATTCTTCGTTACTGCCGACCCCATACATGTCTGCAGTGTCGAGAAAGCTCACCCCAAGTTGGAGTGCGCGGTCAATGGTGGCGAATGCAGCCACTTCGGAACGACCGCTGTAGAATTCCGACATCCCCATGCAACCCAGTCCCAGCGCGGACACGATAAGACCCTGGCTGCCCAGTTTTCTTTGTTCCATTTGTCACTCCTTTCGAACGCGGTCAGTCATGAATAATCCTGGCGTACATGCTTAGAATTTCTGATGTGTTCCGTCGCAAAATGGTTGCGCGGCACTCTTGCCACAACTGCAGTGCAAATAATAGTTCTTGCCTGCTTCAACTTCAACTACATCCGAGATATCCCTTCTCTGGTCTATGAAAATTTGTCATGGAAATTCTGGTTAGATAAAATCTGAAGAAGCATGACGCTCCGGGAGTTGCTCCGGCCCCCAGGTTCGGTTGACCAGGCACCCCCGCTTTACCGCAGGCCGTGCTGCAATTTCCTGAGCCCATCGAACCACGTTCCGGTATTCATGGACCTGAAGGAATTCTGCTGCGCCGTAGAGTTCCCCGAGCACGAGTTGCCCATACCAAGGCCATATCGCAATGTCGGCAATCGTGTATTCATTACCGGAGACATAACGATTTCCGGCCAGTTGCCTGTCCAGCACATCCAGTTGACGTTTCGATTCCATCGCATAGCGGTCGATTGCGTATTCGATCTTTTCCGGTGCATAGGCATAGAAATGTCCAAAGCCGCCTCCCAGAAAAGGAGCGCTTCCCATCTGCCAGAATAGCCATGACAGGCATTCGGCTCGGCCCGACGGATCCGATGGCATGAGCGATCCGAACTTTTCCGCGAGATGAAGCAGGATCGCACCAGACTCGAAAATACGGATCGGATTGGGACCGCTCCGGTCCAGGAGAGCTGGTACCTTTGAATTGGGGTTGATCTCGACAAAGCCGTTTCCGAACTGATCACCATCGTTGATGCGGATGGGCCATGCATCGTACTCTGCCCCCTGATGCCCGAGTACAACCAGTTCTTCGAGCATCACCGTCACCTTCACGCCATTTGGCGTGGCCAAGGAATAAAGCTGCAGCGGGTGCTTGCCCATCGGAAGTGCCTTTTCGTGCGTCGCTCCGGCAGTCGGGCGGTTGATGGATGCAAAGCGCCCGCCATTTCCGGGTTTCCATGTCCATACCTTGGGTGGCGTGTAGGACTTGCCGTTCATTCTCCGTTCTCCTTTATCATTTCGTTTTACCCGCGGGCCATCGCTCAGAAATTTGGGAAACCTTCTCAAATGGTTATCGCAGGAGGTTGATATATTGTACATCCGCACGTTTCTCCGGGTAACCTTGCGGTACACCAGATTTAACTATAATCTCCTGAAAATAATAGAGTCCGACATTCTGTAAAATTTACAGGAATAGAGGACGAAGATGGAAAGGATATCAAAAAGGATCAGTTTGGGGTTTTGGATTGTTTTTTGATCAGAATGGGGGTTGGTAGTGTCCACAGGCCAATAAAAATACGCACCCCCTTCAATCTCTGCTTTTTGGATTGACTTCCACATCCATAGGGCCAGTTCAATGCTGTGCATTAAATTTCCACAATCATAATTGTGGTGAGCGTTCATGGATGACGGGCCTCCCGAGTTCGACACTTTTTTGCGTAACCGATTATATTTGAACGATGTGCATGTTCAAAATGGCACTACAACGCGATTTTTGAGGGTTTTGGCAGATTGACCGTGTCGAATAGATCCTTTTGTTCCGGCGTCAGGGTAGTGAGCCCCTTGGCTGATTGTTTGCGATGGAGTGTGACCTGGTGATGCTGGATTCTGCGTACCACTTCCAGCATCCGGTTCGGGGAATAGGGGCTGTTCTTGGCCTTGAGGCGCATTCGGAGTACCCGGTACAACACCAGAGCCAGAAAGCAGATCATGGCGTAAGCGCGAATGCGATTGGGCAGACGATGAAACATGGGATCGATTTCGATCTCGCTCTTCAGGACCCGGAATCCCCGCTCAATATCGGCCAGAGATTTGTATCGACTGACGATTTCTTCAGGGCTATAGTCAGGCATGTTGGTGACCAGAAGCAGTTTCCCGTCGATCATTCGGGCTCGCTTGAGGGCCTTCTCATCCAGGTCGTACTCGAAGTCCTTACTGTTGAGAGCCACCTTGAGGATATGGCCCAAATGGGCATCGGTGACGGCCTTGTAGAAGCGTGCCGTGACGCCAGCGTCCGAGAGTTTTCTCCCGCGATAGGAGCGCCCGGTTTCCTGCTCCACCAGTTTTCCCGCCCACCGTTCAGCGTCTTGCTCCAGAGCCTCTATGCGTTTGTCCCTCGATTCCGACTGGGTCGCGGCTGCTTCGGGGTCATGGGCCACAATCAAGCGCTGCCCTTGCCAAACGAGTTCACCCACGACTTCGTGTGTGGCTCCGACACAATGCTGGGCATGATGTTCTTCAAGCAAAGTATCGAATTCCCCATAACGGCGGGCCGGAACCGCCAGTATGAATTCCAGGGGGCGATTGCCCACCGTCATTTTTTGCAGGGACTCCAGATTATCCAGAGACAGCAAGCCGCGGTCCGCCACCACGACTACACGCTCGATGGGATAGCGTTTCAGAATCTTGGTGAGAGTGGGAATCAACGTGGTGGTTTCCGCCACATTACCAGCAAACACCTCATGGTGAATTGGCAATCCATCCGCCGTTTGTACCACCCCCAGCATGACTTGTCGTTCCACAAAAGGGTCCAATGCATTTCGCTATCTTCGAAATCGAACTTCCGGAACTCTCCAATGAGGCCGCAGCAGCACTGGCCGATGTTCTGGTGTAGTTATATATCACCGCGTTGAATCAGCCTACTACGCCCAGATCCTGAGCCATCATGCCGACCAGATCCTTCCCCCGGAAAAACCCGATTTGGGCTGTTTCCATCACAGTACCAAAGAACTGTCCTGAACCTCGCCATCCTCGTCCGGGCAGCCTCTCTGGTCAGCCCTGACCTCCCTTCCTCGGGGCCGGGAATAAAACCCCCCTCCCCCGGAAAACCCTCAAACAATTTGCACCAACCAGCACTGCACAACCGCTGCGGTCAGTCACTCCACCGCAATTCCTCAACAACCCTCACAAAGCGTGCAATTCAAACTCTCATTTATGTTGATCCCGCTCAAGTGCAGCTACTCATGGACAGTACCTCGGCCATTGCCGTCAGTCTGAACATAAAGCCCTGATGGCAGCTGTACACAGTATTCAGGACACTCTCGCCTATGGCCCTAATGATTCGTTCGCACTTCCAGAGTGAGATATGACGGCACCACTTGGGTAATTACACCCGCCTTGCCATGCGCAAACCGCAGACATCGTCGGGAGCCATGGGTACCGCCTGTCCAAGCTTAGTGCGGAGGCCATCCAGCCGATGGGCGTGCGACGAAAAGCAGCGAATGACCATCGGTTTAATTCCTAGGCTTGACGCCACCTCTGCGGCCGAGACCGAAACCGACGCGATAAAGGTCAGGCATGTCGATGCGCGTGTCCTTTTTGGTTTCCAGCAAGCCAAGACGCCGCAAATCGTCACGCACTCCGTCCCAGCTATCAAGGTGCTGTGCAGGGAGGTGCGTAGAACTGATGCTTTGCGGGCCACCAGAAAACTTCTCTTCCCATTTTTTCTTCACGAATTCGAATTCAATGGGTACGTTCATGCCACTCAAGGCAGACAGAACCTCAGGCACCCATGGGTAATCTTCGGCGATCTCCTGAACGCGAATCTCAGAGGCCTTCTGGATGCCGCGCTTGATGCTCTCAAAGTGCAAAGCATAGTCATGCTGCGCATAACGCTCACTGGAGTCTTCTGCCGCCTGCCGGATTGCGGCAAGAAAAGATCGTGGTGACGTCTGTCCACGCCCATCAGCCAAATGCCCAACCGACCATGTGTAAGGCACGCCACGACGCTTGTCGCGCCCCATCCATGGACCTGCTAGCGCTTCAAAAGCTTTCTTCTGCGCCTCGGACTCCGATTTCATGCCCGGCGCAACACGCCATACATCACCCAGCGCGTCGCTCTGGCAGATTTGGCGCATACGCTCCCCATGATCATCCGGCGCGTTGATAAGCCTTTGCCAGAGCAAGCCATGCAGGTCATGCCTAGCCCATGCCAATTCTTCCTTAGTCGCCGTCAGCTTGGATGCATCCGGGAAGTTGAACACCGTGCGCTCCGCCTGATCTTCACGCAGGAATACCTTGGCGTATAGGCCGGGGAAGGATTTCAACCAAAGAATGGTGCGCAACAACCCCCGCACGATCTCATCCATCCGCTGCCACTCTGAGCTTGTGCGATCCAGCGCATCAAAAAGAATAAGTCCCTTCCAATCTCGCTCAGTTTGCATCAATTTCGCAGCAGCCTCCGGTTTGGATTTCAACCATGCCACGGTGTCTGGCCAACTCTGGTTGGGTATATCTACACCTGTCCGCCGTGCGACCCAACGCAGCACCACTGCACGCCACAAATCGTAGACATCTCGATTTTGATCAAAAAAGGCGGCAAATACATCTGCATTTGGATAACTTTCTATGGCTTCTGCGCTGCTAAAGCCTGTGAACACTTCGATACCCTGTAGTTCGGACGAAACCGTTCCGAGTTGAGCGCGAAGCTGTGCGGATTGCAGCGCAGCTGTCCAGAATGATTTACCAACTCCTCGGCCTCCGACAACGATGTGTGCATCTAATTTCAATGCTTTGAGATGAGAGGGAGGTAAATACAAAGTTCCAGGTTGCGGGGTTTCGCCGAAGTTGCTGGTCTCCAATGGCGCAGCCAAGATGGCTTCGCGTAGTTGTTGGGTTTTCGTCATGACGTTTCCTTTCCATCAACGGCATTACTTACGCCATCGACCAATGCCCCAAAAATAGATTTCACCTCTTGGGCGTCGATAGCAGCAAGCCTCCCTTGCAAGGAGAGTAGCCCCGCAAAACTGCGTTGCCAGTTAACTGCCCACGGATGGTGCGGAGCAGTTTCATCAGCCTCATCGAAGTTCCAGCCTTCGTTTATATCGCCAACCTTCCACGTACCATCAATGCTGCGTCCGACCTTGCCTATCATGCTTGGCTCAATTTCATCGTAAAGCGTGTCGATGAATACTTCATATGAATGCTCACGCAAGCCCGTAAGGTAGCCAACTCGATCAAGCTCTGGGACGATGGCCCCGACTACCTGCAACCGTTCGCGTATTTGTTCCACGACACCCGCACGCAGCCATTGCTCGAACAACATCCGATAACCGTTCCATGTCTGCTTACCTTCCAGTACGAACAAGAGGATCAGATTGGCACCCAATTCAGTAATACATGCAGAAGAAATCTCATCAATGCCGGAGCGCGAGTCAATCAACGTCACGTCGGGCTTAATTCGCTCCTCCAGATTCTGCAACAAGCGATTTAGTCGAGATGACCACGACTCACGCGTTCCGTCCGCCTGCAACTTGGGCATCCAGACACGGCCCAGTTTGGCAATGTACTCGCCGTGATCTGCCCCATGGGCTGGCACGACATGAATTTCTCCGTCATGAGACAGATTACTGGTAGCGACCATGCTTTCGAAAATGATGTCCGCGTTGTCTACTAGGTCTTCAATCAGCCAATCGGTGATGCCGTACACAGGCTGACGTTCTTGCGGCAACAGCGCGGACGACAATCCAGGAGATTCGAGATCGAGGTCGAGCACTAGGACACGCTTGCCCTCCTGCGCAAGACTCCAGGCCGTGGCTGCCAAAGCCGTCGAGCGGCCGACTCCACCCTTGATAGAGAAAAACACAATACGTGGCACGCCCTCGGTTTCTGGCGCAATACGTGCCCAGTTGGCCGCTGTCGCCAGCCGATCCACCACCCAGATATTGGTGAATGCCTCCATCAAATAGCTGGTTGCCCCTTGAAGTGCCTGCTCCCGATTGGTTTCGAAAAGAATTTCGGTGTTTTGTGGATAGGCATGCTTGCCTAGACGTTGCATCAAGTTTGACGCCAGAGAATCCCACAGCACGCGCTGCTCACTCTCTTTGATCCGCTCGGGTAAGATCAGACGCACGCGCCCGTTGAGATCACGATTGACGAGCAGCCAATCATCATCATTACTCAGAAGATCATTCAACCCACTATCAGTTTTCAGCCACTTCTGAACCTCAGGCAAAATCAGATCAAAGGTTAGAATAGGCTCAGGAAACTGTTCAAATAATTTCTTACTCATACCAACAGCCCCTCCCGTTGTGCTTTCTTTATGAGTTCACAGATGGCCGCAGCCCCAGCTTGGTGAATTTGCACACCCGCATGGTTAAAGTTGGATTGATGTGCGTAGCGATCACCAACATCCCAATTGTTAAATGGATTCAGCGTAGGCAGTCCGTAGTCAACACCCTCCACTTTGCCGCTGCGGTAGCTCTCGAAGCGAGCCCATATATTGTTGGCGTGTATCCGATCCCCGCGATCCGTAGGACTACCCGTCCCAGAATCAACCATCATCCCGAACCTCATCATTAGCCGTTTCAGCCCACACTCTGCTGCCATGCCATAGAGGTGATCCGCGTTGGCATAGCGCCCTGCTGAAAAAAGCTTTTCAGCATCGTTCCAATGACGTTCATGTGCATCAAGAAAATCCGCTTGCATTTGATTTAGATGAGGGAGTTAAGCCAGAAGGCTTGGTTGATTGTCTTGATCATGAATGAGATCCGTTGTTGTTCTTGGTTTTCTCAGGATGTGGAAACGCAATACCGTGCCGCTCACAGTAGCCCAGAATCAGAAACCATTGTAACTGCACTCAGCAGTGTCCACCAGTATTCCTGCTATGCTGATTACGTTGGTCATTAACCCATGCTGAACTTTAGACATTCGCGGGTTTTTCCAAATATCGAAGGTACCCATCTGCGCGATAAATATTTTCAAAAAATGCAAAAAACACTTGACATGAAATCCGATTTTCGAGGTCGCTGCGCTACCCGCTCGGGGTTGTTTTTGAAGCGGGTAGCGCAGCGAC
>VFSW01001314.1_pt1 | contig 37818 bp, 32 predicted proteins | sample 5358111 | NCBI WGS metagenome assembly VFSW01 (sample SAMN11554181, study PRJNA540505) | mine drainage metagenome | isolation source: sediment from site ElyBrook_90M | place: USA: Ely Copper Mine, Vershire, VT | collected 2017 | reverse complement strand
GCCCGGCAGGAATGATATGCCGGGTACGAACTTCCAGTGGGTCGGCTCGCTCCCCGAACCGCATTGGCGTTGCGGCGTTGGTTCGCCGCAGCATTGAGAGCGGGAGAGCGAGCGCCATCTGCTGTCGGCGCCATAACATCCACGTTAGGCGACCGGCGGGAAGGACAACAGCCCAAGCCAGCTTGCGTGAATGCAGATTCCTGCCCCGAAACATGTAAGTGCTTGCTTTTCGCGCCGGGGCATCCGCACGATCTTTCCGCACCTGGGGATTTTTCAACCGGCGTTGACGCCGCACTGTTCCCATCGGCCCGCGACGGCGGTTACCGAGCTCCGGACATGCCGCTATTCGCAGCCAAAGCTGGGGACCGCTTACGAGGTCTGCCATTACCGGCCGTCTGCGTCGTACCTTACGCGACGCCGCCAGCCCGTGAGCCAGTCTCGTCCGTCGCGGCGCCTCACCGAATACCTTTCGCCCACCGCCACCGGGCGCATTGAGTTTTCCGCGATGTGTTTGCTCGGCTCCAACTCCGCAGGGTTCCGGATGCGGGTGAGCGCTGGCGCCGTGTGCCACTATGGCATCGCCGTAATACCGGCGCGTGTTCGCCAGGCGGACCCGAATCGCGAACTCGCAGCCCGTTCCAGCGGAGAGTCCCTGTCCGATTCGCATGGATCTCTGACTTGAGTACTATTATATTTGACGGACCAAAGTCTTAAGCTAAAGAACCACCCACTCCATTAACATACTGGCCCGCCAAATTTTTCTACGCCCTGAAATTGAACTTAAGAGAAATTGAATTTTAGACGGTGAATATCTCCTACTTAACCCAGAAGCACCTCCACGTTCACTACTCAACGACATATGGGTTGGAAGCTCAAGGCTATCGAAGCCTTTCGCTTCCCAAGGAAGGCCTTCTAAAGGCCAGGCCTTGTTTTGAACCATCCCGGCCTTAAGCAGCATTCAAGATTCTAAAAAGGCGATTGCGTAGGCTGCAACGGCCTCCTATGGTTGAACCGTCAAACGATCCATAAACACGGGCGGGGGGATGTGGAAGGACACCGGCACTGACGACAATCCGGCCAGCCAAGCGGCCCGAGCCGCGCTCGACGCTTTCAAGAGCACCGGAGCCGAGCACTTCGATATCACCTGGACAACCCGCCAGGGCGATAAAGCCGGTTTCCGCCGTCATATGCCGATTGAAACATTGCGGTATCTCTTACCTACGATGCTCAGCAACGCCGCAAAGAATGAACGCAACCTCATCGTGCGACCCATTTCGCCCCGCGCCGTGTTTATCCAGCTCGACGATCTGAGCAAGGAGGGGCTAGAGCGGCTAAAGCCCGTCGCCTTCCTCGGGCTTGAAACCAGCCCCGGCAACTACCAGGCATGGGTATCCATTCCTGCCGGACAATCCGGCAAAGATTTTGCGCGCAGACTACCCAAAGGGGCAGGGGCGGACGATACGGCCAGCGGGGCTACCCGCGTTGCCGGGAGTCTCAATTTCAAGGACAAGTACGCGCCGCATTTCCCAACGGTGCAAATCGCACACAGCGCCCCCGGCCTGATGGCGAGCACCGGCCAGCTCGAAAGCATGGGCCTCGTAGCGGAGCCGGAGAAACCGGCACCGCCAATCTTCCGGCTTTCCCGCACGGTTCGCGTCCGCAGCAACAAGTGGCCGAGCTACCTCCGCTGCGTCAATGACGCGCCCCTGAACCACGACAAGACCGGCCCGGACATTTCCAGAGCGGATTTCACCTGGTGCATGACGGCGATTTCCTGGGGACACGGCATCGAGGCGACCGCCGCGCAGATCATAGAGGAGAGCACCGGGGCCCGCGAAAACGGCGAGCGCTACGCCCAGATGACGGCGGCAAACGCCGCCACAGCGGTCGCGCGTCGCGAGCGAAGCCGGGCGTAGAGGAGATTCGTTTCGCACAGGGCAGGTGCATCGCGCGTGTATATGCGCGAGAATCAGAGGTTTGCGATACGAGACGTGCCTGCTAGATTAGCCCATGCCTATCAACGCCGACAAGCCGCATTTGTGGAAGGCCGATACCCGCGCTTCCGTTGACCAGTTCAATCAGTGGTTCATGAAGTTCGCGCCGAAAGCATATCGGGATACGCGGAAAAAGACGATTGAAGATGTAGAGAAGGGGCTTTCACAGACGAAAGACCTCACCACCGTCACGCCGGAAGTGATCAAGGCGAATCCGGGTATTTTGCCGACCCTTCGGATGTCCACCTGTCCGCCGCTGGCGCGGGACCGGCTCATCGGCCTGGCCGATTCGACCAAGAATTTCGTGGGTTGCCTCGAAGAAGGCAAACTTCCCCGCCTCCTGTCGCCCGAACTGCTCGAAGAACATCTCCGCAAGATTACCCGCATCCTCTCACGAATGCTCGACGTGGATATTTTCCCGTGGCTGGAGGAGAAGCGCCGTCCCACCAAGGAAGAGCGTTACCGCTCATCGACCATCGTTGCCGACCGGCTATGCGGCGCAGTGGCCGAGCCGACTGTGCGCAACGCGCAAGAGAAGCGCCAGCTTGCGCTCATCGAGAAATATCTGACCGAGCGCGGCTACAAATTGAAAGCACCCCATGCGGCAACGCCGCTCAATCAGATGGAGCCGGGCACGTTCTCTTTCCGACTCAATGTTCTGGTAAAGCCGTCGAAGGAGGAGGCCAAGACCGTCAAAATCCCCATCGACGCGGTGATCCAGCCTAAGAAGGCCAAACTCCCGCACCTGCCGGTGCTCATCGAAGCGAAGTCGGCAGGAGATTTCACGAATGTAAACAAGCGCCGTAAAGAAGAGGCCATAAAAATCAACTACCTTAAAGCGACCCACGGGGAGCAGGTGGTTTTTGTGCTGTTTCTATGCGGCTACTTCGATGCAGCGTACTTGGGCTATGAGGCCGCTGAAGGCATCGACTGGATATGGGAGCATCGTACTGAAGACCTCGCGCAGCTCGGACTTTGAAGGTATCTATGGGAATCGCGTCACACAGCATCGAGGAGCGCCGCCAGCAGGAGCAGACGCGTCTCGATAGCCTGAAGACCGCGCCGGAGCGCAACAAATGGGGGCAGTTTGCAACGCCGCCAGCACTTGCGCTCAGCCTTGCCCGGTACGCTCATGCGCTCATGGGTAAAGCGCCCATGCGTTTTCTTGACCCGGCCATCGGCACCGGCTCGTTTTACTCGGCAGCGTTACAGGCGTTCGGCGAAAAGCACATGGCCGCTGCTACCGGCGTCGAGCTGGACCCGCTCTTTGCCCAAACCGCCGCAACATTGTGGGAAGGGCAGGGGCTGCAAGTCATCAAGGGGGACTTCACGAAACAACGCACGCCTCAGCAGCGCTTCAACCTCGTGCTTACCAATCCGCCCTATGTCCGCCATCATCATCTGGAGGCAGGAGAAAAAGACCGCCTCAAGGCGCGACTCGCGCAGTCGTTACACCTCGACATCAGCGGTCTTGCGGGGCTGTATTGCTATTTTCTGCTGCTGTGCCACGACTGGATGGAAGAGCAGGGGCTTGCCATCTGGCTCATCCCTTCGGAATTCATGGACGTGAATTACGGCGTCACAGTACGCCGCTATCTCACCGAGCATGCAACCCTGCTTCATATTCACCGCTTCTGCCCCACCGACGTACAGTTTACCGACGCCCTGGTATCCTCCGCCGTCGTGGTGTTCCGCAAAGCCCCGCCTCCGGCAGGCCATACCGCGCGATTTTCGTTCGCAGGCCCGATTGAACACCCGCAGAAAGAAGCGCAGGTCTCTCTTGATACCTTGCGCCAGTCGCGCAAATGGACGCAGTTTCCCGCCACGACGACCGTAAGCGGTACCGGCGAGCTGAACCTGGGGGATATTTTCGCGATTAAGCGCGGGCTTGCGACCGGCTCCAACAGCTTCTTCATCCTGACAGAGCAGGAGATCAAGGATCGCCACATCCCGCACCAGTTCGTAAAGCCCATCCTGCCAGGCCCGCGCCATCTCACCGGAGACATCATCGACGCGCTGCCGAATGGAGCGCCGGACGTGTCGCCTCACCTCTACCTCATCGATTGCAGCGAGACCGAGGCCCGTATCGAGGCCAGCTGGCCGCGCTTTTATGAGTATCTTCAGACCGGCAAGGCGCAGAAGATTCACGAGGCTTACCTCTCTAGCCATCGCGCCCCGTGGTACTCGCAGGAGCAGCGCCCGCCTGCGCCGTTCCTCTGCACCTATATGGGCCGCTCGCGCAACGGCAAGCATCCGTTCCGGTTTCTCTGGAACCGCTCCCAGGCGACCGCTCACAACGTGTATTTAATGCTCTACCCGATAGGCCCCTTACGGGCCGCGCTGAAAGAACATCCCGACTTGCACGCGCATGTGTTTGAGGCATTGCAGCGGATTACTCCGGCGCAGCTCATCACCGAAGGCCGCGTGTATGGCGGAGGTCTTCATAAGGTTGAGCCGAAGGAACTGGCGCAGATTCCTGCCCGAGTCGTGTTGGATGCCGTAAAGACGCACGTGCATATCGAGGAGCAGATGCCAATGCTTTTTACTTAGCGACGGAAACGGAATGAGTGAAGATCGCGAACTAAGATTAGACCGGCTGCACGAGCGCCACCCCGGCCTTACTCAGGCTTTGGGTGAATCCTACACCGAAGCTGCATGCGTATGCTGGTCGCGTCACCATACACCGCCCGTCACCGTGTCGTTAAAGCGCGGCAGTACGGACGATGCGCGTGTGGTCAACTTCGGCGTTCCCGACGCGCGGATGCGTGCCGCACATGCCAATGAAATCGACGCCACAGAGACCGGAGCCTACGGAGTGTCACTGGCGGCAGTGGAGGATGTGGAAGGTCTCGTCGCAGTGGGACGAGCCGAAACGCTGACTGGCGCTGATTGGTACATTGCACCCAACGGCACCTCCATTGAGGATTTAGAGAGCTGCATTCGCCTGGAGGTATCCGGCACCAGCGCGGGGACGAGCGCCGAAATAAAGCGCCGCCTACTGGAAAAGATCGTGCAGGCCTCGGGTGGGGAGAGCAGCTTGCCAGCGATTGCCTCGGTGGTCGGATTCAAGGCGCTCGAAGTCGCCATCTCCTCTGTGGTGGCGCAGGCATGAGTTGGGCAGTTCATCATAAGGCCAGCGAAGCGGCAGCGATAGAGGCGGAGCAGAAATTCCGCAGCGGAAATGCTGCGGACGCGGCGCGCTTATATGCTAGCGCCGCAGACTTTGAGCAACAGGCACTTGCTGATCTCGACTCCAGCAAGGCGCGCAGCAAAGGGATCACCGCCGTAAGCGCGGTCTCGCTCTGGTACAAGGCAGCCGCCTACGAACGCGCTGAGCAATTGGCCTATGCAATGCTCGCCGACCCATCCATTCCACCGTTCGCCAGGGCGGATTTGCGCAACCTTGTTCAAGCAATCTGGACCGAGACCTCAAAAAAGGCTGCCAACGTGACCTTTCTTCCTGGACAGGTCTTCGTGTCCGTCAAAGGCGGCGAGGTCATCACTGGAGGTGCTCCGCTAGAGCTCATCGTCGAGAAGGTACAGACGATTCAGGCTATGTTCTATCGCACAATAGAGTTCATCAAAGATATGCCTGTCCGTCTTCGTGGCGGGCCACCACGTGATATTCAGGACGCATGTCGCCCCTGGATTTTCCAAGCCGCGCCAGGCAGCTACCAGTTCTCTGTGGCAATCCAGGAGGCCAAGCAGCTCGACCTTTTCAGAGAGGACACACGCCCCGATTTGGTAGCCCATCAGTTTCTCGAAATACTCAGGGCGACCGCCAGCGAGGACGCGCAGCATCTCGAAACTATCGTTCCAAAGCCCGAATACCGCAATGTGTTCTTAAAGCTTTCCCGCAATCTCGCCCCAACGGGAAAGACCTTCGGCTCCATCGAATTGAGGGCCGCCACCAGCGATACTCCGGTTGCGCTTACACCTGATGCGAGAACGGCAATCAATCAGACCATTAAGAAGGCCCGGCCTGTTGCAGTACAGGATTCGACCGAGCCGGAAGATGAAGTCGTGGGCACCTTGCGAGCAGTAGACCTGGAGAAAGACTTTCTAAATGTAATCGTCAATGGCCAGGCATTACATATTGTCGGACTTGGCGATGCAATGGACGACGTAATTGGGCCAATGGTGAACAAGACCGTCAAGGTTCAGATTGTAAGAGCGGCCAAGGGTCTTCGTTTTCGTGACATAGAGCTAGAAGATTAGCCCCCGCCGTGTTTCTAGCGGGAGTGCAGAGGGGCGCAGCCCCTTTGCCCTTGGCGCGTTGGGCCGGCGAAGAACGAAGAGCGGATAGGCAGGATGAACGGCGCTACCCGTTCCGACTGACGAGCTTGTAAGGACTGCCTGTAAGGAGTTCGATCAAGACAATCTGATAATCGAGCAAGCACTAAAGGAACTGTTCAGCCAGTATCCCGGTAACAGTGACCTTAACCATGTCCCGTTGAGGGTCGTGGCTCTCAACACCCTCTACTCCACGCAAATCTTCGCCCACTCTGAGTGAGTTCCCAACGTAGTGGATGTAGCTCAGCATATACGCAAAAATGGCCAAGACATCGATTCCGCCCTGGCCAATGGTTCACCTAAAATTGTCGAGACGATTGCCCGGATCACTGTCCCAGGTAAGAAAGGCCGTAACTACTTCTCATTTGCGGCCAAGTATTGCAGTTGGCACAAACCTGAGTTATATCCTATCTGGGATTCCAATGTGAAGAAGTATCTCGGACGCCTGCAACAGCAGAGCGACTTCGCAAAGGGCTTTAATGTGAATGCGGATCACTGGACGTATGCCGAATTTTGTGGGGCGATGAACGCCTTCCGTAACGCCTATGCCCTTGGCTCGTTCACCTTTAAGGAGATTGACAAGTTTCTCTGGTTGTACGGGGGAAATCTTCCGTAGAACACGACGCCAGCCAAAAACACCTCGATGCGTTTGGTCTGTCAAGTAAACCAGTGCCCTGACTTGGACCCGGATCTAACAGTCGAGAGCCAAGGGAGAGTCACGCAGACCCGTACCGACCGAATTCGCATCGCAGTTGGGAACGCCTCGGCGGGCGACGGCGAGGCTCGTCTTCGCTCCGTTATATCTCACCATGGGCCGCTCGAATGCGAACACAGCGAGCCTCGCGTCAGTAGTTGACTCGATGGGCCAGCTCGCTCTACCTCAATACGAACCCAGTTCCCGATGTTCTCAGGCTCGCGGGTCTTGTTTGCCGACCGAACATCGGCCGCACTTCCGTGCGCCCAACCCAGGGCTAACCCGCTTCCCGAAACGCTTCGGCGCGCACGCTGCAGGCGCCGATTACGGCGCCGCGGAGGCCGCTTGGGGCGCCGTCAACTCGACGAACGTGCCGGCCCGGCCGCCGTGTTCGGCGGCGAATCGCGCGGTGTCTTCGCGGCTCGTGAACGCGATGATGCTTGGCGAGCAACGGTCGAACTCCATTGCCATCGGCTGCCCATCCGGGTTCAGCATGTGTTCGGATTGGATACACGGAACGACATTGCTCCCCTCGACGGCGAAGGCGTCCCGCGGGCGCAGAGTCCGCCCACTGGCATAATCGGCGACAGCGTCGAACCGGATGGGCATGTGCCGCTGGGCAGCATCGCTCAGCGCGCAGGCTGCGCAACAGTACACCAGGCGTTTGCCCCCGACCCAGGCCACGGTCCGCATGTTCGCGTGAACCGCGCGCCCGCAAGCCTGACAGACCGCGGTGCGCGAGGGGCTCGTCAGGCTCCAACCGGTGTACCCAAGGCCCAGCGCCAACGCGAGCACGATCACGATTCCGGCGATTCTCTGTGTGCGATTCACCCGTCAAGCCTGCCGTTATTCAGTCTACACCCGGCGCCCGCCCGCGGCGGCGGGAAGCCGCTTCAAACAAACCGGCGCCGTTTTGATTTATCCACAACAAACGCAAGGCCGGCCGCTTGTAACCCTTTGATTCGCAATGGAATATTTCTTGAGGATTTCGGACCTGTTACGGACTGTTTTCAGTTGACGCCGAAGGCGTTTGGAGTCACACTACAAATGGTTCCAAGAGGTTCATTGGACAGCAAGCCTGGCGGTCGATAGCGGGCCTTGAACGATGATCCGAAGCTGAACGTCAAAAGGCGGCTTCGGGGAGCGAAGGGAGATCGGGTCGGTCGTCAAGGAAGGTTGCTTCAGCCGGAAGGAGCCGGGCGCTTTGATCCGTAGGGAAGAGATTCCCGAGGGGGAGCGGCGGTTTCAAACGACGGAAGCGCCGGATTGCGGCAGGACGGCAACGGGTGGAAGCCCGTGAACGGCCCCGGCCTGGAGACAGGCAGAGGACGGGAGGCTTCCGCACACCGGGCAGTTCATGTGCAGTTCGGGATCGTCGAAGACGTAGACCGGGAGCGGCGACCCCTCCGTGGAGTGCCCCGCAAGGGACAGTTCGCTGAGGGAAAGCGAAAGGTTGCGTCGAGGCGGTAGCCTCTAGCGGGTACAGCGCCGCAAGGCGCGGTCGCAATGACGCCAGCCGGGAGAAACTCCCGGTAGGCTGAGCGGCAGCGCTAATCGTGGCCAGTCCCGCATGCCGTGTTCAGGCTGCGCATGCCGGCCGGAGAACGGGCTGTTTCAACAGGGTCACTTGGAACCATTTCTTTTTTTCCGCCCGCCCTGTCAACCGTTCGGGCTCGGTTCCCGCCGGATGAGCGGCGGACTCTTTCTTCGCCGCCGGAAACTCGCGAAATTCCAACGGCACGTATTGCAAAAGCACAATTGCGCGCCGAGCCGCATCTTCCAACGGTTGCGCCAATTGGGCCGCACGAACTTCTCGTTCCGCGGACTCAGATCGGCGCCCAAACATTTTGGGCAGTGCGCGTAGAACCACGAGTCCCAATGAAGATGACTGACGGAGAAGCGCCGCAGGCACTTCCGGCAGCGATACAAGCCGACGCCCGCCAGCAGCAGCGCGTGCTCCCCCAGACCGCGCCGCTGGGACGCGGCGATCCGCCGGCTGCCGCAGAACGGACACGCGCCCGAGGCCGGGACGGTCCCCTCAACCGGCGGCCTTTGCGGCATGCTCCTCCACCCAGGCGCGCCGCAGCTCGACAAGCCTTCCGGCGAGTGCGCGCGCGACGCTTGTCGAATTGCCAATGCGAAGGCCTTCGATCAAGGCAACCGGCATCGCGTCGCGCGTCGACGACGTAATGAAGACTCCGTCGGCGCGTTCGAGGTCCCGCGGCACGAGCGTGAGTTCGGCGACGCGCAGGCCCGGAACCTTGGCTTCCTCGAGCAGCAGCGCCCGCGTCACGCCCGGTAAACATCCGGAGCTGAGCGGCGGCGTCACGACCGTGCCGCCGAACACCGCGAAGAGATTCGCCGACGTACACTCACTCACCTCGCCGCGCTCGTTGAGCAGCGCCATCTCATCGAAGCCGCGCGCGTGGGCTTCTTCGTACCAGGTGAGATTAAAGGCCCACGAAGTGACCTTCGTTCCCGCGAACTCCGATGCCGCGTGCCGTGCGTGCGGCTTGAGCCCGAGCCGGGCGCTCGCGCCCCATTCGGTCAGCGGGGCGGTGAAAGCGAACACGTCGTAATCACGCTCGATGCCCGGACCCTCGAACGTTCCGCCATGATTGCGGATCACGGCGATCCGCAGCGTGGCGTCGCAGGCGCCGTTGGCTTCGATCAGCGCGCGGACCCCGGCGAGCATTCGTTCGTCCGAGGCGGGGAACGGCACCCGCAGCAGCGCCGCATCGCGCGTCATGCGCGCCCAATGGCGCGGCCAGGCGAACGGCACGCCCTGTTCGAGGCGAACCGTGGTGAACACGCCCCAGCCGTTCATCAGTCCCGTTTGTCCGGCCGAGGCGCTGGCGATCGACGCTTCCCGCACCCGGTCGTTGTGCAGCAGATAGCGATGCATCGCCCCATTATCGGATGAAATGGCGGCGCGGCGGGGCCTACGGACCGTTTGTTAGATTGAAAGGTGAAACCAGCGAAGCAAGTGACCGTGGCCGGTGCGGGCATCATCGGCGCATCCATCGCGTGGAGACTTTCGCAAGGCGGCGCTTCCGTGCGTCTGCTCGACGCCGGGCCCGTGGGAAGTGAAGCGAGCTGGGCCGGCGCGGGCATGCTCGCTCCGGGCAGCGAGTTCCTTCGCCAGTCGCAGTGGACGGACCTCGCGCTCGAAAGCCTTACTCTGTATCCTCGCTTCGTCGCGGAACTGTGCGAAGAGAGCGGCGTCGCGATCGACTACCTCGCCTGCGGCGCCGTCGAATCGCCCGAGTCCGCCGAAGACCGGCCGGCGCTGCGCGAGCGCGCCGCCACGCAGCGCGGCTTCGGGATTCCCTGTGAGGCGCGCGAAGGCGAACTGCACTACCCGCTCGACGCGATCGTCGATCCGCGCGAGGTCATGCGCGCGCTCGCCGAAGCCTGCCGCCGGCGCGGCGTCGACATTCGCGAGCACTCTCCGTTGGAATACTACGACACCGGCGGCGCGCCTCTTGTCGTCGCCGCCGGCGCGTGGTCCGGCGGACTCGAGGTCTTCGAACACGGCAAACCTGTTTCGTTACCCGAATCCACCCCGGTGAAGGGCCACCTGCTCGGTTACCATCTCGCTCCGGGCTCCCTCGGGAGGATCCTGCGCCGCGGGCATACGTATGTGCTGCAGCGTTCGAATGGCTTCACGCTCGCGGGTTCGAACGAGGAGCGCGTAGGATTCGACCGGACCGTGGACGCGAACATCGTCGCCGACATCGGCCGCCGTGCCGCGCGTCTGTTTCCCGCGCTCGAGGGCCGCGCACCCAACGATTGCTGGGCCGGGTTCCGGCCGGCCACCGCGTCCGGAGCGCTGGCTCTCGGTCGAGTCATGGGGACGAGCGTATGGCTCGCCTACGGCCATTACCGCAATGGGATTCTTCTGGCGCCCTCAACTGCCCAGCGGATCGCCTGCGACCTGCTCGACGCCTAACACGGTCGCCCGGCTGAGACTAGCGGGCGACCTGGAAAGAACGGGGCGGCTTCGAATGGCTGGCGGAATTGGCGGGCTCGGCAGCCGGTTCGAGAGATGGGTCAGGCGCGTGGGGCTGAGGCGGGGCGCTGGCGTTCGAGGCCTCGCCCAGCACTTCCGAGATTAACGAATCCTCTTCAGACGTCATTTCGAGTCACTCCATCCCCGCGGGCTTACGGCCCTTCGCGCGGCTCTAGCCGGCCCGTCGCCCAGCGCCTCATCCGGGTGCCCTGGGTACACCCCCGCCTTGTTCCACCTCACTGATTAGACGGAAGAAAGGGCGAAAAAGCTCCGACTCTTTTGGCGGCATCGGCGAAATCCCCGGAATTCTATAGGGCCGCCGGATCTGCTAGATTAGACGACAGGTCTATGCCAAGTAACAGCTTCGACATCGTTTCCAAGATCGATTTAGCTGAGGTGAACAATGCCATCCAACAGACGATTAAGGAGATCCTCACCAGGTTCGACCTCAAGGATTCGCACTCTTCGATCGAGTTGAATGAGAAGGAACACAAGATCACTCTCGCCAGTCAGGACGAGTTCAAACTGAAGGCCGTGACGGAGGTTTTCTCGCAGAAGCTAGTGAAACGAAAGGTTCCCCTCAAGGGGATGACATTCGGCGCCATCGTCTCGGCCGCAGGAGCATCCGTCCGTCAGGAAGTCTCGCTGCAGCAAGGGATTCCGATCGAGAAGGCGCGCGAAATCGTCAAGGCCATCCACGATAGCAAGAAGAAGGTGCAGGCCGCCATTCAAGGCGACTTGGTTCGGGTCAGCGGCAAGGACCGGGACACGCTGCAGGATGTGATCCAAGTGCTTCGCGGGCACGACTTCGGCATCGACATGCAGTTCACCAATTACCGCAGCAGTTAAGCGGATGTCGCGAAGCATACAAAGCTTATTTATCAAAGGTCCAGCCGGGAAACTGGAGGCTCTGCTTGAAGAGCCGGAGCATAGCGCCCCTCGCTCGGCGGCCCTCGTGTGCCACCCCCATCCGCAGCACGGCGGGACGATGCATAACAAGGTCGTCTACCGCATGGCCCGCGCGCTGCGGCGGACGGGCTCGGTGGTGCTGCGGTTCAACTTCCGCGGCGTGAACCTGAGCCAGGGGGTCTATGGCCACGGCGAAGGCGAGCTCGACGATGCTCGGGCCGCGCTGGCGCTCTTGCGCGAACGCTCTCCCGACCTGCCGTTGGTGCTGGCCGGGTTCTCGTTCGGTTCGCGGATCGTTCTCCGCCTGGGCTGTGCGGGCGCGGGCGCAACGCGGTTGATCGCCGTCGGCTTTCCGACCTCCTATCCGGACAGTTCCACTCTCGGCCGCTGCGACGTGCCGCGCGCTTTCATCCAAAGCACCCACGACCAGTACGGCCCGCGACCGAGCATGGAGAACTATTTTCAATCGCTTAGCGGGGAAAAACTGCTGTTGTTCGTGAATGCGAAGGATCACTTCTTCGCGGGTTCGCTCGATGCGTTTGAAGAAGCCGTCGCGAGCGTAGGGGATCTTACGGGCAGCTTGCGTGACGCATCTGCCGCTGCAGGCGACGAGCCGCGCGCTCGCTGATGAGTTGGGCGACTTTGCCCAGCAAGCCCGGGATGTCAACTGGCTTAATTAGCATCCGCTTCTCGTTGACAGCAGAGGAGTTCTGGTAGGTCGTAACAATCGCCATCGCGGGCTTGTAGTCCATCAGCCGGGCGTGTGCAAGAACTTTCAGCCCTGCCTCGGGGGATTCCATCTGCAGGTCACTCAAGACCAGTTCGTACACCTGCGCATCCATCTTGCCGACCGCCTCGGCAGCGGAAGCGGCGGAATCGACTCGATACCCTCCGGCCTCGAGCACTGTCTGCAACGTGAGCCGGGCTGTGGGGTTGTCGTCTACCAGAAGAACCCGAGCCAGCTCGATGCAAGACTCATTTCCCGCATCTGGTAGTAAGGTTCTCATCCGCTACAGCCCTGCTTCTATAGTGTAACGAAATCTCCCAAAAATGGAAGCAAAGATTTCGTTTCCTGGCGCTCTACCGTAAGATTGACGTCACTTTGGACGCCGCTGAAACACCCGCGCGAAGATTGCGTCCACATTTTTGAGTTGGCGCTCGACCGAAAAGCTCTCCGCGAGGCGGCTGGCGGGAAGGTAGCGGGCCACTTCGGGCGAGCGTTCCATGGCTTCGCGGAAGCTGGCCCCACTCTCCCAGGCGCGCATGGCTTCCGACTGCACCAGGAGGTAGGCGTCTTCGCGCAGCATGCCGGCCGCGGCGAGATCGAGCAGGAGTTGGCCGGAGAAGACCAGCCCCTGGGTGAGGTCGAGATTGCGGGCCATGCGGTCCGGATGAACGCGCAGGCCCGAGACGAGCCACGTGGTTTTGTCGAGGAGGTAGTCGGCGAGGATGGTCGAATCGGGCAGGATGACACGCTCGACCGAGGAGTGGGAGATGTCGCGTTCGTGCCACAGCGCGATGTTTTCAAACGCCGGCTGGAGGTTGCCCCGGACGACGCGCGCCAGGCCGCAGATCTGCTCGCAGGTGACCGGGTTGCGTTTGTGGGGCATGGCGGATGAGCCCTTCTGGCCGGCGGCGAACGGCTCCTCGGCCTCGCGGACCTCGGTGCGCTGGAGGTGACGGATTTCGAGAGCGATTTTCTCGAGCGTGGCGGTGATGAGGGCCAGCGTCGAGAGGTAGTGGGCGTGCCGGTCGCGGGCGATCACCTGCGAGGCGATGGGGGCGGGATCGAGGCCCAGGCGGCGGCAAATGCGCTCTTCGGCCCCGGGTCCGATATGGCCGAAGGTCCCGACGGCGCCGGAGATTTTGCCCACGCGCATCTCCTCGGCGGCGGCGAGGAAGCGGCGCTGGTTGCGCCGCAGCTCGTCGAACCAGAGCGCGATTTTCAGGCCGAACGTGATCGGCTCCGCCTGAATGCCATGCGTGCGGCCGATCTGGACGGTGTCCTTGAATTCGAAGGCGCGCCGCTCGAGCACAGCCAGCAGTTCCACGATGCCCCGCGCAATCAGGTCCGACGCCCGGCGGACCAGCAGGGCTTGCGCCGTGTCGACCACGTCGTTGGACGTCAGGCCGTAGTGGAACCAGCGCGAAGCTTCCGCGCAGCCCGCCTCGGCCATGGTCTCGGCGACTGCGGTGGTGAAGGCGATCACGTCGTGGCGCACCTGGCTCTCGATGGCGTTAATCCTGTCGAGTCGAAAGCCGGCGTGCTGGCGCAAGGCCACGGCGGCTTCCCGCGGCGCCTCGCCGGTTTCGGCCAGCGCTTCCGAGGCGGCCAGCTCGACTTCGAGCCAGGCGCGGTACTTGCTCTCCTCGCTCCAGATTGCTCCCATCTCGGGGCGTGTATAGCGTTCGATCATTCCTTCTCTAGTAGACGCGGCGGCGCGGCCCGCGCGCAAGTGGAGATCGCGGCGCGCCAAGGCGGGCCGGCCCCAGCGCGGAATGCATACGGCTTGACGAGCAACTACGGGAACTCGCAACGGAACGCTGGGCAGGTATTCTCGATGAGCGGGATACCGACGGCGCTGTGAGGACGTCGCGTCTCGGCCTCGCTTATCAGGCCACGGGCAAGACCGTGCCGCGCGCGGCGTTCGGCATCTTCTACGGCACGCTCGGCGATAGGGGAAACAATGACTCAGGCACGGCGAACCCGCCTCATCTCTTCAACCTGGCCATCAACTCGGCCACCACCGCTCCACTCGCCAACCTCACGCTGGCCAACACCCAAAATCCGAAACTGTACTCGACATCCGCCAACTATCCGACGCCTATGATCGGCCAGCGGAATATCGCGGCGCAACGCAAGCTTCCCGGAAGTGCAACCCTCACGGTCGCCTATGTCCGATCGAGTACGAAACGCCCTATGCGCACGCAAGTTACAATGCCCTGCAGGTGACCTGCGAGCGCCGTTTCGCCAATGGCCGGTCCCTGCTGGCCCGCTACACCTGGGGCAAGTCGCTTGACAACGTGCTGAACCACGAAGACAATGCCGGCGGCTCGTTCCCGCAGAACCCGAACGATACCAGGGCGGAGAAAGCCGCCTCCGGCTTCTTCTTTACACCGCTGGTGAGCCCGAATCCCGCCAACACAACGACGCCCGCGCGTCCCAATCGCGTCTGCGACGGCAACCTGCCCACTGGCCAGCGCACCATCGACCACTGGTTCGACGTCGCCTGCTTCCCGCCCGCAACCGGCTTCGCCTTCGGCAACTCCGCCCGCCAGGTGATCGCCGGCCCCGGCACGATCAACCTCGACGCGCTGCTGGACCGCACCGTCAGCTTCACCGAAAGCAAGAGCCTCGAGTTTCGCGCCGAGTTCTTCAATGCGACCAACAGCGTGAACTTCAACGGACCCGACATGACGGTCACCCAACCACAGGCTGGCACCATCACCTCGGCACAACCAGCCCGCATCATTCAGCTCGCGCTCCGCTTTATGTTTTGAGGAACACACCGTCAATGAAACAAGACACCCTCTCCCGCCGGAATTTTCTCTCCGCGGCTGGCGCCTCGCTCGCCGCCGGCACTCCCGCGGGAGCCGCGCCCCTGCCCGTCCCGGCCACCGGCAGCCGCCCCAACCTGATCCTCTTCATGCCCGACGAATTGCGGGCCGACGCCCTTTCCTGCTACGGCAACACCGTCTGCCGCACGCCAAACCTCGACCACCTGGCCGGCGCCGGCGTGCGGTTCACCAACTGCCACGTGCAGTATCCGGTCTGCGGCGCCTCGCGCTGCAGCCTCCTCACGGGCTGGCCCACCAGCGTCCGCGGCCATCGCAGCCTCTACTACTTCCTCCGCCCCGAGGAGCCGAACCTGTTCCGCTATTTAAAACAAAACAACTACGATGTGTTTTGGTACGGGAAGAACGACGCACTTGCCAGCGAGTCCTTCGCCGGGAGTGTCACGGAGTGGAACTACTACCCGTGGGAGACCGCCGGCGACGGCCGGGCCGCGATGGGAGGGATGCGTCCACCCTACGCGATGAGCGACCCGCTCTACCACTCCTTCCTCTATCCCGCGGGCGGCGACCGGCGCCACACCGCCGACTACCACAACCTCACCGCCGCCACGCATATCCTCGAGCGCACCCAAACCGAGCGCCCCTTCTGCATCTTCCTTCCGCTCAGCTCACCGCACCCTCCCTACGCGGGGCCCAAGGACTTTCACGATCTCTACGATCCGGCCCGTCTGCCGCCGCTGCGCCCCATCGGCCTGCCCGGTAAACCCAACTTCCATGCCGCCATCCGCAAGGCCTACAACATTGAGTCGCTCCCGGAAAGCGCCTTCCGCAAAATCCGCGCCGTCTACCTCGGCATGGTCAGCTACACGGACTGGCTGCTCGGCGAACTGCTCGAAGCGCTCGACAAAAGCAGCCACGCCTCGAACACCGCCGTGTTCGTATTCTCAGATCATGGCGACTGGGCGGGCGACTACGGCCTGGTGGAAAAATGGCCCAGCGCGCTCGACAATACGCTGACTCATGTCCCGCTGATCGCCCGCGTTCCTGGCGGCGCCGCGGGCCACGCGGGCAACGCGATGGTCGAGCTCTACGATGTGATGGCCACCTGTCTCGATCTCGCCGGCATCGAAGCCCAGCACACCCACTTCGCGCGCTCGCTTCTGCCCCAACTCCACGGCCAGCCGGGCGATGCGGACCGCGCCGCATTCGCCGAAGGCGGTTACAACATTTATGAGCCACAATGTTTCGAGCCGCCCCGGCCACCCGAGGAGATCTACGGCCCGAAATCCCAGTTGCAGGTCCATCACCCGGAAACCATCACCCGCTGCGCCATGGTCCAGACCCGGGACTACAAGCTAGTGCTCCGCCCCGGCGGCCAGAGCGAACTCTACGATTCCCGGCAGGATCCCCAGGAGCTTCACAATCTCTACGGCGAACCGGGCGCGGCCGCGATCCGGCACCGGCTCATCCAGCGCCTCGCCGTCTGGTACCTGACCACCACTGGCGTCGCTCCCTTCGACAAGGACCCGCGCGCCGCCCCGGCCTTCGCCCCGACCCCCCACTTCGCGGATCCGCACTGGCAGCGCGATCTGCTTGACCAGACCTAGCGGGAGTTCCCCGAAAAGGCTGGCACGCCTGCCTGGCAATCAGCCGCCCGGCGCAACGGTGTTACTGGTTCTCCGAACGCCGGATACGCGAGGCGAGTAAGCGGCTCCCGGACGGCACGCCAGCCCGATGGGGCACATGCAGGAGCAGCTCCAGCGTCTCAATCCTGGATAAGCTCTCGGCGCCAACGATGGCTCGAAGCCGGGCCGAGCTTCCCGCATCCATCAAGAAGTCGGAAGCGCTCTCGGTGGCGAGCATGCTGTTACCGGAGATCATCAGAACCCGGCCCGTCCGGCCGAGGTTAGGGAGCCACGCGATGCGGGCATAGTCGCCGGCGTCGTCTTGCTCGCAGTTCCCGTAACGGTTCTGTTCCCCGGGTTTCGGATCTTGGTTTGAAAAGCACCCAGGGCCAACGCCGTTGTAATGGAATCGAAAGTTCAGATTCGCCTCAAACAGACCCGCCCACGGATTGACGCGAGGTCCACCGAGGATGACGAGATCGTCCACACGGAGATCCGAAGCATTGAGATCCCGGGCGTGCCTTACGCGAATCCGCTTGCGCAGAGGATCGCCTGTCTGAAGCATGCGGGCCAGGAAGGAAACATCGGCCAAGCTTGTGAACTGCATCGCGCCAATCAAGCCGGGGAGCGAGCCGGCTGGGGTCGAGGCCAGGCTGGCGGGCGCCAGAAAAACAGGATTCCGCGCGTAGTCCTCGACCGAGGGGATGCGGCCGATCAGCGCCTGCATCAGAACCAAGGCGCTGTCGGCGACCACTACGTTGACGCGCCGGGTGTCCGTGAGCAGTTCCTCGATGGCGGATGCGGGGGGCGGGGTAGCGGCAGCCGCGCGGGACAACGCGGCCGAACGATGGTCGCCGCCTAACACGAAGCCGATTGAGAGACAGGCCGCGCCGATGGCCACGGCGCCCAGGGTGTGCGCTCGCCACGATAGCCAGGCCGGAAATGGAGACATCCACCCGCTCCTGGCCGCAGGTTGCGCCGGCCTTTCCCGGGAGTCCGGCAGGTAGTGGAATGCCAGGCGATAGCGGCCCTTGGGAATGTCCACCTGCCAGTCTTCGTCACGCCCTTCGTTTTCGAAATAATGCTGGAGGCGAACGCGCAGTTGCCGTGCCGCGACCCGGACAATGTTGTCGTCGGACTGATTGTAACCTGGCTGGCGGCCGAAGACATGTTGTCCAAGCATCTGTTCGTGGATCTCCGCCGAGCGCCCGGCGAAATGTTCCTCGGCGATGAAGAGCAGCAGTGTGCGTTGCCGTGGCGAACGCTGAAACCATCCGCTGGCGATGATGCGCTGAATCAAGGCGCGCTGATCCTCTGAAGATGGTAACGGCCCGGTTACCTGGTGCTGGTCGTTCAAGTGACGCCTCCTTTCCCGGTGAGCAACTGGAGATTCACGGAGAATTCCCCTGGGATCATATCTCACCCTGCGCCAAAATATCCGTATCCGCGAGGGAAAGCTGGGATCATGAATCGTGACGCAAGAAGGCGATGGTCCGCGAGGGCATGTGCGGCCATCGTGTTGTGCTGGCTGGCGGCATCGGGGGCGCGTGCGCAAGACACGGCCACGATCGTCGGTATTGTTACGGACATCACCGGCGCAAGTGTTCCAGGCGTTACGGTGACACTTTTGAATGTAGCCACCGGTTTCACACGCACCGTTGCGACGGACAACGAAGGACGGTACGTAGCGTCTTCCATCCCAACGGGCCAGTACTCCATCACGGCGGAGAAGACCGGCTTCGAGACGCTCAAGCGATCTGGCGTCCAGCTTACGGCGGCGACCACGCTCGGCGTGGACCTGCAGGTCACGATCGGCAGTCAGGCGCAGAGCGTCTCGGTAACCGCGAGCGCGCCGCTGCTCCAAGCCGAAACTGCGACCGTCTCCAATCTGGTGGACAGCCGGCAGATGCTGGCCTTGCCCATGGTGAGCCGGGATTTCACCGACCTCGTGCTTCTGACGCCGGGCGCGCACACTGGCTCAGCCGGTAACCTCGGTGAGGGCGGTAGCCCCTATGCGATGCGCGGCGGCGCTGACTATAGTGTCAACGGATCTGTGGCGGGCGGCAACAGCTACCTGATTGACGGCGTCTATGACCGGAACCTGTGGCTGAATACGCTCGTCATGGTCCCGGTGGTGGACGCGATTCAGGAGTACCGCGTGATGTCGAGTGATTACACCGCCGAGTACGGCGAGGCGGCGGGAGCGGTGACGGAGGTTGAGACCAAGTCTGGAACCAACCAGTTCCACGGTAGCGCCTGGGAGTTCTTCCGAAACGACAAACTGGACGCCAACACGTTCTTCAACAACCTCCAGGGCGTCGCCCGGCCTCCCTTCCACCGCAACGAGTTCGGAGCCTCGGCTGGAGGGCCGGTGGTTCGCGACAAGACGTTCTTCTTCCTCGACTACCAGGGGATCCGCCTCAGCCAGCCGGAGACGCTCACGTCGACAATTCCCACCGCCGCGATGCAGCAGACGGCCGCCACGGGAAACTTCGGGTCGCTCGGCGTGCCCATCTACAACCCATACGCGACGACCACAACTTCATCCGGCGCTACTGTCCGGGCGCCCTTCCCCGGTAACCAGATTCCGTCCTCGCTGCTTGACCCAGCCTCTGTGAAGTTGATTCGTCTCCTGCCGACCCCCACTTCGCCGGGAAACACGAACAATTTCACGTTTAACCCGGCCCTGACACAGCAGACCGACCAGTTTGACACCCGTCTGGATCAGAACCTTAGCGCATCCGACCGCCTCTTTTTCCGCTACAGCTTTGACAAAAGCGACGAGGTCAACCCTGGCGTCATTCCAGCTCCCGCCAACGCCGGCATTCCCATCGGTCCGTACTTGAGCACTGGCACGAACGCCACAACGACACCGCTATTCAATCAGTCGGCGACGCTCGGCTATACGAAGGTTCTGAGCCCCACCACCGTCAGCGAAACGCATTTTGCGGTCGTCCGGTGGAACGCGAACATTACGCCATTGGGCAATGGTTTCGACACGGCGACGGCGATCGGAATCCCCGGCATCAATATCAACAATAAGTCAGGGGGACTCCCGGCGTTCACCATTTCGGGATACCAGGAACTTGGCGACAACTCCACCTTCCCGGAAGACAGCCAGATCACCACGTTCCAGTTGGACTCGGCGCTTACAAAGATCAAGGGAGCACATACATTGAAGGCCGGGATTTTGTTCTTGCGCGACCGGTTCAACGGTTTTTCGGCCTTCCCCACGCGCGGGAGCTACGATTTTAATGGGCAGTTTACCCGTCAGATCGGCGGCGCCGGATCGCGGACCTCGCTCGCGGACTTCATGCTGGGCACGCCTGACAACGTCACGCGCAACATTCTCGATGGCACGTTCGCCATGCGGCTTTGGACTCTTGCCCCGTTCGTGCAAGACTCCTGGCGAGTCACCGACCGCCTGACGATTGAGTTGGGGCTGCGATGGGAGATCGATGCACCGCCCTACGATGTCCACAACCACTGGGCGAACGTCGACGTCGCAACCGGCATGCTGCAAGTGGCCGGCCTGGACGGCAATGGCCGCCGCCTCCGCAACATCGATCTCAACACCGCGGCCCCCCGCGTCGGCCTGGCTTACTCGCTGACTTCGGACCGGAAGACGGTTATCCGGTCCGGCTTCGGCATCTCGTATGTGGACATGGATGCCGGCGGGGCGCAGCTCTATAAGAACCCGCCGTACTTCTTTTCGCAGAACATCACGACTAACATCAACGGGACGCCGCCGGTTACGATCAGTGCGGGCCTCCCGACGCCGGTGCCGCCGAGCCTGACTAACGAGGCCGCTTTGTCCGCGGGAAGTTTGAATGCGTGGGACTACAACCTGCAAGAAACCCGGATCCTGCAATGGAGTTTGGGAATCCAGCGCGAACTTCGGCCCGATCTGATGTTGGATGTGAGCTATGTCGGCACGCGCGCGGAGGGACTGGTTGTGAATTCTCTGAACCTGAATCAATCCTATCCCGGCCCCGGCGCTCAGGGGCCAAGACGGCCCTACGCCGAGCTGAATCCGGGCTTGGTCAACCTCGCCTACCGGACCAATGCCGGGGACTCGAAGTACGAATCGCTGCAGGTGGACCTGCAGAAGCGCTTTGCCAAGGGCCTGACGTTTGACGTCGCTTACACTTACGCGAGCTTCCTGGCCGATGCGGGCAACATCAATGGCGGCGGCAACTCCGATTTCCAGAACGTCCGTTGCGTCGCCTGTAATTGGGGGCCGACGCCGGACGACTTCACGCAAGTGCTCAGCGTCAATCATGTATGGGAGCTTCCCTTTGGTCCGCACCGAACTTACCTGACCCGCGGCGTCTGGGCGACGGTCCTCGGGAACTGGGACATCAACGGCATCTGGAGCGCGAACACCGGAGGACGCTTCACGCCGATCCTCGGCACGAACGTTTCGAACTCGGCCGGGGGCGGCAGCCAACGTCCCAACCGCATCGGCAGCGGTATCCTCGCCTCAGGACAACAGAGCATCTACGATTGGTTCAACACGAGTGCGTTTATTCCGCCATCCGCATACTCGTTCGGGAACTCCGGCACCGGCATCCTGACCGGACCCGGGATGTTCAATGTAAACATGGGGCTGGTGAGACAATTCGCGCTCAGCGAGCGCTTTGGGCTCAGCTTCCGCGCCGAATGGTTCAACGCGTTTAACCGGGCGAACTTCAACAACCCGAACGCGGTGATCGGCACCGCTCCGGCGGGCGTGATCGGCGGCACGGGGCCGGCGCGCATCCTGCAACTGGCGCTCAAACTGGAGTTCTGATGAACCGAGCCACGTCCGTTTCGCGGCGGCGCTTTTTGACAACCACCGGCGCCCTCGCCGCCCTGCCCATCTCCCGGCCGGCTACCGCCTTCCAATCCTCGTCGCCAAGACCGCCGAACGTGGTTCTCTTGATGTCCGACCAGCATCGCCGTGACGCCATGGGCGCCGCCGGCAGCTCCGTCGCCCAGACCCCCAATCTCGACCGCCTCGCTCGCGAGGGAGTCCGCTTCACCAACGCCTACTGCGCCAACCCCGTCTGCACTCCCGCGCGCGCCTCGCTGCTGACCGGCCTCTACACGCATAATCACGGCGCCTGGAACAACGCGACTCCGTGGCCGCGGCAACATCCGACCATCGCGCATTTCCTCTCTCGCGCCGGTTATCAGACAGCCCTGATCGGGAAGATGCACTTCGTTGACGCGCAAACCCACGGCTTCGACTATCACCTCGACTTCAATGATTGGTTCCAGCAACTCGGCCCCAAGATCCGGCTCTACGCCAACGAACTGGAATTCCCCAACTCGGGCTCCGGCCTGCCGCAGATCGACGATCTCTGGCGCGACACCGGCGATCCCTGGAAAGCCGACCGCGAGCCCGATGGCCGCCTCGGACCCGTCGCGGTCGGACGCGTCTCGCGCATTCCCGGCGAGGATCAGTTCGAGACCTTCGTCGCCCGCGAGTCGGTCCGCTTCCTCCGCCAGCACGGCCGCGAAGCGCCGTTCTTCCTGGTGGCCTCGTTTCTAAAACCGCACGACCCGTTCATGCCCACGCAACGGTTCGCCGATCGCTTCCCGCCTTCATCCATGCACCTGTCCGCAACCTGGGGCAAAGTTCACCTGGGCGCCGCGCCGGCTGAGGTTCGCCGCTCCATCGAACGCAATCGCCCGACTCCCGAGCTCAGCGACCCGGAGCAGGCCCGCCGGCGAATGGCTTTCTACTTCGCTTCCTTGGCTGAGATGGACGATGCCCTCGGCAAGGTGCTCGCCGCGCTCGACGAACTCGACATGACCCGGGACACAATCGTTGTATATACGTCCGATCACGGCGAGATGCTCGGCGACCACGGTCTCTGGCAGAAGTTTCAGTTCTACGAGCCTTCCTGCGGCATCCCCTTACTCGTTCGTGCTCCCGGCCTCGCGCCGGCCGGGCAGACATGCGCCATGCCGGTGAGCCACGTCCGGGTGGCCGCTACCCTCTGCGAGCTTTGCGAAGCGCCCCAGCCCTCCGGGCTCGATGGCGACAGTTTCGCGCGCCAGATCCGCCAGCCCGCCGAAGCTCCGCCAGCCACGATCTTCGCCGAATACGCGCTGCGCACGCCGGCGGCCAAGTACATGATCCGCGAAGGCGCCTATAAGTACACTTTTCGCGCGCACGATGCCGAAGAGTTGTTCGACCTCGCCGCCGATCCGATCGAAATGAGAAATCTTGCGCTCGAGCCTTCCGCAAAGAATAAGGCGCGGCAGATGAAAGAGAAACTCTTCGCCTGGTATCGACCGCCCGAGATTTCGCCCGAAGCGGAATAATAGATGAGAGGAGCGCATGCCGCAGTCTGATTCGTCGAACCCCACCCCGTCGCGCCGAAGCGTGCTCGCCGGCGCCCTGGCTGGCGCCGTTCTCGGCCAGCCCGGGCTGCGCGCGGCAGAGGGCAAACCACCGCTCAACATCGTCTATGTCCACTCGCACGACTCCGGCCGGTATCTCCGGCCCTATGGGCACGACATTCCCACGCCGAATCTCGAGAAGCTCGCCGGTCAGGGCGTTCTTTTCCGCTCCGCCTTCAGCGCCGCGCCCACTTGCTCACCCAGCCGCGCCGCTCTTCTCACTGGCCAGTGTCCCCACCAGAACGGCATGCTGGGTCTCGCGCACCGCGGCTTCTCGCTTTACGATTACCACCACCACCTTCTCTACACGCTACGCACCGCCGGGTACCGCTCCATCCTCGGAGGCCTCCAGCACATCGCCGCGCGGCCCGAGATGATCGGTTACGATGAGATCCTCCCTCACCGGAGCCTCAGCGCCGTTGACGTCGCCCCGGCAGTAACTTCGTTTCTCGACAGCCATCCGAAGCAACCGTTCTTCCTCGACGCCGGCTTCCGCGAAACGCACCGCACATATCCTCCGCCCACCGCCGATGACGACCCTAGATTCACGCAGCCGCCCCGGCCGATCCTCGACCGGCCCGAGACCCGCGCCGACATGGCCGCCTACCACGCAAGCGCTCGCGTTATGGATCAGGGCGCGGGCCACATCCTCGACGCACTTGAGCGCAATGGGCTCGCCGGCAACACCCTCGTCATCAGCACCACCGACCACGGCATCGCCTTCCCACGCATGAAATGTAACCTCATCGACGAGGGCTGGGGCATCTCCTTGATCCTCCGCGGCCCCGGCCTCTTCGCCGGCGGCCGCGTCTGCGACGCCATGATCTCTCAGCTCGATGTCTTCCCGACCCTCTGCGATCTCCTCGGCCTCCAGCCTCCCGCGTGGCTCGAGGGTAAGTCGTTCCTTCCCGTGCTCCGGGGCGAAACGCGCGAGATTAACGAAGAGATCTTCGCCGAAGTCAACTACCATGCCGCCTACGAGCCTAAGCGCGCCGTGCGCACCCGGCGCATGAAATACATCCGCCGCTTCGGTGGCCGCAAGACCCCGGTGCTGCCCAACTGCGACGACAGCCTTAGTAAGTCGGTTTGGCTGGAATACGGCTGGCATACCCGCGAAGTGCCCGAGGAGGAGATGTACGACCTCGTGTTTGACCCGAACGAGGAGAACAACCTTGTTGGCGCCGCTAACATGGAGTCCACACTAACGGAAATGCGCGGCCGCCTCGACCGCTGGATGAGGGCAACTAACGACCCCCTGCTACGCGGCCCCGTCCCCGCTCCGCATGGCGCGAAAGTTAACGACCCCGACGGAATCTCGCCGCAAGAACCGACGCTGACCGTGCCGTAATGGCTTTGATAGCCGTTGGCACGCGGGAACGTCTCCGGCTCCGTCGCGTCCGGCACATTGTCCGTAACCTCGGCGTACACCGGCCAATGCGGCGGTTTGAGGAGAGACCGGCCACAGGCGGCCGTCCTCGTGCCGACGCATTCCATTGACCCGCTTGGGCGCAGGCTCGGCGCGCGACGTTCCTGGGGAGCCTCGCGGTCAGCGCCGCCCGTTGATCAGCGCCAGGAACTCGTCGCGCGTTTCCTTGCGCTGCCGGAAGCCGCCAAGCATGGCGCTGGTCACGGTCCCGGAGTGCTGTTTCTCGACGCCGCGCATCATCATACAGAAGTGCCGCGCTTCGCAGACCACCCCCACGCCTCGCGGATCGAGCACCTGCCGCACCGTCTCCGCCACCTGTTGCGTCAGCCGCTCCTGCAACTGCAGCCGCCGCGCGAACATGTCCACGATCCGCGGGATCTTGCTCAGCCCGATCACTTTCTTTTTCGGCAGGTAGGCCACGTGGATTTTCCCGAAAAACGGCAGCAGGTGGTGCTCGCACAGGCTGAAGAACTCGATGTCCTTCACCACCACCATCTCGTCGCAGTCGTGCGTGAACAGCGCGCCGTTCACGATCTCGTCGAGATTCGTCGAGTAGCCGCTGGTCAGGAACCGCAGCGCCTTCTCCGCGCGCTCCGGCGTGCGCGCCAGGCCCTCGCGCGACGGATCCTCGCCGAGCTTCAGAAGCACCTCGCGCATCTCGGCCGCAATTCCGCCACCGCTCGGATGGGATGGCATCACGCTTACTAACGCTTTGGTCGATTTCATATCCGTAACTCGAAAAAATTGTTCCTTGTCTCCCGCACGCGGATCCGCTCGAGCCGCGGCCCGCCGTCCGGGAACGCCCGCGCCCAACCGCTGTTCAGCATCCGCTGGATCTCGCGAGCCAGGTTCTCCGTCGTCGGCGCTGCGCCGCCCTCCCCTTGCCGGAAGGCCGCAATCTCGCCGTTCAGGCTCCGATGATCCAGCTTTCCGATCACCTCGCGCCGCACCAGAGCGTCCAACTCGCCCACCGGGACCAGCACACCATCCGCCGGCGGCGCCTCCCCTGCCACGCTCACTTCCAGCAAGTAGTTATGCCCGTGCCCGTACGGGTTGTTGCACTTGCCGTAAATCGCCCGGTTCTCGGCGTCGCTCAACCCGGAGGCGTGCAAACGGTGCGAGGCGCAGAAGCGGTAACACCGCGTCAGGCGGATCATCCGCTCACCGCCTCGCGCGAGTAGTCCACGAACATGTCCTCGGTCTCGTACAGCCGCACATTGCTCAGCCGCGCCAGGCCCGGCGTGAAGTGTTTTTCCAGCCTGCGCCAGATCTCGGCGGCCAGATTTTCCGCCGTGGGAACCACGTGGTCAAAAGGAGGCACCTCGCGGTTCAGGAACCGGTGGTCCATCGGTTCGACGACTTCTTCGGTCAGGATATCCTTCAGGCGCTTCAAATCGAACAGCATTCCGGTGGCCGCGTCCGGCTCGCCCTCGAGCGTCACTTCGAGCGCGTAGTTGTGGCCGTGGCCGTGCGGGTTCGAGGCAGGCCCATAGACCGCGAAGTTGCGCTCGGCGCTCCACTCCGGGTTGGCGCAGATGTGGGATGCGGAAAACTCAACCCGCCGGGTAATGAACATGGCCCTCATTATGGAGATGCGCCTGATCGCCTTCGAGATCCTTATCCTTCGGGGCGGCATCGCCGCGCTGCCCCTATACTAGTGGGTAGGGAGGCAGCGCGATTCTCTAATCTTATGAAAACGAAAGTGGACCGTCTTCTTCTCGGCGCGCTCTGCGTTTCGGCCGCCGCGCTTGCCTGGCTCATCGTATCGAGCATGCGCCAGCCGCTGGTCGAAGCCGGCGACAAGGCGCCGAACTTCACGATCACGACGGACCAGGGCCGCCAGATCAGCGTCAAGAATTTCGGCGGGCGCGTGCTGGTGCTCAACTTCTGGGCCACCTGGTGCGAGCCGTGCGTCGAGGAGGTGCCGTCGCTGAACCAGTTCGCCCGCCAAACCGCCGGCTCCGGCGTCGTCGTTCTCGGCGTCAGTATCGACCAGAACGCGCACCTCTACCAACAGTTCCGCAACCGCTTCCACCTCGCCTTCGAGACCTACCGCGACCCGGACGAGAACCTCTCGGCGAGCTTTGGCACCTACAAGGTTCCGGAAACCTATATCATCGACCGCTCCGGCAAGGTGGTCCGCAAGGTCATCTCGAATTACGACTGGACCGATCCCGAGATGCTCCGCTTCGTCTCCACGCTCTAGCGAAGCCGCGTTCCCATGCCGCCTGAACTTCTCCGCGCCGTCGAGGCCATCGCCGGCCCTCAAGGGATGCTGTTCCGCGACGAAGATCTCGTGCTCTATGAATATGACGGGGGCGTCGACAAAGCGCGGCCCGAGCTCGTGGTTTTCCCCACGACGGCCTCGCAGACGGCCGAACTTGTGCGCCTGGCCGCCGAACACGGACTTGCGATCACGGGCCGCGGCGCCGGCACCGGCCTGAGCGGCGGCGCCATCGCGCGCTCGGGCGGCATGGTCGTCTCCTTCGCGCGCATGAACCGCATCGCCGCTATCGACCTGGCCAACGAGCGCGCGCTCCTCGAGCCGGGCGTTGTCAACCTCGATGTGTCGCTGGCCGTTCAGACCAACGGCTACTTCTACGCGCCCGACCCCTCGAGCCAGCGCGCCTGCACCATCGGCGGTAACGTGTCGGAGAACGCCGGCGGCCCGCACACGCTCGCCTACGGCGTCACCACCAATCACGTCCTCGGCCTCGAGATCGTACTTGTCACCGGCGAGCGCGCCGGAACCGGCGGCGCGCGCGACCAGCCCGGCTACGACCTTACCGGCTTCCTCACCGGCAGCGAGGGTACGCTCGCGCTGGTTACCGGCGTCACGGTCCGCCTGATGCGCCGCCCGGAAGCCGTAAAAACATTTCTTGCTATTTATGATTCGGTCGACTCCTGCGCCGATACCGTCGCCGAAATCACCGCCCGCGCCATCACGCCCGCGGCCATCGAAATGCTTGACGGCGTCATGCTGCGGATGGTCGAGGAAGCGACCCACGCCGGCTACCCGCTCGATGCCTCGGCCGTTCTGCTCATCGAGATCGAGGGGCTGACGGAAGCCGTCGAGGAGCAGGCCGTTCAAGTGCGCGAGGCCTGCGAGGCTTGCGGCGCGCGCGAGGTCCGCGCCGCCGCCGGCGAACGCGAGCGCGAGCTGCTGTGGAAGGGCCGCAAGAACGCCTTCGGCGCCGTGGGGCGCGTCAGCCCGTCGTACTACGTTCAGGACGGCGTCGTCCCGCGCACCGAGATCGCGCCCACGCTGCGATTCATCCACGAGACCGCCCTCCGCTACGGGCTCACCATCAGCAACATCTTCCACGCGGGCGACGGCAACATGCACCCGATCATCCTGTTCGATCCGCGCAAGCCGGGGGAGATCGACCTCGCCCGCGCGGCCGGCGAGGACATCCTCCGCTTCTGCGTCTCGCGCGGCGGCTCCATCACCGGCGAACATGGCGTCGGCATGGAAAAAATGGAGCTGATCGCTGACCAGTTCAATGACGACACGATCGCCATGATTCGCGCCTTCAAGGAGCTGTTCGATCCCGCCTGCCGCCTCAATCCGGGCAAAATGCTGCCCACGGGGAAAGGCTGTCTCGAAATTCGCCAGGAGCCGCTCAGCCTCGCGACCGAGGTTTGAACAGCGCGGGCTTGCTATAACGGTCTTCACAATGGATCGAGCGGGCTGGCGCGACCAATTCGGTTTGCGTGTTCTCATGGCGTTGCTCGCGGCCGTGGGCTCCTACGATGTGGCGTACTCTGTGTCGCTGGTCCGGCTGCTCCACGACGAGCCGCATCTGGTGCGCCCGCCGTTCTACCTCGCCGAGGGCTCGGGGCGCATTCAGGTCCTCGACGCGGCCGCGATCGCCGCCGGCCTGCGCCGCGGAGACGAAGTGATCTCCGTCGACCGGCGGCCCTACTCGGGCGAGGCAAGCCTGTTGAACCTCCTGCACGCCAGCCACCCCGGCGACGCGTTCCACGTCGTCGTGCGCCGCGGCGGCTGGACGTGGACCGCGCACATCCGGCTTGCGGCCGTGCCGGCCGTGGCCCATCCTCTGATGCGCTGGCTGTTCTACGGCTTCACGAATATCCTCACGCCGGCGCTATGCCTCGTTCTCGGCTTCGCCGTCGTGTTGATCCGGCGCACGGATCCGCTCGCATGGATGCTGCTGGCGCTCATGACGAGCTTCGCGAACCTGAGTGCGAACGGCGACTTCGCGTTCACCGTTCTCTGGTCATGGCACAGCCCGTTCCGCGAGGCGGGCATCGCTTACCACATCGCCTCCGGCAGCGTCTGGCCGATCTGGCTGCTGCTGTTCGGAATCTATTTCCCGGAGCGGCTGCCGCTCGATGCGCGCTTCCCGTGGTTCAAGTGGATCGTTACGGCGCCGATCGCCGCGGCCGCGCTGCTCGGCGCTACAATATCGATTTTAGACTCGGATATCGGAAATGTCGAGCGGCATTTCCCGCTGTTCGTTCGGCTGCGCGATGCCTCGTTCTACTTCGGTATGATCGCGGTGGGCGGCTTCTTCGCCTGCCTGGGCGCCAAGCGCGCCATGACGCGCAACCCGGACGCCCAGCGCCGCCTCCGCCTGTTGAACGCCGGCGCATTTACCGCCCTGACGCCGCTCTTCCTCGTCGTGATCGCCGGGCTCACGCTTGGCTTTGACCGCGTTCCGGAATGGCTCTGGGCGCCGTCGTTCTTCCTGCTCGCCGCGTTTCCCGCGACGCTCGCCTACGTCATCGTCGTCCATCGCGCCATGGACCTGCGGGCCGTCCTCCGGCTCGGGTTGCAGTACGCCTTCGCGCAGCGGGCGATCCTCGCCCTGCAGTGGCTGCTCGCGGCCGGGTTCCTGTACGGTGCATTCCGCCTCGTCGAGGAGCCCGGTGGCCGCGCTTGGAAGCTGGCGCTCGTCGCGCTCGTCGTGGCGCTCGCCGTGCGACTCAAGGCGCTCGGGGCGTGGGCGCAGCGCTGGCTGGACCGGCGTTTCTTTCGCGAAGCCTACCAGGCCGAGCGGGTGATGGGAGAACTGAGCCAGGAAGTCGGCGCGATTCGCGAAACGGGTCCGCTGCTTGAGACCGTCGCGCGCAGGCTCACGGGAACGTTCCACGTCCCGCGGATCGCCATGCTGGTCGAAGACGACGGTCATTACCGGTCCGCTTTCGCCCTCGGGTTCTCCGGGACGCAGGACTCTACGTTCGACCGCCATGCCGGCGTCGCGGCGGCGCTGCGTGCCTCCGCCAGGCCGCTGCGCGTTTACCTCGACGACGCGGACTCCTGGGTGTATCGCGAAAACGGCATCGGCGAACGGGAAATTGCGCAACTGCGCGCTCTCGACACCCAGCTCCTGCTGCCGCTTTCCGCGCGCGGCGGGATGATCGGTTTTATCAGCCTCGGTCCGAAACGCAGCGAGGAACCTTACTCGATTGCCGATCTCAACCTGCTCGGATCGGTGGCCTCGCAAACCGGGCTCGCGCTCGAAAACAGCCGCCTCGCCGAACAAATCGCCGCCGAGGCCGTTCAGCGCGAGCGCCTGAATCGCGAGCTTGAGATCGCCCGCGAGGTCCAGCAGCGCCTGTTCCCGCAGTCCCTCCCCCAAGTGCCTGGACTCGAGTGCGCGGGCACATGCCGGCCGGCGCTCGGCGTCGGCGGCGATTACTACGATTTCCTCGACCTTCCGGAGGGAAAGCTCGGCATCGCCATCGGCGACGTCTCCGGCAAAGGCATCCCCGCCGCGCTCCTCATGGCCAGCCTGCAGGCCTCGCTGCGCAGCCAGGCGATCGACGGGCCTTCGGATCTGGCGCGGCTTATGACGAATCTCAACCGCCTGCTCTTCGACGCCACGCTCTCGAGCCGCTACGCGACGGTCTTTTACGGCCAGTACGACCCGGCCACGCGCGACTTCGTCTACGTCAATGCGGGCCACAACCCTCCCATGTTGTTTCGCGGGGCCGAGGTGATCCGGCTCGAAGAGGGCGGCCCGGTGGTTGGCCTGTTCCGCGCCGCTACGTACGGCCAGGGCTGCATCCGGCTCGAGCCGCGCGATACCCTGGTTCTGTTCACCGACGGCATTAGCGAAGCCATGGACGCGGAGGAGGAAGAGTGGGGAGAAGAGGCGCTCATCGAGGCCGTTCGCGGGTCGCCCGGCCTGCCCGTTGGCGCAATGATCGAACGCCTCATCGCCGAGGCGGACCGCTTCGTCCGCGGCGCGCCTCAGAACGATGACATGACTTTGCTGGCGATTCGCGTCGTGGAACCGGCGGCTTGACGCACGCGTAACTATTACTGCCTCCCGGGACCGGAAGGCCGAAATCTCATGGACTTGATCATCGACGGACTCTCGAAGACGTACCCCAACGGCGTTCAGGCGCTCGCGAACGTGACGTTGACGATCCCGCACGGCATGTTTGGCCTGCTCGGCCCGAACGGCGCGGGCAAATCGACCCTCATGCGCATTCTCGCCACGCTGCAGGCGCCGGACCGCGGCACGGTCACGCTGGGCGCGATCGACGTGCTTCGCGACAAGGACGAAGTGCGCAAGCTTCTTGGCTACCTGCCCCAGGACTTCGGCGTTTACCCGCGCATCTCGGCGCGCGACATGCTCGATCATCTGGCCTTGCTCAAGGGCTTCACGCGCTCCGGCGAGCGCAAGGAACTGGTCGACGCGCTGCTTCACCGCGTGAATCTCTATGACCTCCGGAAGAAGGCGCTCGCGGGCTTCTCTGGCGGCATGCGCCAGCGTTTCGGCATCGCGCAGGCCCTCATCGGCAACCCCCAACTGCTCATCGTCGACGAGCCCACCGCGGGTCTCGATCCCGGCGAGCGCAACCGCTTCTATAACCTGCTTTCCGAGATCGGCGAAAACGTCATCGTCATCCTGTCCACGCACATCGTCCAGGACGTGATGGAGCTCTGCACGCGCATGGCGATTCTTCACGAGGGCCGGATGTTGTTCGAGGGCCCGCCGGACGCGGCCGTGTCGGCGCTCGGCGGATGCATCTGGGAGCGATCGATCGCCAAGAGCGAGCTGAAGGAGTTCGAGGAGCGCTACCGCCTCATATCGAGCAAGCTCATCGCCGGCCGTCCGCGGGTGCGCGTCTTCAGCGCCGAGCCGCCGGGCGATGGCTTCGTCTCCGCGCCGCCCGATCTTGAAGACGTCTTCTTCTCGCGCATCGCCGGGCTCGACTAACGCGCCATGCTCGTTCCCTTGCTCGGCTTCGAACTCCGCTACTGGCTCCGTTCCTGGATGCTGTGGGTGTTCTTTCTCATCATCGCGCTGATGATCTTCGGCGCCACATCGAGCGACCAGATCGTCGTCGGCAACGCGCTCGAAAACACCTACCACAACGCTCCCTTCGTCATCGAGAACTACTACTCGTTCATGTGCCTGCTGACGCTGCTGATGACGGTCGCCTTCGTCAACTCGGCCGCCTCGCGGGACTTCGCCTCGAACACCTACCAGATCGTCTTCTCGACGCCGCTGAAGCGCTTCGACTTTCTCGCCAGCCGTTATTTCGGCTCGGCGATCATCGCGACGATCCCGATGCTCGGCGTCTCGCTCGGCATCCTGGTGGGCAAGTGGATGCCGTGGGTCGACGCGGAGCGCTGGGGCCCGGTGAACTGGACCGCGCACCTGTACGGCATTGCCGTCTTCGCGATTCCCAACACGTTGCTCGTCGCGGCGATCATCTTCGTCATCGCGGTGCTCACGCGCAGCACCGTCACCGCCTTCCTTGGCGGGCTGGTGCTCCTCACCGCGTACGGCGTCGGGCAGGCGCTCACTACCGACCTGCGCCATGAAACCGCCGCGGCGCTGCTCGATCCATTCGCGATCCGCACGTTCGCGCTCGCGACCAAGTATTGGACCGTCGCCGAGAAGAACGCCCGGCCGATCGGGTTCAGCGGACTGCTGCTGTGGAACCGCGTCATTTGGCTGTCGGGCGCGCTGGTCATCTTCCTCGGCGGCGCCGCGCGCTTCCGTTTCGAAGAGAGAGCGCAGCGCCGGCGCAAACGCCGCGCGGCCGCGGCGGAGAAAGAACCGCCAACCGAGTCCGCTCCGATCGCCGTCGTTGTTGCGCCGCCCCGCTACGGCGCCTCCGCCCAGTGGGCGCAGTTTTTCGGTTCGCTGAAGGTCGAGTTTTTCGGGCTCGTGAAGAGCACATCCTTCATCGTGATCACGGCGGCCGCGCTGCTCAACACGATTCCGACCCTCATTCTCAACGCGTCGGAGGGTTACGGCAACACTTCGTTCCCGGTCACCTACCGTCTGCTCGAGCTCATCCAGGGCACGCTGTACCTGTTCCTGGTCGCCATGATCACCTATTACGCCGGCGTGCTGGCCTGGCGCGAACGCGACGCTCGGCTCGACGAGATCCACGACGCGCTGCCCAATCGCGAATGGACGGCGTACGCGTCGAAGCTCGGCGCGCTGCTCGGCGCCATCGCAATCATCATGACCCTCGCGATGATCGCCGGCGTGCTGACACAGGTGTTCAGCGGCTACACGCGCTACCAGTTCGGCCTGTGGTTCACGGAGATTTACCTGCTCGATTTTTCGGGCTTCTTGTTCCTCGCCGTGCTCGCGTTTTTCATTCACGTGTTGAGCCCGAACAAATATGTGGGCTACTTCGCCTTCATCGCCTTCGTGATCGCCAATGTCTTCGCGTGGCGGCCCCTGCACGTGGCCACGCGCCTGGTGCAGTTCGGCTCGACGCCGGACACGACGTATTCGGACTTCTTCGGCTTCGAGCCGTACTGGGAAAGCTGGACGTGGTTCACGCTCTACTGGCTGTTCTTCTGCGGCGCGCTTGCGGCGCTCAGCGTGGCGCTCTGGCAGCGGGGCCGCGACACGGGCTGGCGCGTGCGCCTCGCCTCGGCCCGGCTGCGCCTGCACGGCGCCACCGGCCGCGCCGCCGTTGTCTGCCTGGCGTTGTTCGCGGCGAGCGGCGTGTGGATCTTCTACAACACGAAGGTGCTGAACACCATCGTGAGCGAAGAGGACCGCGACACCTACGCCGCCGATTACGAGAAGACGTATAAGAAATACGAAGGAATTCCGCAGCCGCGCATTCAGTCCGTGCGCTATGCGATCGACCTCGTTCCGGAGCGCCGCGAAGCGACCATGCGCGGCGATCAGATCATCGCCAACACGCACGCCAAACCGATTGGCGAGCTGCATCTGACGCTCGATGCGACGCTCGCCACAACGGTGAGCATCGACGGCGCGAAGCTGATCCGTGACGACGCGCGTCTGCACTACCGCATCTACCGCTTCGATCCGCCGATGCAGCCCGGAGAGCGGCGCCACATGCGTTTCACCGTCGAAAAACGCACGCGAGGGTTCGAAAACAACGTCACGACGATGCAGATCGTGCAGAACGGCACGTTCTTCAACAACACCATCGCGCCGCAGATCGGCTATCAGAGTGGCGTCGAGGTGACGGATCGCAACACGCGCAAGCGCCACGGCCTCAAGGAAAAGGAACTCATGCCCGCGCTCGAGCGCGACTGCACGGCGCACTGCATGGACAACTACATCAGCAACAACTCCGACTGGGTCGACGTCGAGACCGTCATCAGCACCGCGCCGGATCAGATCGCCATCGCGCCGGGGTCGCTGGTGCGCGCCTGGAACGCGAACGGACGGCGGTATTTCGAGTACAGGCTGGACCACAAGGCGCTGAACTTCTATTCGTGGCTCTCGGCGCGCTACGAGGTGGCGCGCAAGGAATGGAACGGCATCCATATCGAGGTCTACTACCTCAAAGAGCAGCCCTGGAACGTGCCGAAGATGCTGCGCAGCGTCCAGAAGTCGTTCGAGTACTACACGAAGAACTTCGGCCCGTATTCGAACCGGGAAGCGCGCATCATCGAGTTTCCCCGCATCGCCAGCTTCGCGCAGGCGTTTCCGGGGACGATGCCGTATTCGGAGAGTATCGGCTTCATCGCCAACCTGAAGAACCCCGACGACATCGACATGGTGTTCTATGTCGTCGCGCACGAGATGGCCCATCAGTGGTGGGCGCACCAGGTGGTGGGAGCGAACATGCAGGGCGCGACGATGCTGTCGGAGACGCAGGCGCAGTACTCGGCGCTGATGGTGATGGAGCACGAGTACGGCCGCGACCAGATGCGCAAGTTCCTCAAGTATGAGATGGACAGCTATCTTCGCTCGCGCGGCCGGGAGTTGCTGAAGGAAGAGCCGCTGATGAAAGTGGAATCCGAGCAGGGCTACATTCACTATCGGAAGGGCAGCGTGGTGATGTACTACCTCAAGGAGATGATCGGCGAAGAGCCGATCAATCGCGCGCTGCGCTCCCTGCTCGCGCGATACGGGTACGCGCCGCCGCCGTATCCAACGTCGTACGCGCTCGTGGACGCCTTCTCGCGCGAGACGCCCGCGCAGTACGCGTACCTGCGGAAGGACCTGTTCGAGGACATCACACTGTTTTCGAATCGCGCGATCGCGGCCACGGCCCACAAGCGTGCGGATGGCAAGTACGATGTCACGCTGGCGGTCGAGGCTCGCAAGTTCAAGGCCGATGCCTCGGGCAACGAGCGCGAGACGCCCGTACATGACTGGATCGAGATCGGCGCGTTCGCCAAGCCCGCCAAGGGCCGCAAGTACGGCGACACGCTCTGGCGCCAGCGCATGCTCATGAACAGTGGACGCGCCACGTATACGTTCACGGTGGACCGCGCGCCCGACAAGGCGGGCATCGACCCGTTCCTGCTGCTCATCGACCGCATTCCGGACGACAATCTCAAGGCGGTGGATATCGGGAGCGCCGGCGGACGGTAGGCAAAGGCCGATAATTGAATGTATGGATGTCGAACGGACGCTGCTGCGCAAGACCGGCGAGGCGATCCACCGCTTTCGGATGATCCGCGACGGCGATCGCGTTGCTGTGGCGCTGTCGGGCGGCAAGGACTCGCTGACGCTGCTCGAAGTTCTGCGGACGCTGGCGCGGCGCGCGCCGGTGCATTTCACGGTGTGCGCGTTCACCGTCGAGCAGGGAAAATTCCTCCGCCCGATCGAGCCGCTCGCCGCGTGGCTCAAGGAGCGCGGCGTCGCCTGGACTTACTTTCACGATCGGCCGTCGATCCGGCTGATCGACGAACAGCCGGATCACGGCTGCGACCTGTGCAGCCGGTACCGGCGCCGCGCGGTGTACGAAGTCGCGCGCGGGCTCGGAGCGAACGTGATCGCCTTCGGCCACACCGCGGACGATCTGTGCGAATCGTTCTTGCGCAACGCTCTGTTCACGGGCCGGCTGAGCTCGCTGCCCCCCATCACGTGGTCGCGCGAGAAGGACTTCCGGCTTATTCGCCCGCTGATCTACGTGGGCGAGGACCTGACGGCGCGGTATGCCGAATCGCTGGGCGCGCCCGTGATTCCCTGTGGCTGTTCGCAGCGCGCGGGAACGGTGCGGAAGTCGCTGCGCGGCATCCTCGCCGGGCTCGAGGCCGAGCATCCGCGGCTCAGGGAAACGCTGCTGGCGGCGATGGGAAACATTCAGCCGGACCGCCTGCTGGACCCTCGTTTCCATGCCGCGGAGGGAGCCGTTCCCGCCGCGGCGCCGAACCTGCTGCCGGTGCTCGAGGACTAAAACTCCGCCGGGCGGCTGTTACCTCGCCCGCCATTCCGCATCTGTGCGGAAGGGAGGTTCGCGGCATGGCGAATCCATTGGTCCAGACGATTCTTTGCCCGGTGGACGGCTCGGGCCATTCGGCAGGCGCGCTGAAGTTGGCGGCGAGGCTCGCGGACCGTTGTTCGGCGAAGCTGATCGTGCTGAAGACGCAGTTGCCGGACGTGCCGGCATATCTCACGCGCGGGACCGCGCTGCGCGTCGAGGCCGAGATCGCCGAGGCAATGGAAGACGAGCGCGCGGCGACGCGACAGCTTGTCGAGCGATCCATCGGACCGCGGGAGGTCGAGGTCCGTGTCGAGGATGGCGATCCGCGCGACGCGATTCCGCGCGTGGCGGGAGAGGTGGGGGCGAGCTTGATCGTGATGGCGACCCACGCCCGCACGGGTTTGGCGCGGCTGGCCGCCGGCTCGATCGCCGAAGACGTTCTGCACGCGGCGTCGATCCCCGTGCTGACCGCGGGCCCGGCGGCGCATGCCGGGGACATCGCGAGCATCGTTTGCGCGGTGAACGAGTCCGAAGCCTCGCGGCGCGCGCTCGCTTACGCGGTGCGTCTGGCGGAATGTTTGCAGACGCCGCTGACCGTGCTGCATGTGGTCGAGCCCGGGCGCCGGCGGGCCATCCCCGATCTCTGCGCATGGGCAAGCGGGCATCGTCCGGCGAACTGCCACAGCGAGGAAGTGGTCCGCACCGGCCGCGCGGGCGACGAAATTCTGCGTTTCGCTTCGGAGAAGCACGCGGCGCTGCTGGTCATCGGCGCCGAGCACCGGCGGTTCTCGGATCGCGTTATGTTGGGGGTCACGGCCGAGCAGACGCTGCGCCACGCGGACTGCCCGGTGTTGACGGTTGTAGGAGCGGAACATGTTGATTCAGGTCCAGTCCACGAAGCCGCTTGAGGAGATCGAGCGCGGGATCGAGGAAGCGGCGGCGCGCCGGCGCTTCGGCATCGTCGGGAAGCATGACCTGCGCGAGAGCCTGGCGGCGAAGGGCGTCGAACTGGCGATCGAGTGCCGCATTTACGAGCTGTGCAATCCGGTGCAGGCGAAGAAGGTGCTCGAGGCGAACGGCGCCATTTCCACGGCGCTGCCGTGCCGCATCTCGGTGTATAGCTCGCCCGGCGGCTACACGCTGGCTTCGATTCTTCCGACGGAAGCGATGAAGATGTTCGCCTCGCCCGAGGTCGAGCCCGTGGCGCGCGAAGTGGAAGAGGCGATCGACGGGATCGTGCGCGAGGCGGCGGCGTAAGCCAGCATTTTCCAATCGAAGGATGAGCATGAAATCGGTTCCGTTCGACCGGAGGG
>VFSW01001313.1_pt1 | contig 37851 bp, 32 predicted proteins | sample 5358111 | NCBI WGS metagenome assembly VFSW01 (sample SAMN11554181, study PRJNA540505) | mine drainage metagenome | isolation source: sediment from site ElyBrook_90M | place: USA: Ely Copper Mine, Vershire, VT | collected 2017 | reverse complement strand
AATTATATAAAGATGAAATTATTTATAGGGTTACTTTTAGTCTTGCTATACTCATTGGGAGCCTATGCGCAATCGTTCAGCGGAACCGTTGTAGACAGTGCAACCCATGAGCCGGTAGCCGGCGCTGTGGTTTACTTTCCGCAGATAAAATTAAATGCAGTTACCGACGAAAAAGGTAAATTTTCAATTAATCCTTTCCCGAACGGCACATATGAAATGGAGGTAACTATTCTCGGCTACGTTCCATTTACCAAACAGATTACAGTTAAGAACCGAGAAACCTGTACTTGCTGCTGCGCCCTGTGTTCATCAAGTTGTTCGACAAATGAAGTGGTAATTACCGCCCTTGGCAATGTTACCAGCACACAGCGTTCTCCTACCCCTGTAACATTAGTAACACACGATATGTTCATGGAAAATTCTTACAGCACAATTATTGATGCCATATCAACACAACCAGGCGTGAATATGACAACCGAGGGACCCGGCACCACCAAACCCCAGATTAATGGACTTGGCTTCGACCGTGTGCTGGTGCTGACAGATGGGTTAAGGCAGGAGGATTTTCAATGGGGCGATGACCATGGTATTTTAATAGACCCCTACTCCATTTACGATGCCGAGATAATACGGGGTCCTGCCTCCCTGCAATATGGCGCCAGCGCCGAAGCCGGCGTAATCAGTTTCAAAACGCAGCCCTTTGCCGAAGACGGAACTACCCAAGGCAGCATACTTACAGAGTATCAAACCAACGATGGTTACATTGGCACATCTGAAGATATCGGGCAAAACCATAACGGATTCGCCTGGGATTTGCGCGCAAGCAATGAAGTAGCCCATGATTACTGGGATCCTAAAGACGGATATGTTTGGGGTACAGCCTGGACCCAGGATAATGCAAGGCTAACCCTGGGCTTGACTAAATCATGGGGCTACAGCCGCATTTCAGTGAACCTGCTGGAAAGACGCATACAAGTGCCCGATGGTAACCGCGACAGCGCTACAGGCAGGTTCGAATACAATGTTCCCCAAAACGGAAAGCTTTACCCGGGTACAAGCGATTTCCTGGCATACAACCCAACCATTGCCGGCGACAAAATCCTGGCCGAAATACAAAACTGGTGGCAAAACAGTTTTAACCTCGGTAAAGGAAACATAGGGCTCGATGTCGGTTTTACCCAAAGTATCCACCACGATATTGATACGGGTACTGTTGGTTCCGGCAACTTTGAAGTAAAGGATATTCCATATTCATTAAAGTACCAGGTTGTTGGTGCAAAGTCGGGACTGAAATTTACCACCGGCATTAACGGAACCTACGAATTTGAGAATAACTATGCTGAAGCCCCGGCGCCTTATATCTCCAATTATGAGATACCCAACTATACCGATTTCCAGGCAGGAGCCTATGCTATTCTCGAAGAAGATTATAAAAACTTTACCGTCAGCGGAGGCCTGCGGTACGACTATAATAATTTCATAGGGCAGACCATGTACCTGCTGAATGCCGGCACTCCGGAACAGGCAGTGGTTTCTGCATCAACTCCCGGCGCCTCCTTGCATTTCCCCTCATTTAATAATATCTATTCCGGACCTTCAGGCAGCATAGGCGCATCATACCAGTTGCCGGGCAACAACTACTTGAAACTGAATGTTTCAAAAAGTTTTCGCGCCCCGTCAATTGATGAGCTTACAAGCAATGGTGTTAACATTGGCGTAAATGCATTCCAGCAAGGTAATTTAAATCTCAAGGCGGAAGAAGGCTACCAGCTTGATTTTGCTTACGGCGACAATGGCAGGGATGTAAGCTTTGAAGCCGACGGGTTTTGCAACCTCATTAACAATTTCATTTTCCCTGTCCGGGTACAATCCAAAGTAAGCGGAGATTCAATGTTAGACGGGGTTCCTTATTACCAATATATATCTAACCGGGCTATCATAGCAGGATTTTCGGGGTATTTCAACATCCATCCGTACGATACCCGCTGGCTTGAGATAGATAATAACTTCACTTATGTCTATTCCTATTTCCCCAATCAAACGGATTCAACCCGGTATGTGCCCTGGACACCCGCCCCGCACCTTACTACAGAAGTTAAAGTTAAGCTGACAGACCGGAAAACCTCTGTTCTGCGAAACACTTATATAGAATTCGGAATGGCAAAATATTGGGCGCAAAATGATATTTACAACGCTTTGTACAGTGAAATACCCTCGCTTGCCTACACATTATTTAATGCCGGGCTGGGTACAAATTTTGCGAATCCTAAAACAGGCAGGGTAATATGCGTTCTTTATATTAATTGCACCAATTTGTTTAATATCGGCTATGCCGACCATTTAAACCTTGCACAGTATTTCCTTGCATATAACGGAAGTCCTGTTACTGTTACCCAGCAGAGCCAGGGGATATACAACATGGGCAGGAATGTAGGCTTTAAACTTTTGTTCCCAATAGGCGGGCATAAAATTTCGGATACGGAAAAAGGTATGAATGAAAACTAAACTGATACCCATACGACATTATTATATGGGATACTTTATAAACTTATCCGCCGTGAAGTACTGTTAACAGGGCAATTTTTACTATCCGAAGGCTGAATAACCCCTATAAATGGGCATTTTTTGCCAAAGTTATTAACAAAATGCCCTATTTATAAACATTTTGAGGGGTTTGACATTAAAAAGTCCACTATTTACAGGGGTTTGACTATATTCGCACTGCAAATTTACCAATCATTAACCCAAAAAACAAATCAAAATGAACAAAGCAGAATTAGTAGATGCAATTGCATCTGAAGCAAAATTATCCAAAGCATCCGCTGAAAAGGCCCTGGAAGCTTTCGTTAACCAGACAACCAAAGCCCTCAAAGGCGGCGACAATGTTGCCCTTGTAGGTTTCGGATCTTTCAAAGTTGTTAAGAGAGCAGCCCGCAACGGAAGGAACCCTCAAACCGGCAAATCAATCAAGATTGCCGCTAAGAAGGTTGCCAAATTCAAAGCCGGCGCCGATTTAGCAGCTAAGGTGAACAAGTAATCTGCTAACATTCGCATACAAAAAAGTCCTGCCATGAGGCAGGACTTTTTTGTTTCGGACCGGAATGGCGAAAAAACCTATCTTTAACTTAATATGAACGGCTGGGTAACCATAGCATCATTTACCTACCCGCACGAACTTGCCATACTTAGGGGCAGGCTTGAAAGCGAGGGAATAGAATGCAATACAAAGGATGAGAACACCATATCTGCCAACCCGTTTTACTCAAATGCTATTGGAGGCGTTAAGATACAGGTAAGGGAAAGCGATGCCGGAAGAGCCGCTTTAATTGCAGCCGACTACTTTAACCGAAATACGGCTGAAGCGGATAACATTACCCCGCAGCAGGAGTACAAGCCTGAAGAACCACATGATTCTCGTGATAAAATCTTATGCCCCGTTTGCGGATCTGCAGAAGTACATGCGGATAAAACCCCTTCACGCTTTAATATAGTCATGCTCCTGCTGATAGGCCTTCCGCTTCTGATTCCGGGCAGGAAAAAGTATCATTGCTTTAACTGTGGCGCCGATTTTAAGAAGAAGTAAGATTTTTACCCACAATTTCAGCCATGGGGTATGATAAGCAACTCACCACTTCCGGCTGCCGGGCTTCGAAATGAAATACCTGCGCTATCCTGCAGGTGGCAATTATGTACTCTTGTGGTTGTTATCAATCACTTGCGGACTGTGATTATTTCGCTACTTTTATCCCAATGAAATTCTTCAGACAGATTTTCCCTTTATTATTATTCCTTGTCTTGCCCGGCTATCGTTCATTTGCACAGAGCAAAACAATCGATTCCCTGCGCAATATTTTGAAGACGGAGCCGAACGACACCGGCAGGGTAATAAACCTGAATTTGCTTGCAGCCTGCCTTGCCGAAAACAAACCCGATTCAACCATTACACTTGCTTTGCAAGCTGACACACTGGCTCAAAAACTGGGCTGGAAGAAAGGTTTAGCCCGTGCATCCTTTAATATAGGTGTCGGGTACTGCAATTTAAACGACTATCCGAAAGCGTTGGACTATTACCAGAAGGCGTTGAAGTTGAACGAAGAACTGAACAATAAACGCGGGCAGGCGACAGACTATGGCAGCATAGGAATTATTTATGCCAATACGGGCGAAGCCGACAATGCCCTCGGTTTTTATCTGAAAGCTTTGAAAATGGACGAAGACATAGGTAATAAAAAAGATCAGGCAAACTTCCTCGGCGATATCGGCAATGTTTACGATGTTCATGGGAATTATTCCAAAGCGCTGGAATATGACCTGAAGGCTTTAAAAATGGATGAAGACCTCGGTTATAAAGAAGGTCAGGCAAACAACCTCGGTAACCTTGGAAATTTATACGGACAGCAGTATAACTGGACCAAAGCAATGGAATATTACAAGAAATCGTTGCAACTTTTCGAAGCTGTTGGCAATAAACACGGCGAGGCATTCGATCTCGGCAATTTAGGTCTCTGTTATCGTCAAGTTGGAAAAGTTCAAGAGGCGGAAAAATATCTCAAAGTAGCGGTAACGACAGATTCCGCAATCGGTGAAAAATTTTTTCTGAACCAATATGAAGAACGCCTGTCTGAATTATACGAGGCAACAGGGCGTTATAAACTTGCCTTGTTCTGGTATAAAAAGGGAATAGCAACACATGATAGCCTGTTCAACATCGATAAAGACAAGGCGCTCATGCGTAAGGAAATGGTTTTCAGGTTTCAACAGCAGGAGGACTCGACAAAAGCTGTACAAGTCAGAATTGATGCAGTGCATAGCGAAGAGGTGAAAAGACAGAATACTATCATTTATGCAGTTTCGGCAGGACTAATACTTGTGCTTTTACTTGCTTTGAGCATCCTACGCAGTTTGCAGCAGAACAGGAAGAAAACCCAAATCATTGCCGCACAAAAAGCCGATGTGGAAAAGAAGAATATACTGATAGAAGAAAAAAACAAAGACATTCTTGACTCTATAACCTATGCTAAACGATTACAGGATGCTATACTGCCTCCGCTAAGTCTTATAAAAAAATATTTCCCTGAATCCTTTTTGATATATAAACCCAAAGACATTGTTGCAGGCGATTTCTACTGGATGGAGAGAGCCGGTGATAATATTCTTGTTGCTGCTGCCGACTGCACGGGACACGGTGTCCCCGGCGCTCTGGTGTCGGTGGTTTGCAGCAATGCCCTAAACCGCACAGTTAAAGAGTTTCATATAACAGAACCAGGCAAAATACTCGACAAGGTTCGTGAATTGGTACTTGAAACTTTTGAAAAGAGCGAAGGCAACATTCAGGATGGGATGGATATTTCCCTTTGCTGCATCAATACAGATACAAAGGAAGCGCAATGGAGCGGCGCATATAACTCATTATGGTATTTCAGGAATGGCGAGGTAACGGAAGTACCTGCCGACAAACAACCCATTGGCAAAACTGATAAGCCGGAACCATTCAACACCCACAACCTGAACCTGCAAAAAGGCGATACGTTATATCTATTTACAGACGGCTATGCCGACCAGTTCGGCGGACCAAAAGGCAAAAAGTTCAAATACAAGCAAATGCAGGAACTATTATTAGCGAATGCGGGTAAATCTATGGATGAACAAAAGAAAATTCTTGAAGACGCTTTAAACGAATGGAAGGGCAGTTTGGAGCAGGTGGATGATATACTCGTGATTGGGGTAAGGATTTAATTAGCACCTTGTTAACCCTTTTTATCTATTTTTAACTTCTATGAAATGTCGTTATCTTTTGATATTCCTTATTTTGACATACTATTGCTGGGCATGTCCGGCACAAAATAGGGTAATTGACTCCTTGAAGCAGGTTTTGACGAACGACAGAGATGATACTAATAAAGTAAATACATTGAATGACTTTGGTTGGGAATTATACCTAGAAAATAACTATCCCAAAAGCGACTCTATTTCAAGGCGTGCGTTGCAACTTGCGCAGGAATTAAATTTTAAAAAGGGACAAAGTACTGCATATAGAAATATAGGCGCTATTGATGATAAAATTGGGAGGTATGCAAACGCTCTAAAAGATGAAGTAAAGGCTTTGGAAATAGACGAACTTATGAATAACGAGCAAGGCAAGGGTTATGATTACGAAAATATGGGTAATATCTATGATGACTTAGACAATTATCCAGAAGCCATGAACGCCTTTTTACATAGCCTAAAAATAGCAGAAGGTATCAAGAATAATAAGGGTATTGGTAATGCATACAGTAACATAGGAGATATTTATTATTCACAAGGTAACTATGCTGAAGCCTTAAAAAATCAATCACTGGCATTAAGGATTTACGACCAAATTGGTTACAAGCACGGACTATGTGATGCATATGAAAGTCTTGGATTAATAAATTATAACACGGGTAACTATCAAGAGGCGTTGAAAAATCACTTACTGTCCTTGAAGATAGCCAAAGAAATTAATTACAAGCAGGGTGAAGGCGACGCATATGGAAATATAGGTGATGTTTATGAGTCCCTAAAAAATCTATCCGAAGCGCTTAAATACCAATTTAAAAGTTTGGTACTGGAAGAAAAAATTGGAGACAAGCATGGATTATGTTATTCATACGAAAGCATAGGTAGTATTTTCACGGAAGAAAAGGAGTACGGAAAAGCAAGGCAATACTATGATAGTGCTTTAACGCTATCAAGGATGATAAAAAACAAAGACGTACTAAGAGACACTTACAATGATTGTGCTGCATTAGATAGCACGCAAGGTAATTTCGCTAGTGCCTATGAAAATTATAAAACTTATGTTATTTACAAGGATAGCACTATTAATGAAGTAAGCACGAAAAAAATCGTAAGCGAACAAATGACCTATGAGTTTGAGAAGAAACAGGCTGAGGCAAAAGCAGAGCAAGACAAGAAAGATTTTAAGCAGAAAATTATTACCTCGTCGGTTGTAGGAGGACTAATGTTGGTGCTTGTTTTTGCAGGATTTATTTTCCGCTCACTGCGCGTTACACGTAGACAAAAAGACCTCATTGGAAAACAAAAAGAATTGGTAGAAGAGAAAAATAAGTTGGTGGAAGCGAAAAACAAAGATATTCTTGACTCTATAACCTATGCCAAACGATTACAGGATGCTATACTTCCACCATTGAGTTTGGTTAAGCAATACTTACCCGAGTCCTTTTTAATATATAAACCCAAAGACATTGTTGCCGGCGATTTTTACTGGATGGAGAGAGCCGGTGATAATATTCTTGTAGCTGCTGCCGACTGCACAGGTCATGGCGTCCCCGGCGCTCTGGTGTCGGTAGTTTGCTCCAATGCTTTAAACCGCACAGTTAAGGAGTTTCATATAACCGAACCCGGTAAAATACTCGACAAGGTTCGTGAATTGGTACTTGAAACATTTGAAAAGAGTGAAGGCAATATTCAGGATGGGATGGATATTTCCCTTTGCTGCATCAATACAGATACAAAGGAAGCGCAATGGAGCGGCGCATATAACTCATTATGGTATTTCAGGAATGGCGAGGTAACGGAAGTACCTGCCGACAAACAACCCATTGGCAAAACTGATAAGCCGGAACCATTCAACACCCACAACCTGAACCTGCAAAAAGGCGATACGTTATATCTATTTACAGACGGCTATGCCGACCAGTTCGGCGGACCAAAAGGCAAAAAGTTCAAATACAAGCAAATGCAGGAACTATTATTAGCGAATGCGGGTAAATCTATGGATGAACAAAAGAAAATTCTTGAAGACGCTTTAAACGAATGGAAGGGCAGTTTGGAACAGGTGGATGATGTGCTGGTAATAGGTATCAGGGTATAAAAGCCGCCTTAAATACATCCAAGAAGGGGGCATTCAATCATTCCTTGTATAATTCATTCTTTCGGCAGCATAAAGGGTAGCTTCCCCGACGTTCTTTAATCCCTTACATTTGCATAAAATTAGATTAAGGTTAAAAATGAAATAAATTTCTCAACCTTAACCTTAACCTCAAAAAAATATGAACCGCACCATAAAAAAGTAGCCGTAATTGGTTCCGGGGTAATGGGCTCGCGTATAGCCTGCCATTTTGCCAATATAGGCGTTCAGACTCTCCTGCTCGACATAGTTCCCAAAGAGCTGAACGAATCAGAAAAAAAGAAAGGGCTTACCCTGCAGGACAAAAATGTGAGGAACCGCATAGTGGATGAATCGCTTGCAAATGCCGTGAAGAGCAGCCCCGCCCCGCTATACCGCAAGTCGTTTTTGTCAAATATCGTTACCGGAAATCTTGAAGATGATTTATCAAAGGTATCTGACTGCGACTGGCTCATAGAAGCAGTGAGCGAAAATCCACAGGTGAAAAAAATTGTATTCGACCGGCTTGAAAAAGCGCGCAAGCCCGGAACCCTTATCACAAGCAATACATCGGGCATACCGCTGAATATACTTGCAAAAGGCAGGGATGACGATTTCAGGAAGAATTTCTGTGGCACGCATTTCTTCAATCCGCCCCGATACCTAAAACTGCTTGAAATTATTCCAACAAGTGACACAAGCCCCGAAGTAATTGACTTTTTAACACACTACGGCGACCTGTTCCTCGGCAAAACCGTTGTACGCTGCAAAGACACCCCCGCCTTTATAGCCAACCGTATTGGAGTTTTCGGCATATCGGACCTCTTTCACACAGTAGAAAAAATGGGACTTACTGTTGAAGAAACAGATAAGCTTACAGGACCTGTTCTCGGCAGGCCAAAATCTGCCACGTTCCGCACCTGCGATATTGTTGGGCTGGACACCCTGATACATGTTGCCGAAGGACTGAAACAGGCTGTACCCAACGATGAAGCCCGGGGTTCATTTGCACTGCCCGCATATATTGCAAAACTGAACGAAAACAAGTGGTTCGGCGATAAAAGCGGACAGGGATTCTACAAAAAAGTGAAAGCCGGCGGCAATAGCGAGATACAAGCCCTGGATCTTAAAACATTTGAATACAAACCTGTTCAGAAGGTGAAGTTCCCCACCCTCGAACTGACCAAGACCATTGACTCGCTGCCCGAGCGCTTAAAAATGCTGGCAGCAGGTAAAGATAAAGCCGGTGAATTTTACCGCGCCATTTTTTCCGGTCTCTTTGCCTATGTCTCCAACCGCATCCCCGAAATTTCAGACGAGCTTTACAGAATAGACGATGCCATGCGCGCAGGATTCGGCTGGCAGCTTGGCCCTTTTGAAATGTGGGACGCACTCGGCGCAGCCGAAGCCCTTAAAATGATGGAGCAGGCAGGCAAAAAGCCCGCCAAATGGGTATATGACATGATTGCAAAAGGCATCACTTCCTTTTATAGGCATGAAAGCGGTTGTACGCAATATTACGATATACACTCCGCAGCATTTAAAACCCTGCCCGGAACGGAATCGCTTCTTCTGCTCGATAATTTCAGGCAAACCAAAACGGTATGGAAAAATTCCGGTACGCATATCATTGACATCGGCGACGGTATCCTCAACCTCGAATTCCATACCAAAATGAATACCATCGGAGGCGAAGTGATCGAAGGACTGAATAAAGCCATTGACCTTGCAGAAAAAGACTTCCGCGGACTTGTTATTTCGAACGAAGGAGAGAACTTTTCGGCGGGAGCCAACCTCGCCCTTATCTTCAGCATGGCAATGGAACAGGACTGGGACGAAATAGACCTTGCCGTAAGAACTTTCCAGAACGCCAACATGCGTGTACGCTATTCATCCATACCTGTAGTTGTCGCCCCGCACAACCTTGCCCTGGGCGGCGCCTGCGAAATGGCTATGCACGCCGACAAGGTGCAGGCTCACGCCGAGTCATATATAGGACTGGTGGAAGCAGGGGTCGGGCTTATACCGGGCGGAGGCGGAACCAAAGAAATGACGCTGCGCCTTTCCGATGCTCTCCATGAAGGCGATATTGAACTGAATATGCTCCGTGAAAAATTTCTGACCATAGGCATGGCAAAAGTATCAACCTCCGCTCACGAAGCTTTCGACCTGGGCTACCTGCGCAGAGGACGCGATGAAATAACAATGAACTACTCGCGCCTGCTCGAAGATGCCAAAGCGGCAGCCATCAGGCTGGCTGAAGAGGGATATACACAGCCGGCAGTGCGAAAGGATATTAAAGTATTGGGCAAACAGGGGCTGGGCCTCATTTATGTCGGCGCCGACAGCATGTTAAGCGGAAACTACATAAGCGAACACGATAAGAAAATTTCGTGGAAACTGGGCTATGTGATGTGCGGCGGCAACCTCTCTGCTCCCACCACGGTAAGCGAACAATACCTGCTCGACCTTGAAAGAGAGGCATTCCTTTCGCTTTGCGCCGAAAAGAAAACACTGGAGCGAATGCAGAGTATCCTGACGGGCGGTAAGGTGTTGAGGAATTAGGAGGTTTTTATAACAATATAAACTACCACTAAGGCACTAAGGACACGAAGAACCACTAAGAAATGACAACAAGTATATTAACGATATTGCTTATAAAATTGTGGGATTTGCCATGGAGGTTCATAAACATTTAGGACCCGGTTTACTTGAATCAGTATATGAAGCATGTATGATTAATGAATTATCTAATAATGGAATGAATGTTCAATCACAGGTTTATGTGCCTGTAAAATATAAAAACCGGGACTTGGGTGGAATATTGAAACTGGACTTGCTGGTGAATGACTTAATAATAGTTGAATTGAAAGCGGTTGAAACAATGATTCCTTTGTACAAAGCCCAATTACTTTCTTATTTAAAATTAACGGGAAAACCCAAAGGTCTGTTAATAAACTTTCATTGCGAAAATATAGTTGAACAAATGATTCCACTTGTAACGGAGGAATTTTCAAAATTAAATGAAAAATAAAAGAACTTAGTGAAACCTTAGTCGTCTTAGGGCCTTGGTAAAGCACAAAAACAATAGCTAATAAATCATTATTGACCTGAATTAAATAAATTAAACCATGGACGCATACATCATCTCCGGATACCGCACAGCGGTAGGCAAAGCCCCGCGCGGCAAGTTCCGCTTCACCCGTCCCGATGACCTCGCCGTTACGGTGATTCGTCACCTTATGGCGTCGGTGCCTCAATTAAAAAATGAGGACATTGACGATGTGATTGTCGGCAACGCCATGCCCGAAGCCGAACAGGGTTTGAACATGGGGCGCCTAATATCCCTCATGGCGCTCGACACGGATAAAGTACCGGGCATAACCGTAAACCGCTACTGTGCTTCCGGGCTGGAGACCATTGCCATAGCCACCGCAAAAATAAGGGCAGGCATGGCAGACTGCATCATAGCCGGCGGTGCGGAGTCCATGTCGCTTATACCTATGGGCGGGTGGCGCGTAGTTCCTAATCCCGATGTGGCGGCAGTACATCCCGACTGGTACCGCAATATGGGATTAACTGCCGAAGCCGTTGCCAAGGAATATGAGGTATCGCGCTCCGATCAGGATGCCTTCAGCCTCGAATCGCACCGGAAAGCCCTTGCAGCCATAAAGGAAAATAAGTTTAAAGATGGCATAGTGCCTGTGAAGGTGACAGAAAATTACATGGATGGAGGAAAAAAGAAAACAAAGGAATTTGTAGTAGATACCGATGAGGGACCACGTGAAGACACCTCGCTCGAGATGCTTGCCAAGCTTAAACCCGCCTTTGCCGCCGGCGGATGTGTAACCGCAGGTAACTCCTCGCAGATGAGCGACGGCGCGGCATTTGTCATGGTAATGTCGGAGAAGAAAATGAAAGAACTGAAGCTGAATCCTGTTGCCCGGCTTGTATCGTTCAGCGCAGCCGGCGTGCCACCCCGCATTATGGGCGTTGGTCCTATTGAGGCAATACCCAAAGCGCTCAAGCAGGCGAATATGAAATTAAGCGACATACAGCTCATTGAACTGAACGAGGCATTTGCATCGCAGTCGCTGGCAGTAATCCGTAAACTGGAACTTAATCCTGCAATAGTAAATGTAAACGGCGGCGCCATTGCCTTAGGCCACCCGCTCGGATGCACAGGCGCAAAACTGTCGGTACAGCTTTTTAATGAAATGAGCCGCCGTAAACTTAAATACGGCATGGTTACCATGTGCGTAGGAACCGGACAGGGCGCAGCAGGCATATATGAACTGATGAATTAAACACCACCTGCATTCCAAATGGTTCCGAAAAACAAATAATTGAATCAAAAAAAACCCGGTAAATAAAGTATCCCCATTTATGAAAAAAGTAAGCAGATACATATTTCTTTTTGCCCTGCCTTCCATTTTTGCTCTTTTGGGTACCTCATGTGCCAACAGGAACCGGCATCCTGAAAAAACCAAGGCGCTTGACAGCCTCGCCCTGTTGCTCGACAGCGCCAATGCCACCCTTGCCAAGAGCGACAGCGTGCTTATCCGAAACCATATCAACCATGTTTTTATTATCGTAGAACAGGTGCAAAGCAATGTGATTGATAAAAAAGACACCATCAGCAGAGGAGCCGCGGAAATATTGCGCACACTGAACGGCATACGGTGGCAACTGGAGACGTATTCAGGCAGAAAGCCGGTACTGATGTCGGTAATGAAACAATCGGCCATACAGTTGAGAAACCTGCGCCACGACATAGCAAACAACCGCATCCCCGCCGACAGCGTGAACGTATATTATAATCTCGAAACGAAAAAGGCTGATGAACTGCTGGAAACCGCACAGCAGAGTTTCAAACTGATAGAAACGGAGATGCCGTTCTATGATATGATGGCTCCAAAAGCCGATTCGCTTATCGGGCGCCTGAACAGGCATCAGGGAATCTGAAAATGACGATGCGCAGCTGATGAACCGCATACGCAACATATTTGCCCTATTATTTTTGATCATTGGTTTATCATTCATTCCGGCTGCCGCCCAGGACTGGAGCAATGAGCAGCTTGCCACCGAATATTACCAGAACAAGCAGTACGACAAGGCAATACCCTATTACCAAAAAATGTACGATGCCAAACCCTCAACGTACATCTATCATAACTACCTCGATTGCCTGAATCAAACCCACGACTATAAACAAGCCATTAAGGTAATTAAGAAGGAAATGAAGCGCCAGCCCGATAACCTGGTGCTATGGCTTGATATGGGAACAGCCTATCAGCAGGAAGGCGATAACAAACAGATGAGCGAATCGTTTGACAAAGCCATACGCAAGCTGCCGCCCGACCGCGATGAGGTAATCGCTCTGGGTCAGGCCTTTTCGGGCATAAAGCAATGGGACTATGCCCTCGAAACCTATAAAAAAGGGAAGAGCCTGCTGCATGATGCCTATCCTTTCCTTTTTGAAACAGGCGAGGTATATAAACAAATGGGCGACTTTGCCAAAATGACCGACAGCTACCTGGAGGCGCTGCTTATTTCACCTTCGTTTGTGCAAACAGTGGAAGACGCCCTGCAATATGACGCAGGCGAAAACGCCGACATCAGCCGCAATAATGCCATAAAAAAAGAACTGATGCGCTATGTACAGCGATATCCGGATAACTCCATATTTTCGGAAATGCTCGTATGGATGCTGCTTCAGGAGAAAAATTACGCCGATGCCCTGACACAGGTTAAAGCGCTCGACCGCAGAAACCGGGAAGGCGGCTGGAGGCTGATGGCTTTTGCCCGCACCTGTGCAGCCGACCAGGCATATACCCCTGCCATTGATGCCCTGCAATATGTTATTGACCTGGGAAGCAAAGGCGATTACTATTCGCAGGCCCGTGTGGAACAGCTCAACCTGATGTACACCAAGCTGATGGATGAAGGTGCATATACCAACGCGCAGCTGCTCAACCTGCAAACCAGATACCGGCAGACCATTTCAGAATTGGGAGAGAATGCCGGAACCGTGCCCCTCATACTGAATATGGCACACCTCGATGCCTTTTACCTGAACCAGCCCGACAGCGCCATATCCATGCTTGCACGCGCCGCAGCAATACCCGGCCTGAACGCCGTAACCCGGGCACGGTGCCAGATGGAACTCGCCGATGCAACAGTTGCTGCAGGAAGAATATGGGAAGCCTCCCTGATTTACTCCCGCATCCATGAATCGTTCAAACACGACCCGATAGGCGAAGAAGCCAATCTGAAAAATGCATTTATTTACTTTTATACAGGCAATTTTAAATGGGCCAAGGCAGAACTCGACATCCTGAAGGCGGCCACCTCCAAACTTACCGCCAACGATGCCATGTCCTTATCGCTGCTTATTGCCGACAATACCCAGGATACAGCCAATACCCTGCCCCTGCTGGTATATGCCCGCGCCATGTTGTTCCATTTCAGGAACCTGGAAGACTCGGCCCTGCTGCTGCTCGATTCTGTCGGACGCATGAATACGGAGTCGTCGCTGAAAGAAGAAGCACTCCTGTTACGAGCTGACATAGCCGCTAAAAAAGGCAGCTTTGCCGAAGCCGCCGCATACTACGAACAGGAAATAAAAACATACCCCGATGGCATGCTGCCCGACAAAGCCTTATTTTTCCTTGGACAGCTTGAAGAAAAAAAACTGCACAATGCAGATAAAGCGGCAGATTACTACAAGCAAATCATTCTCAACTATCCCGGTAGTTTTTACGTGCAGGATGCCCGCGACCGGTACCGCAGCCTTATAAAAACGGCAGCGCCGCAGACAAGCCCTGTGAACTGATAATTGATTTTTACGTTTTCTTATCTTTGCAGAAATGAACCAGAACCTCGATCCCGAAAAGGAAAGCCTGACTACGGCGGAGAAAGAAGCCGAGAAGGAACTTCGTCCGAGGGAATTCGATGACTTTTCGGGGCAGGAAAAAGTGGTTGAAAACCTGAAGATATTCGTTCAGGCTGCCAAGAGCCGCGAAGAAGCCCTGGACCATGTACTGCTCCACGGACCGCCCGGACTCGGCAAAACCACCCTCGCACACATCATTGCATCTGAACTGGATGTGAATATACGGATAACCTCGGGTCCGGTACTCGAAAAACCGGGCGACCTGGCGGGCCTGCTCACCAACCTAGAATCGTTCGACATACTCTTTATTGACGAAATACACCGCCTTAGCCCCGTTGTGGAAGAATACCTTTATTCTGCCATGGAAGACTACCGGATAGATATTATGCTCGATACCGGACCTAATGCCCGCAGCGTGCAGCTCAACCTGAATCCTTTTACACTGGTGGGCGCCACCACGCGCTCCGGCTTGCTTACCGCACCCCTGCGTGCGCGCTTCGGCATCAACTTCAGGCTCGACTATTACCATTCAGCCCTGCTCCAGAAGATATTGCTGCGCACCGCCCGCATCCTGAACATTGGAATAGACACCGAGGCATCGCTCGAAATAGCGCGGCGCAGCCGCGGAACGCCGCGTATCGCGAACGCCCTGCTGCGCAGGGTGCGCGATTTTGCGCAGGTAAAAGGCAAGGGCAAAATCGATTTGCCCATCACACAGTACGCCCTGAAGGCGCTCAACGTAGACCAGAACGGGCTTGATGAAATGGATAACCGTATTCTTACCGCAATTATAGAAAAATTCAAGGGCGGCCCCGTAGGCATTACTACCATTGCCATAGCCGTAGGCGAGCAGCCGGGCACCATAGAGGAGGTGTACGAACCCTTTCTCATTCAGGAAGGATACCTGGCGCGTACCCCTCGCGGAAGGGAAGCGACCGACAAAGCTTATAAGCACCTGAAAATAACCCCTACCCGAAACAACAACACGCTGTTTTAAAGCAGCCTAGGCCTCCTGCATAATACCGCCCAGTTAAGCGGTGCAGGTATCACTGTTCTTTTTGGCCGGTGAGAGGCTTTCCGCAGAAATTGCCATTCATGATATTCCCCGCATACAGTATTAGGCAGTATTGTTGAACGCGTATGCCGGAAATATCTATATAACACGCTGATTTATATCTATATAAATGCTGTTGAAAACAAGTGAAAATAATCTATTCTCTTTGCTTTTATTTGTTTTACCTTTGCACCCTTTAAAGTCAAAAACCTATGCGAAACGGTGCATTGGTATTTGCCGGCATTTCAGGTTGTATTGCAGTAATGCTCGGCGCTTTGGGTGCTCACGCCCTCACTAATAAAGTTGAAGCGGGTATGCTAAACCCTAAGAGTTTGCACGCCTACGAAACGGCTGTGCACTATCAAATGATACATACCCTCGCTATTATCGCCCTGCTTGCCATTAAAGACAAATATCCGGCATATAATAAAACCGTTACTACCTTGTTCATGATTGGAATCATTCTTTTTTCGGGCTCCATCTATGCCCTGGTCGCCGGCGACCTTACAGGAGTGAATCTCAAAATTTTTGGTCCGGTTACCCCTGTTGGCGGGTTATGTTTTATAGCAGGATGGTTTATTCTGATTTTAACGGCAATAAAAAATAAAGAAATACAATGAGAACATTTAGCACGAAGACACTACGAGCACCAAGAACTACTATGGGGAATTTCCCGGTGTCCCTTTGTGAACTTCGTGCCTTAGTGGTAAGACATTAATGAAATGCGGCTTCCGTATATCTTTTTCATTAACAATAGATCAAATTATTTGATTCACAAATAAATAATGAGTTATACCGAATACAAATCAAGGCTTACCAAAATTGCCGATATTTCATATACCGCAGCACTGTTAAGTTGGGACCAGGAAACGTATATGCCTGAAAAAGGAGCCGGTTTCAGGGCGCAGCAGATAGCAACCCTATCTGCCTTGGCGCACGGGCAGTCCACCAGCGCCGAACTCGGCGACATATTGAACAGCCTGAACAAAAGCGGCAACGAACTCTCGGAAAAGGAGAAGCGTAATGTTGCAAGAAGCCTGAAAGACTATACCAAACAGAAGAAATACAGCACAGAGTTTGTAGAACGCTTGAGCCGGACCGCCTCGGAATGCTTCCAGGCATGGCAGAAGGCAAAAAAAGAAAATAATTTCGCTCTTTTCGCGCCGCTGCTCGCTACCATGGTTGACCTTAAAAAGCAGGAAGCGGAACTCCTCGGCTATGAAGCGCACCCCTATAACGCCCTGCTCGACCAGTACGAACCGGGCGCCAACGTTGCCGACCTCGACATTTTATTTAAAGACGTTAGGGAGCAGATGGTGGATTTTGTAAAACAGATTGCCGCCGTGCCCAAGCCCGATGACGGTTTCATGTACAGGCATTACCCTAAAGAAAAGCAATGGAACCACGGGCTGGATCTGCTTAAACAGATGCATTACGATTTTGAAGCAGGCAGGCAGGATATATCCATACACCCCTTCACTACCAGCTTCAATGCCCTCGACGTAAGGGTAACCACCAAGATACTGGAGGATAACCTGAAGAGCATGATTTGGAGTTGCATTCACGAGGGCGGGCACGGGCTTTATGAACAGGGCTTGCCACCGGAAGAATACGGACTGCCATCGGGTGAAGCCATCTCGCTCGGCATACACGAATCGCAATCGCGGCTATGGGAGAACAACGTAGGCAGAAGCCTGCCCTATTGGAAAGCGAATTATAAAAGCCTGCAAAGCCTCTATCCTGAAAACCTCGGCAAGGTAAGTCTCGAACAATTCTACAGGGCAATGAACAGGGTTGAACCGTCTTTTATACGGATTGAGGCGGATGAACTCACCTACCATTTTCATATACTGGTAAGGTATCAGGTAGAAAAGAAGCTTATAGGCGGCGAAATAAAAGTGAAGGAACTGCCCGAATACTGGAACGCCTGCTATAAAGATTACCTCGGCGTAAACGTGCCATCGGACGACAAAGGCGTGTTGCAGGATATCCACTGGTCGCATGGCAGCTTCGGCTATTTCCCTACCTATTCCCTGGGCAGCTTTTATGCAGCGCAGTTCTTCCACCGGGCTTCCCTTGAAATAAAGGGACTGGAAAATCAAATTGAACAGGGTAATCTGTTGCCGTTACTGGAATGGCTCCGGGAAAAAATACACAGGCACGGTAAGTTTTACTCTGCCGAAGAACTTTGCACCCAAGTAACCGGCGAGAAACTGAACTTTAAATATTTTATGGATTATGCTAAGAATAAATACAGTACGATATATAATTTGAAAAAAGAGGCGGTCTGACGCGGCTATTAATTCAATCATCAACCAAAACAAATCCCTATGAAAAACATCGGTCTTAAAAACGAATCGTCATCACTTTCATCGCTTGGCTTTACGGCTCCCGAAACTATATACTGGAACCTGCCCCCTTCTAAACTGATTGAAAAAACAATCGCCCTCGGGCAAGGCTCATTCTGCGATACCGGCGCGCTGATGGTGGATACGGGAGAATTTACCGGACGCTCACCCAAAGACAAGTTCACCGTTAAGGATAAAATAACTGCCGATACCGTATGGTGGGGCGATGTGAACTTCCCCTTTGAGCCTGGAAAATTCAAAGCCCTTCGCGAAAAAATGGCCGCCTATTCCAACGGAAGCACCCTGTATGTTCACGATTCATATGTATGCGCCGACCCTGCTTTCCGCCTTAATGTAAGGGTGATAACCGAAACACCCTGGGCCAACCTCTTTGCCAATAATCTTTTCCTTCGTCCGGCAAAAGAAGAGCTGCCAAAATTTGTTCCCGACTGGCATATCATCTGCCTGCCCGGTTTTAAAGCCAATGCTAAAGAAGACGGCACCAGGCAGCATAACTTTACCATACTCAACTTCACCGAAAAACAAATACTGATAGGCGGATCGGCATATACAGGCGAAATAAAGAAGTCGGTTTTTACCCTGCTCAACTATATACTTCCGCTGGAAAAGAAGGTACTGTCTATGCACTGTTCGGCCAACGTAGGCCATGACGGCGATACAGCCATTTTCTTCGGACTATCGGGCACAGGCAAAACCACCCTTTCCGCCGACCCGGCCCGCCGGCTGATAGGCGATGATGAACATGGCTGGTCCGATAAAACCATATTCAATTTTGAAGGAGGATGCTATGCCAAGTGCGTGAACCTTTCGCAGGAGAAAGAACCGCAAATCTATAATGCCATCAGGTTCGGCGCCCTTCTCGAAAACGTAAACTGCCATGCAGGAAGCGATTGTGTGAACTACGACGATATTTCGAAAACCGAAAACACACGCGTTGCCTATCCTACCACATTCATAGAAAATGCCATGACGCCATCCTTAGGCGGTGTTCCCAAAAACATCTTCTTCCTTACCTGCGACGCATTCGGCGTTCTGCCACCCGTTTCGAAGCTTACCATACCGCAGGCTATGTACCATTTCATTTCGGGATACACTGCCAAAGTAGCCGGCACCGAAGTCGGAGTTACCGAGCCGCAGCTCACGTTTTCGGCCTGCTTCGGAAAGGCCTTTTTGCCTCTGCACCCCATTCAATATGCCGAACTGCTCGGCGCCAAGCTGAAACAAAACAAGGTAAACGTATGGCTGGTAAATACAGGATGGAGCGGCGGCGCCTACGGAGTTGGCAGCCGCATGAAGCTTTCCTATACCCGCGCCCTGATAACGGCCGCCCTGAACGGCAGCCTCGAAAAGGAAAAATTTGACACCCTGCCTGTTTTCAACCTTCAGATACCTGTGGCCTGCCCCGGGGTTCCTGCCGAAATGCTTAACCCGCGCAATACGTGGAAGGATAAAGACGCATACGATTCCAAAATAAACCAGCTCGCTTCTTCCTTTATCAAAAATTTCGGGCAATATGCCGCACGGGCGGGCAAGGATATACTCGATGCGGCACCCAAGGTACTGGTGGATGCCTGAAGCTTAACAGGCCTGCAGTGGCGGAAGCCCCACAGCCTTAATAAAAATGTAACAGGCTGCCTTAGCACCCGGAGCGCACGCCGTGATATATTTGTATAGAATTGTTTCGCAGGAAGGTGAACAATTAAAAAACGGCAAATTCATCATCATGCAGTAATTTAATTTGCCAGATACTTTAGAGCACATCTGTTTATTATCCAACTGCAATCAGGCATTTGCCTCCCTACTAATATCCCGGCAAGTCCAGCTGATAAAATTTTGGGGGATATTGAAATTTCACCACTTCACCTAGTTAAACCATATTTACAGGCAGGCGGTTCTTCCTCCGTCAACGGGCAGGTTAATGCCGTTGATATAGGCGGCATCGGGCGAGGCGAGAAAAGCTACTGCAGCGGCTATTTCGCTGGCAGCGGCGAAGCGCCCTGCCGGCACCTTGCCAACCATATCGGCTCTTACCTGCTCCTTGCTCTTTCCGCTTTTAAGGGCTGTGGCTGCTATAATTTCGCTTATCCTGACTGTTTCGGTGGATCCGGGCAATACGTTGTTCACCGTGATACCGAAAGGCGCCAGTTCAACCGACATGGTTTTTGCCCAGTTTGCCACCGCCGCGCGTATGGTATTGGAAACTCCCAGGCCCCTGATAGGCTCCTTTACCGAGGTAGAAATGATATTGATGATGCGTCCGTAATTCTCGTTTTTCATACCCGGAGCCAAGTGCTGAACCAGTATCTGGTTGCATATCAGGTGGCGCTGAAATGCAGTGATGAACTCCTCCTCCTGTGCTTTAAGTATTTCGCCGGCCGGCGGTCCGCCCGAATTGTTCACCAAAATATGAAAACTGTTTCCTACCGCAATATGCTTACCCAGAACATCTTTCAAACCTGCAGGGTGGTTAAAGTCGGCGCAAAGATATGTGTGCCCGCCGGCCGAAACGGGCGGCAGCTCCTCAAGGGTTTTTTTAAGCATGTCCTCATTGCGGGCCAGCAGGGTTACGCGGGCGCCCTGTTTTGCAAACAACAGTGCCGTTGCCTTGCCTATGCCCTGCGTGCTGCCGCACACAAGGGCGTTTTTGCCTCTTAGCTCTATCATTTCAGCCAATCGTTTTACTTCGGTAAATATTTATTTAGTCCCGTTATGCCAAAGCCTGCTTCAAATCACCAATCAGGTCGCCTGCATCCTCAATGCCCACGCTTAACCTGATAAGAGAATCCACCACACCGGTTTTTTCGCGCTCCTCTTTTGGTATGGATGCGTGCGTCATGGTGGCGGGGTGGCCGCAAAGCGACTCGACGCCACCCAATGATTCGGCAAGCGAAAAAACCTTCAGCTTTGAAAGCAAAGCCACGGCTCTTTCTGTCTTGTTCTCTTTCAGGGTAAATGAAACCATTCCTCCGAAATGCCTCATCTGTTTGCGGGCCACCTTGTGGTTTGAATGCTGCTCCAGCCCGGGCCAGTTTACTTTTGCCACCTCGGGATGGGTAATGAGGTAATTTGCAACTTTTTCGGCGTTTTCGCAGTGGCGGTCCATGCGCACATGCAGTGTTTTAATTCCCCTCAATACCAAAAAGCAATCGTGAGGCGAAGGAATAGCCCCGCAGCTGTTCTGTATAAAATAGAGCTTTTCTGCCAGGGCTGGGTCCTTGCAAACCAGCGCGCCCATTACCACGTCGGAATGTCCGCCCAGATATTTTGTAGCAGAGTGCACCACAATGTGTGCGCCCAGGTTAAGCGGCTGCTGCAGGTATGGCGATGCGAAGGTATTGTCAACCACCACCCATATATTTTTTTTCTTTGCCAGAGATGCAACCGCTTCAATATCTATAATATTGAGCATGGGGTTGGTTGGCGTTTCCACCCATATCATTCTGGTTCTGTCATTGATCAGCGTTTTCACATTATCCACATCTGTCATGGGTGTAAAGTGAAACTTTATGCCATATTTGGCGAATATTTTGGTGAACATCCTGTATGTTCCTCCATACAGATCGTTTGTGGAGATTACTTCGTCGCCGGGATTAAGCAATTTTATCACGGCATCCTCGGCAGCCATGCCGCTGCCAAAGCAGAGCCCGAATTTACCGTCTTCAATAGCGGCTATATTATTTTCGAGCGCCTTGCGCGTAGGGTTATGGGTGCGCGAATATTCAAATCCCTTATGCTTTCCGGGAGCCGCCTGCACATAAGTGGAGGTTTGGTAAATGGGTGTCATGATGGCGCCGGTGGCCGTATCGGGCTCCTGACCGGCATGAATGGCTTTGGTGGCGAATTTCATAAGTTTCTGTTAAAAATAGGAAGCAAAGATAGGGTATTAGCATTTGCAATTACCAAATTCACGACCCCCGTTCCGCTCGCTCCGTATAAGGCTATTAAGTTGAGGACGTACAGGGTTATCTATATTTTTTATATGTTTGTGGTCCAAATTTAAAATTACGATATGAAAAAGCTTTCCGCATTTTTATCTGCAGGCGCCTTTGTTTTAATGTTTGGCGCTGTTCGTTCGCAAATCATCAACCCTTGCTTTGATACCTGGATACACCAGCCCGCAGGCGGGCTTTACCCGGTGGCTTACGACGACCCAAATATGGGGCCGTCAAACAATGGCTGGCTTACGCTTAACATCACTTCGTCCAGCATTTTAGGATCAAGCCCACTGTCCGTATTCAAGGATTCTGTGTCGCCTACACCCTTTTCGCCCTGCAATTACAGCGCACGCATACTTACCGTTCCGCTTACTCATTCTACCAACAGCATGATGGGCAAATACCTGCCCGACACCATCATAGGCCTGCTCGCAACAGGACAGGGGGTGCTGACACCTTCGCCAAAACTCATATTCGGCTACCCGTTCGGAACACGCATCACCCAGTTATATTTCTATTACCAGTATGCACCCGTGTCCACCGATACGGCCTCGGCAAGGATAGTACTTAGATCGCATTACGGGCATACCCTCGGCGCGGGTATTCTTACTGTTACCACCACCGTAAGTTCGTGGACCCAGGGTACGGTAAATATTGTTTATGACAGCGCCGCAGGCAAGGTAGATTCCATTGATGTGGTGTTCAGTTCCAGCAGCTGGCATAAACCCCATGCGGGCAGTCAGTTCTGGATTGATAACGTAACCACCAACCCGGCTTCGGAAAGCAACCTGTTTGTTAAAGCCAATTCGGTAAATGTATATCCGAACCCTGCCACTTCCCAAGTAAATTTCAGCATTGCTGCCAACCCCGGTAAGGAATATATGCTTGAAGTATATGATATGACAGGAAAGAAAATGAATTCCTATACGGTGCAAAATAACTTTGCAGCCATCAGCACATCGGGTTATGCCCCGGGCCTTTACCTGTACCGCTTATGCGACCGGAATGGCGAACAACTGAATATTGGAAAGTTCAGCGTGATCAGATAAAGCACCGGCGTGCAAAACTCCAAAAACAGCAAAACCTCCTCATATTTAGGAGGTTTTGTTTTTCCGGACGGGCGCCCCGCCAATGCACACATCTGTGTGCAAAAGATTCTTTTGAAAATGTTCGTGCATAACAAAATAATGCTTAGCTTTGCAGCCCTTTTGTAAAAAATCGGCAAGAGGACGTAAAAGTATTACGTGTTATTTTAAATAGGAACAATAAAAACAAATACTGTGAATACGCCAAGTTATAAAACCACATACGTAAACAGCGATACTGCAAAAAAAGAATGGTTTCTGGTGGACGCCGAAAACCAGGTGGTAGGCCGCCTTGAAACAAAAGTAGCCATGGTACTGCGCGGCAAAACCAAGCCATCCTATTCACCCCACGTAGACTGCGGCGATAATGTGATTATCATTAATGCCGAAAAGGCCAAATTTACCGGCAACAAAACCAACGACAGGGTATATACCAGATATACCGGCTATCCGGGCGGACAAAGATTCAGCACCCCGCGCGAAAAATTTGAAACCAACCCGACCTGGGTACTGCGTCACGCCATTAAAGGCATGTTACCCAAAAACAAGCTGGGCAGCAAGCTTCAGACCAACGTATTTATATACGCCGGCACCAGCCACCCGCACGAGGCACAGCAACCGAAAAAATTAACAATCAATAACCGATAATATCAAATAATGAGCGAAACCATTCACTGCATCGGAAGAAGGAAAACCTCGGTAGCCCGCATTTACCTTACCAAAGGCAAAGGAGAAATTACCGTAAACGACAAAAACTACCGCACCTATTTCCCGACCGGTGTTCTTCAATTCCTCGTTGAACATCCATTTAATATCATAACAGCCGAAAAGAGCCAGCACAACATAACCGCCACCATACAGGGCGGCGGAATAAAAGGGCAGGCCGAAGCCCTTCGTCTGGCAATATCGCGGGCGCTGGTGCAGATAAACCCTGAATATAAACCGCTTTTACGCGCCGCCAACCTCCTTACACGCGACCCCAGAATGGTAGAACGTAAAAAACCGGGACAGAAAAAAGCAAGAAAACGCTTCCAGTTTACAAAACGTTAAAATTATTGCCTATATTCTATTGCAGGAAATAATAATGGTAATGGTCAGTCAATAATCATTTACACTTCCAATATATAAATTTAAAAACCGGATTATGAACACTAAAAACACTGTTAAGTAACATGCCAAGAACATCGTTTGACGCACTTTTGGAAGCAGGCGCCCATTTCGGACACCTGAAAAGAAAATGGAACCCCAATATAGCGCCTTTTGTATTCGGCGAAAAGAACGGAATACACATCATTGATTTAAATAAAACGCTTGCCCAGATTGAAGAAGCCGCAAGCGCCCTGAAACAGGTAGCCAAATCGGGCAGAACAGTGCTGTTTGTAGCAACAAAAAAACAAGCCAAGAACATTATTAACGAAGCCGTAAAGGACATTAACATGCCTTGCGTAACCGAGCGCTGGACAGGCGGCATGCTCACCAACTTTGCAACCATCCGCCGGAGCGTCCGCAAAATGGCCGACATGAACAAAATGGCCGCCGACGGCTCGCTCGAAACACTGTCGAAGAAAGAAAAACTGCAAATATCGCGCCAACGCGACAAGCTCGAACACCATTTGGGCACCATTGCCAACATGACCCGGCTGCCGGCTGCCGTGTTTGTAGTGGACATCACAAAGGAACACATAGCCATTTCCGAAGCGCGCAAGCTGAATATACCCACCTTTGCCATAGTAGATACCAATTCCAACCCCAACCTCGTAGACTTTGCCATACCGGCAAACGACGATTCGTCAACATCCATAAGGATAGTAGTGGATACCATAGTGAAGGCCATAAAAGAGGGTCTCGAAGAAAGAAAAGAAGCACAGGTGCAGAACAAACTGCAACAGGATGATAAAAAAGACAACGAATCATCTATGGACGAAACCGCCGAAGCCGCACCAAGCATGGAAGCTAATGAAGATGAGGAAGATGAAAATATAGATGAAGTGCGCGCAGAAAGCAAAGAATCGGAAAATGAACAGAAAGGCAAAAAGAACTTCCCGAAGAAACCATACAGAGCTACAAAATAACCGGTACGCAGCACAAATAACACGCGGCTAAGCCCTACCCGAAAAGAAGACAATGAGCACAGTAACCATTACAGCAGCAGAAGTGAACAAATTGCGCCAGCGCACCGGCGCCGGCATGATGGATTGTAAAAAAGCCCTGACCGAAGCCAACGGCGATATGGAAAAAGCCATTGACATACTCCGGGAAAAAGGCCAGAAAGTGGCCATGAACCGCAGCGACCGCCAGGCAAAGGAAGGTTCGGTGCTGGCAAAGATTTCAGCCGACGGCAAAAAAGCCACCATTACCGTGCTTAACTGCGAAACCGACTTTGTTTCGCGCAATCAGGAATTTATTGACGCCTCCGAAAAGATAGCCGAAATAGCCATCAACGGCAATTATAATTCACTCGACGAACTTAAAGGGGCCCCCTTTGGCGGAGGCTTGTCGGTGGAGCAGAAAGTAGTTGAACTGATAGGTAAAACAGGCGAAAAAATGGAACTCTCGCTATATGAATTTGTAAAAGGCGAAAAAGTATTTGCATACAACCACCCGGGCAACAGGCTGGCAAGCATAGTGGCCTTCAGCAAGGCGGAAGCCAACAACCTGAATGAAACAGGCAAAGAAATAGCCATGCAGATAGCAGCCATGGCGCCCATAGCCGTAGATAAGGATGATGTGACCAAAGAAACAGCCGACCGCGAAATGCAGGTGGCAAAAGAGCAAGCCAGGCAGGAAGGCAAACCGGAAGAGATGCTGGAGAAGATAGCCCAGGGAAAGCTTAACAAGTTCTACAAGGAATGCACACTCCTGAACCAGGAGTATATCAAAGACTCCAAAAAAACCGTACGCCAGTTCCTGCAGGACAGCGATAAGGAACTGAAAATTACAGGCTTCAAAAGAGCCGCAATCGGTTAATTTATCTTTCAATACCATAAAGAGTGAATGATTGTTCATTCTTTTCTACCGTGTAATCTCCAATTTATAATTACCTTGCGGCTGTTTGGATTTTATTCAATCCATGAAGTATAAGCGCATCCTCCTGAAACTTAGCGGCGAGTCCCTTATGGGGAGCAGGCAGTTCGGCATTGAACAGTCGGCCGTAGAGCATTATGCAGCCGAAATAAAAAGCGCGGTGGAAGCAGGAGCCCAGGTTGCAATAGTTATAGGCGGTGGCAACATATTCAGGGGCATACAGGCAACAGCCAACGGAGTAGACAGGGTGCAGGGCGATTATATGGGTATGCTTGCCACCATCATCAACAGCATGGCCCTGCAATCGGCCCTTGAACGAATGGGAATACCAACCCGCCTGATGTCGGCAATAGAGATGAATGAAATATGCGAGCCCTTTATCAGAAGACGCGCCGTAAGGCACCTCGAAAAAGGCAGGGTGGTGATATTCGGCGCAGGTACCGGCAACCCCTATTTTACTACCGATACGGCAGCCAGCCTCCGGGCCATAGAGATTGAAGCCAACGTAATACTGAAAGGCACCCGCGTGGACGGCATTTACACCTCCGACCCCGAAAAAAATAAAAATGCCAAACGGTTCGACCGCATCAGTTTTGATAAGGCTTATAAAATGGGCTTACAGATAATGGACCTTACAGCCTTTACCCTGTGCAAGGAAAACAAATTGCCCATTATCGTTTTCAACATCAACAAAAAGGGCAACCTGAAAAGCCTTCTCAAGAATAAAAAGATAGGTACACTTGTAGATAACTGATTATTGACGGGCAACCTGCTCCGCCAGACATAGTACCATGGAAGCCCCCTTTTACGTTGATTCCGGCGCCGGTTTAAAGCAGAATGATTATCTTCGTGCTTATTTATGAGCAGATACGAAGAACTGGCAGGCGATGCCAAACTATGGGTTTTTATTGCAAACAGGCCATTATCGGATGCCGAAGCCGCGGCCATAGGCGCGGAAATGCGAGGCTTTACCGATAGCTGGCTAAGCCACGGTAGCCTGCTGAAGGCCCATTCCGAGATAAAAAATAACCTCTTTTTAATCTTTGCCGCCGACGCCCAAGGCGACTCAATGTGCGGCAGGGCAATAGATGCATCGGTGCGTTTTGTGAAAGTGCTGGAAACCAAATACGGCGTTTCCCTGCTTAACCGTAACCTGATGGCTTATACCGCTAAAGACGGCAAGGTGCAGAGCTGCCCCTTGTCCGAGCTGCATCACCTGATGGAAACAGGAGAGATAACACCTGAAACTTTAGTATTCAATAACCTGGTAAGCAATAAAAACGAGTTCGAAAAAGCTTGGACCGCACCTCTTTCAGAAAGCTGGCAATGGCGGTATGCCGAAGCTTTGCCCTCTAATTAGCCCAAAGAGGTGCTGTATTCTTAAAACCAGCCTCCAAAAAAAAATTCAATCTTTAGCCGCTTGACAAATAAAGTATTTCATAACGCTGACTTAAGCGGAAAAACTTTTGTAGTTACCGGCGGGGCAGGCTTTATAGGCTCCCATCTGGCCGAATACCTTGTTGTGAACGGGGCGAAAAAGGTAATCGTGCTTGATGATCTCTCCAACGGCACTGAGGAAAATCTTAAAAGTATAGCCCGACAGAATAACCTGGAGTTTATAAAGGGAAGCATTTGTGATGCGGGTACCTGCGAAAAGACCTTCAAACATGCCGATTATATACTTCACCAGGCGGCGCTCTGCTCTGTGCCGAGGTCAATAGACAACCCTTCCGCCACACACCATGCCAACATCACAGGCTTTTTGAACGTACTGCTTGCGGCCAAAGACGCAGGGGTGAAACGGGTGGTGTATGCCAGTTCCTCGTCGGTGTACGGCAACAGCAAAAGCCTGCCCAAAAAAGAGACCGACCCGGCGGCGCCGCTTTCGCCTTATGCAGTTACCAAGCTTGCCGACGAACTCTATGCATCCGTATTCGTACGTAATTTTGCGATTAGCCTCGCAGGGTTGCGTTATTTCAACATTTTCGGGCCCCGGCAGAACCCCAACGGACCTTATGCGGCCGCCATACCACTGTTCATTACCGCCTTGCTGGAAGGCAGGACGCCTGTAATTTACGGCGACGGAACCCAGACTCGCGATTTCACTTACATCGAAAACGTGGTGCAGGCCAATATCAAAGCCCTGTTTGCAGGCGACCGTATCAGCGGCGAGGTATTCAACATTGCGGCCGGAGGAAGAACCATGGTGAACGAGCTATACCGGCAGCTTGCCGAAATGGCTGGCAGCAGCCTGAAACCTGTGTATAAGCCCGCCCGCGCCGGCGATGTGAAAGACTCCAATGCCTCCATAGATAAGGCAAAGGAATACTTCAATTTTTCGCCCGAAGTAAACTTTACAAAAGGACTGGAAGCTACCTGGGAGTGGTATAAGGGGAAAGCTAAGATATAAAGGCAGGCGACCTACCCCTGCTGCCTTTATCAGGCGTCAATATTTGCATAGCGTGCGTTTTTCTCAATAAAGTCGCGGCGCGGGGCCACATCGTCGCCCATGAGCATGGAGAATATCCTGTCGGCTTCAGCGGCGCTTTCAATGGTAACCTTGCGCAGCTTGCGCGTTTCGGGGTTTATGGTCGTTTCCCATAGCTGTTCGGCGTTCATTTCGCCCAAGCCCTTGTAACGCTGTACTCCGGCCGTATCCTTGCCGCCTTTGCTTATTTCCTTAATGGCGGTGTCGCGCTCTTCCTCGGTCCAGCAGTAGCGCTGGTCCTTACCTTTCTTAACAAGGTATAGGGGCGGAGTGGCTATATAGATATGGCCCTGCTCAACCAGCTCCTTCATGTGCCGGAAGAAGAAGGTGAGTATAAGGGTGGTAATGTGGCTGCCGTCCACGTCGGCATCGCACATGATGATTATTTTGTGGTAGCGGAGCTTTTCAATATTGAGCGCCCTCTCGTCTTCTGGCGTGCCTTTGAAAACGCCCAGGGCGGTATATATGTTCTTTATTTCGTCGTTTTCATATACCTTGTGCTCCATGGCTTTTTCCACGTTCAGTATTTTGCCGCGCAGGGGCAGTACAGCCTGAAAGTTACGGTTACGGCCCTGCTTAGCTGTGCCGCCTGCCGAGTCGCCCTCTACGAGGAATATCTCACATTTGCCGGGGTCTTTGTCGGAGCAGTCTGCCAGTTTGCCGGGCAAGCCGCCTCCGGTCAGGGCGCCTTTGCGCTGCACCAGCTCCCTTGCCTTGCGGGCTGCGTAGCGAGCCTGTGCGGCAAGTATCACCTTATCCACAATAATGCGGGCTTCTTTAGGGTGTTCCTCCAGGTAGTTGTTCAGCATTTCGCCTACGGCCTGATCTACGGCTCCAATGATTTCCTTGTTGCCGAGTTTGGTTTTGGTCTGCCCTTCAAACTGCGGTTCGGCTACCTTCACCGATATAACGGCTGTAAGGCCTTCCCTGAAGTCGTCGCCGTCTATTTCAAATTTCATTTTGGCGAGCATGCCCGATTTTTCGGCATAGCTTTTCAGTGTGCGCGTAAGCGCTCTGCGGAAGCCGGCAAGGTGTGTGCCGCCTTCGTGGGTGTTTATATTGTTCACATAGGAATGCACATTCTCGGTAAAAGAACTGTTGTACAGCATAGCCACTTCAATTGGCGCTCCAAACTTATCCGATTCCATATAAATGGGGTCGCTTATCAGTTTTTCGCGGTTGGCGTCGAGGTAAACAACAAACTCCTTCAGCCCTCCCTCCGAGAAGAAGGTTTCGTGCTGGTATTCGCCCTGTTCGTTTTTCTCGCGCTCGTCCAGAATAGACAGGCGCACTCCTTTGTTCAGGTATGCGAGTTCCCTTAAACGTGCGGCAAGAATGTCGTAGTGGTAAACCGATTCGCTGAAGATGGTGTTATCGGGCAAAAAAGTGATCTGTGTTCCTGTACGGTCGGTGGTGCCTGTAACTTTTACATCGCCCAGAGGTTTGCCTATGCTGTATTCCTGCTCAAATATTTTCCCTTCACGTTGTATTACCGCCTTTAGTTTTTTCGACAAGGCATTTACGCACGATACGCCTACGCCATGCAGTCCGCCCGACACCTTATATGTATTCTTGTCGAACTTTCCTCCGGCGTGCAATACGGTAAGCACCACTTCGAGGGCGGAGCGTTTTTCCTTTGCCATGATGCCGGTGGGTATGCCCCGTCCGTCGTCGGTAACGGTAACAGAGTTATCGGGGTGTATGGTTACCTCTACATTTTTGCAATAGCCTGCCAGGGCTTCGTCAATGCAATTATCCACTACTTCGTACACAAGGTGGTGCAGCCCGCGCAGCCCTGTGTCGCCTATGTACATGGCGGGACGCAGCCGAACGGCTTCAAGCCCTTCGAGCACCGTTATGCTTTCGGCTGAATAATCGGACGATTTCCGGCTCTTGTTTTTCTCCATTTCTGTATCGACTGCTTCTGCTGTTTTTTCGCTCATATCGGTAAATTAGGGTTAAATTTTTGCTATCTACAAATATAAGCATTATTGGCTTTCGGCGGGCATGGTTTTGACCATTGTTTATTAACAATTAATGGCCTGAAATGTTGATAGTATTATGCGATTTTTGTAGGAAATGTAAAAGGGTTATCAAACTACTTTGAAATTGGTGCCAATCTGCATAGCAGATTCTCCGTTAGGTGCTAATTTGCGATTAGAGACTAAGCATCTCTCATTAAGCGAATTTTAACATGCTAAGTTGTGCTTTTAAACTAACCTTTGGCTGACTTTTGCCCACAAGTTAATTCCAGAAGGAGCGTGCAAATAGCATTACAATAAATTTAAACAAAAGTTGCTAACACATTGAAAATCTGTATATAATATAATATCTAACAGGTTGCCTGGCACATAGCATAAACGGAGCGGGCAGTTTTTTTGTATTCTAATGTAATTAATTATAGGATTCTCCTTTTTTCTGTGCCGGTAAAAGGAAAGATAAATCACCTGCGCGGTTCGGTTTTTTGCTAATATTGCAAGATAAAAATTTACCGGTTATGAGAAACTTTTTTGCATCCCTGTTTGGCGCCCTTATCGGTATATTCCTGGCCTTCTTCCTTGTCTTTATAATTTGTGTGGGAATTATAACCAATGCCGTAAGATCGGTTAAAGAAGAAACCATTACATCCGTTACACGGCCATCGATACTCGAAATAAAGTTGAATCATCCGATAAGCGAACGTACCCCGCCCGTGGCTTTTAACTTCCGGCTGCCCGACGATGAGGCAAGAATGGTAGAAACTTCGGGACTTAACGATATTCTCGCCGACATCCATCATGCCGCACACGACAAGGAAATAAAAGGCATCTTTCTGAACCTCTCCGACATACCGGCAGGATTTGCCACCCTGCAAAACATACGCGGAGAGCTTGAACGGTTCAAGTCAAGCGGCAAGTTCATAATTGCTTACAGCATGACGTATAGCCAAAAGTCATACTACCTGGCCAGCGTAGCCAACAAGGTTTACCTTCACCCCGGGGGCAATATTATGTGGAAAGGCCTAGGTGCTCAAATCATGTTCTACAAGAGGGCGCTCGACAAACTCGGCATACAGGTGGAAGTGTTCCGCCACGGCAGGTTCAAAAGCTTTGTAGAGCCCTTTGTGCTTGATAAAATGAGCCCCGATAACAGGCTTCAGACAAAGGCGTTCATTACTTCCATCTGGAACGACATGCTCGACGCCATAGGCTCATCAAGGCACATAGACAAGAAACAGCTGAACATATATGCCGACAGCCTTACCATACGCAACGCCGCTGCCGCCGAAGATCACCACCTTGCCGACACTCTTTACTACTCCGACCAGATACTGGATAAACTAAGGCAAAACCTAGGCATCAAAGCCGATCAGGCTATTCCGGCAATAGGGCTCGACGACTACCGCCACACCTTTAGCCCCGATGATTATGCGCCTGCCAAAATAGCGCTTATCTATGCCTCCGGCGAGATACAGAACGGCTATGGCGACGACCAGAATATAGGAGCCCTGCGCTTATCACAGTCCATACGCCAGGCACGGCTCGACAAGGATATTAAAGCAATAGTATTCCGTGTAAACTCACCCGGCGGCGATGCGCTGGCCTCGGAGGTTATTTGGCGCGAGGTGTCTCTGGCGGCAAAGGCAAAACCCGTAGTGGTGTCCATGGGCGATTATGCGGCTTCCGGTGGTTATGAAATATCATGCGCTGCCACCGAAATTGTAGCCGAACCAACCACTATTACAGGCTCGATAGGCGTATTCGGACTAATACCCGATGCCGGCGGCCTGCTAAGCGACAAGCTGGGAATAACTGTGGATACCGTTGGCACCAACAGCCATGCCACGGCTCCTTCGCTCTTTTACCCGTTTACCACCGCCGAAGGCGCCATTGTTCAGGCAGAGATTGAGGATATATACCGCAAATTTGTGATGCGCGTTGCCGATGGCAGAAAAATGACCTTTGTACAGGTGGACAGCATTGGGCAGGGCAGGGTTTGGACCGGCAGGCAGGCAATAAAAATAGGACTTGCCGACACCCTCGGCGATATAAGCACCGCCATGCAGATTGCAGCCGCCAAAGCCCACCTTACCAATTACAGCACCGAAGAGATGCCATCGCTCTATAATCCGCTGCGCAAACTTTTCAAACGCTTTGGGGTAGATGCCGAAACGGATATTTTACAGGCAGAACTCGGCGCCTTTTACCAGCCCGTTACGGATTTGGAACAACTTACCAAAGAAAAAGGAATACAGGCGAGATTGCCGTTTAACTATATCATTGAATAAAGAAGTAAAAACAGCTGAAAACCAAAAATTAATAATTACCAACCCATAAATTATAATTAAGACATGACACCACTTGTAGGAATTGTTATGGGAAGCGCATCAGACCTTCCCTTGATGAAAGAAGCAGCAGCAGTGCTGGAAAGTTTTGAAATACCTTTTGAAATCAACGTATATTCGGCGCACCGCACACCCGCCAAAACATTGGAATACGCCTCGCAGGCCGCAGGCAGAGGATTAAAGGTGATGATAGCCGGAGCAGGCGGGGCAGCGCATCTGCCCGGTGTAATTGCAGCGCTTACCCCCTTACCTGTAATTGGTGTTCCCGTGAAATCTTCCAATTCCATGGATGGGTGGGACAGCGTGTTATCAATTTTGCAAATGCCTGCCGGAGTGCCTGTGGCTACTGTAGCCCTTGATGGCGCTCAAAATGCAGGAATACTCGCAGCGCAGATTATTGCAACCGGCAGCCCCGAACTCATGAAAAAAGTGCTTGCCTATAAGGAAAAACTGAAAGAGAAAATTGCAAAATCGGCGGAAGAAACCAAAAAACTGGACTTTAAATTCCAAGTGAAATAAAACACGGTTTTACCACATAGAATAGGTTAACCATAAATATCTTTTCTATCACCAAGGTCTATAATTTCCACCACTAAAATTCTATCAAAGATTTCATAGATTATACGGTAACTGCCTACCCTGATGCGGTAGGCGTTGAACCCTTTAAGTTTGATATACCCGTTAGGGCGGGGATTATCGGCTAAGGAAGCAAGCGCATTTAAAATAGGTTCGGCAAGGTTATCAGAAAGCCGGTTCAGCTTTTTTTGTGCCTTACGGGAAAAGGTGACAGTATATTTACCCATTCTTAGCTTTGCGTTGCTTTATATAATCATCCAAACTGATGCGGTATCCATCATCACTTTTTTTTGCCTCCTCATAAAGCCGTATGTCTTCCATTTCTTCTATTTATTCCAATAATTTATTGTATTCTTTTATAGGCAATACAACTGCACTTTTCTTTCCAGTTTTGTCTGTAATAAATTGCGGATGAAGTGTCATATTTTTTTAAATAATGTTATAGTGCAAAACTACGAATAATAAGAAATACCCGGTTAAATTATGAAACCACATTTTGCAACAATAATTGCCATATTATTCTTGTTACTGATTAATGCCTGAAAGAAAAAATTGCAAATTCAGCGAAAGAGACTAAACCAGAATCATGATTCAAAAAGAATCTTTAATCTGAAAACTGCAAATAATTGATCCCTATTTGATACCGGTTCGGGAAGGTACAGGATGAAATTTCATTAAGTATGGATACCCATCCGGCTATAAAATTTCGAATGCAGAACTTTTGAATATCCTGTACGGAAGTGAGTAATCAGGTACATGTTGCAAAATTCTCTACTTATTATTTAAGCTATTTTTAGCTTTGCCATTCCATTTGATGGCACTCCGATGAAAAAAGCTCTTATAATTACTTATTACTGGCCCCCGGCAGGAGGGACAGGCGTTCAGCGCTGCATGCGGTTTGTCAAGTATCTGCGCAATTTTGGTTGGGAACCCGTTGTGTACACTGCCGATAATCCCAATTATCCCCTTTACGATGAAAATCTGGTTAAAGCAATCCCCGAAGGGATTCAAACCCTGAAACTGAAAATAAAGGAGCCGAACAACCTCTTTGCCCGCGCTACAACAGCGGGTAAGGCAGGTAAAGCCAAAGTACAGTCGAATGTGGAGGGCAAAAAATCCCTTTTTGTCAAATTCCTGTGGTTTGTGCGTGGCAACTTTTTTATTCCGGATGCCCGCGTATTTTGGGTTAAGCCTTCCGCCCGCTATCTTGAACGGTATTTGGCGGAGAACAAAGTTGACCTAATTTTTTCATCCGGGCCGCCACATTCCCTGCATTTGATAGCCAAACAGCTTAAAGATAAGCTGAATATCCCCACAGTTGCCGATTTCCGCGACCCCTGGACGACGATTGACTATTTAAGTGAAATGTTTCTCACCCCGTTTGCCAAAAAGAAACATGAGAAACTCGAAAAGCTCGTAGTAACATCTGCTTCGGCGGTTACCGTAGTAGGCAGAACCATGTACAATGAATTTAAGGAAAAATATAACCGGGAATCGGTGGTAATTTATAACAGCTACGAAGCCACCCCGCCCCCCAAAGGCGGGATTTTGAACCCTCCTTCGGAGGGCACGGAGGCTTCCCTTGACAAGAAATTTACTCTCGTCCATATCGGAAGCTTTTTGAAGAACAGGAACTGCGACGACCTGTGGGAGGTATTATCCGAAATGGTAAACGAGGATAGTGTGTTCGCCAAAAACCTCGAAATAAAACTGATTGGCAACGTAGCCTCCAACGTTCTCGATTCCATTCAAAAGAATAAACTTTCGGCAAACCTGAATAAAATAGACTTCATGCCATACAGCGATACGCTCCGGCATCTGTATTCGGCACAGGCGCTCCTACTACCCATAGACAGGATAAAAAACTGCGAGTTTGTGCTCACCGGTAAACTTTTCGATTATCTGAAAGCCCACAGACCCATTTTATTGATAGGTCCCGAAAACGGAGATGCCGCACAGGTAATTCAGGACTGCAATGCTGGATATTCTTGTAATTTTGGCGATAAGGCAAAAATGAAAAATACAGTAAAACATATTTACACGCTCTACCTTTCAGGTAAAAACAATATACAGCCGGTTAATGTGGAACGTTACTCTGCTTATGAAACAACCAAACAACTTGCGCGGCTCTTCGACTCATTAATAATAGAAAAACCGGCGCAGCCATGATAAAACTTATAACCGTAATAGGGGCCCGCCCCCAATTCATAAAAGCTGCTGCCATAAGCAGGGCTGTCCGTAATCACTTCGGCAGGCAGATACACGAAGTAATTGTTCATACCGGTCAGCATTACGACGAAAATATGGCTAAGGTATTCTTCGAGGAATTGGAGATACCCAAAGAAAAATACAACCTCGGGATTGGTTCGGGAAGCCATGCAGCCCAAACGGCCAATATGATGATTGCCCTTGAAGAGGTGGTGCTGAAGGAAAGCCCCGATGCGCTGCTGCTATACGGCGATACCAATTCTACTCTTGCCGCCTGCCTGGTGGCGATAAAACTATTTATACCCATTATCCACGTGGAGGCCGGCGTAAGAAGCTATAACAAAATATATCCTGAAGAGATAAACAGGCTGATATGCGACCACTTTTCGTCGCTGCTGTTTGTGCCCTCCGATGCCGGAATGCGTTCCCTGCAGAAAGAAGGTTTTTTAATAGAGAATCATAAGAATGTTCGGGCTAACCCCGACCACCCGCGCATTTTCAGATGCGGCGACATCATGTACGACAATACGCTCTTCTTTCTCAATAAAGTAAAAAAAGAGGATGTGTTCAGAAAATACGGCATCAGCGACTCCCCGTATATACTTGCTACCATGCACCGCCCCAGCAACGTGGACAGCCCCGAAACCCTCGAAAGCATACTAAAAGCCTTTGTTGCCATAGGCCAAAAACACAACAGGAACATCATTTTACCCCTTCACCCGCGCACCAGGCAGAAGTATTCGGGTATACCCGGCTTGCAGGAGCTCATTTCCAATTCAAGGGTATATATTACCGAGCCTGTTTCCTTCCTCGATATGATAGTATTGGAAAAAGATGCTGATCTGGTTATAACTGATTCAGGGGGTGTGCAAAAAGAGGCTTACTTTGTAAAGAAACCATGCCTTATCATGCTCGATGAAACCCCCTGGCCCGAGCTGGTGGAAAGCGGGAATGCACTGCTTACAGGTTCCGATTATGCAAGGATTTGCGCAGGGGCCGACCATTTCCTTAACGGCAATAATAAACTCAACTTCCCGTTGTTGTATGGCGACGGCAAAGCTTCGGAATTCATTTGTAAAGAGATAATTAATACATTTAATCCCTGATTATGCTTTTATCCGGCTTAAAGAACGTATTGGTATTAGCCCCCCACCCCGATGATGCCGAATTCGGCCTTGGCGGAACCATTACCAGACTGGTTGAGATGAAAATACCGGTGCACCTTGCCGTATTCAGTCTCTGTGAAAAATCAACACCGGATGGATTTAAGGTAGGCTCCATTGAACAGGAAATGTACAAGTCCGTAGAATTTCTGGGCATAAAGAAAGACCATCTTCATGTGAATGATTACCCGGTAAGAGAATTTCCGGCTTACCGCCAGGAAATACTTGAAGAAATGGTAAACCTTAGGAAACAGGTTAAGCCCGATATGGTATTCATACCCTCATCGAGCGATGTGCACCAGGACCATAAAACTATTCACGACGAAGGGGTTAGAGCCTTCAAATACTCCAATCTGCTGGGCTATGAGATGCCCTGGAACAACTTCGGCTTCACCTCATTCTTCTTTGTGAAACTTGAGAAGCACCACCTCGACAAGAAAATTGCCGCACTGAACTTATACGACAGCCAGAAACACCGCAGCTACAATACCGTTGAATTTACCACAGCTCTGGCAAAGCTTCGGGGCGGGCAGATACAGCAGGAATTGGCAGAATCTTTCGAACTGATACGCTTTATTCAGTTATGACGGAAGGGGTTACCATCTCGGCTATTGCAGACTGGTTCAGGGGCAGAAAGAACCGACTCATTACAGGCAGTAAGGTAAATACCACACAGATAATTACTGCTCCGCGCAACATTACCGAAGCGAATGAAACGAATATTTCATTTATCGGAAAAAAACTGGGAACCGACTTTATAAAGTTGGTTCAATCTGCCAACTGTAAAATCATTCTGATTGAAGATTGCTTCTTAACAAACCTTGAAAAAGTAAAATTACAGGAAGATACTATATACA